>JAABUS010005108.1_pt1 | contig 17718 bp, 17 predicted proteins | sample 5560161 | NCBI WGS metagenome assembly JAABUS01 (sample SAMN10711885, study PRJNA513376) | rock metagenome | isolation source: Antarctica rocks | place: Antarctica: Victoria Land, Trio Nunatak nord | collected 2016-01-04
TGGGGCACCAGGCAGGAACGTCATCGCATAGACGTAAGCCTGCTTGTCCTCGGGGTCGACCGCACGGTGCAGGCCCTCCCCGTCGTGGGAGTAGGCGAAGAGCCCCTCCACGGTGAGGACGTTGTCGGCGGCGAGACCGGCGACCCGTAACCGTCCGTCGGTGACCTCGGCGACGTCAACGGGAGTGCCGTTGAGCTCGATCGAGTGGAGCTGGTGCGCTTGGATGTCGACGAACGTGTCGGTGCCGTCCAGACTCGAGAACGTGACCTGCGTACGGGAGCCGAAGTGCTCCGGTCCGCGCGTGAGGTCGAGGTCGTACGACGAGACAGAGATGGCTCTTCCCAGGTGAGCATGGTTGAAGGTCTCGCGTGCTCGGCGTGTCAGGGGATTGAGAAGGCGTCAGGGCCTTTCACGATCGGCGGCGACCAAGCGGCTGAACGAGAGAGACCCTGACGATGGCTCACTGTATGTGTGTGCCCGCGCCCTCCTGGTGTCCGCGCGCTGATGCAATGTTCGGTGTCGAGGGCTTGCATGTCCTCGACGTGGGCACCCGCGAGGAGGGCGTGCTGGTCCTCGATGTGGAGTCCGACCAGACCCTGACCGGATGCCCGGACTGCGGTGTCGTCGCGGTCGGTCACGGGCGTCGGGTCCAGATCTTGCATGATGCGGCGTGCTTGGGTCGTCCGGTGCGGGTGCGGTGGTTCAAGCGGATGTGGCGATTCCCCGAAGCGACGTGTCCTCGGCAGACCTGGGCCGAGGGCCACGACTTCGCGGCGCCGCGGGCCAAGCTCACCACGCGGGCGATCGACTGGGCGGTCGACGGGCTGCGACACGACGACACCACAGTCTCGGCGATCGCCCGGCATCTCGAAGTCGCGTGGGACACCCCTGTGACCCACACAACGTCGGGCGTCTCAGGTGTGGTCGACCGGCACACGCTGACTGGGAACTTGTCGAAGACGGCGACGCACGTCGCTTCGCCGGCGCTGACGGCGAGCTCGACACTGACGAAGTCGGCCAGCGTGGTGTCGCCAGCCGGAGGGGTACCGGCCTCCGCTAGGCGTTCGGCGAGCATGCCGCTCGGATCCCGGTCGCTCGCGGCGATCTCCTTCGCCACCCTGACCGAAGCGACGAAGGTGATCCCGGCCCCACCGGCGCCGCGCCGAGGCTTGAGGACAAGCGGCAGCCCCAGCGACGTGAGCGCGTCCTCGACCCGCCGCGCCTCGATGGCCGTCAGGCCGTGCCGGAAGAGAAGGTCCCGCTGGACGAACTTGTCCCAGACGGGCCCCGTTCCTTGACCAGGCAACTGCCAGCAGTCGAGGAGGCCCTGGGCATACTCTGCATCGGCGAAGGTGAGCAATCCATCGGCGTCATAGGGGCACGACGTCGCGGCCTGCCCGTCGTCGCGCTCAAGCACCGTTGCATGCGCCACCAATGAGGCGATGTGGACAAGCGCCGGATGCGCCTCGGCGACCACGGGGCGGAACAGGAAGTGAGGGCGGCACCATCCCGCCGCGGCACACACGATGTCGCTCAACGACGCCGCGCCGCGCGGGTTGTGTAGGACGAGCACGGTGGGAGTGTGCGCCAAGATCGACGTGACCTCTCGGGTAGGTGAGGCGTAGAAGGGCGGCGAACCGACTATGACGTCACGTGGGTGCTGAGACCTGGTCCTCACGACCCTCACGCAGACTCGGGCTGAGCAACAGTGCGAGACGGACGAGCGCGTGGAAGCCCATGACGAACAGAAGCACCTCCACTCCTCCAATTGAGTGGGCGGCGGCGCCGATTAGGACGAAGCCCAGCGGGTTCATGGAGAGGGAGCCCAACCAGTCGTAAGAGCTGACCCGCGACAGCACATCCTCGGGCACGCGACGCTGAAGGGTGGATTCCCACAAGGTGTCGGCGCACACGACGCCTAGCGCGGAAACGGCGGCCGCCGCTGCTTGTACCGGCAGAGTTGCGCCGGCGGCAATCGCGATCAGAAACGGGATGTCGAGCAGAATCACGGCTGTGGAGGCAACGAGCGGCGAACGGGGGCGCCACCTGAGGAGAAGTACGCCGGCGAGAAGCGATCCGGCCGCCCGCGCGGACAAGATGACGGCCCACCCGGCGGCCCCAAGTCCGGAGGAGTCCGCGAGTAAGGGTCCGATGAGCATGATTGCCGGCAACACAGAAGCCTGATAGAGGGCGAAGGACAGCACCATCTGCCAGACCCAGGGACGGCTCGCGAAGGCCGACCACCCCTCGCGCACTCCTTGCAGGATCCCCGATCCGACTGAAACGGCGCCCCGGGATCGAGGGAGCAGCCACACAAATGCCGCGCTGATGAAGAAGGATGCGGCATCGACGCCGAGTGCGGCACCAGATGACCAGATGGCGATGACAGCTCCGGCCAACGCCGGTGCGACGATGCCGATCGCGTTCCGGGCCAGGCCAAGCAGGGCGTTGGCCGGCTGCAGCTTGTCCCTACTGACGATCGACGGCATCATGCCGGTCGAGGCGGGCGAGAAGAACGACGACGCGATGCCGCGCACGAACTGGAGTGCTGCCAGGACGGGGATGGTGAGGGAGTCGGCGAAGTAGAGCAGGGCGGCGACCAACTGGGCGACACCCATGACTAGGTCGGTGCTGATCAGGATTCGACGTCGTTCCAACCTATCCCCGACCACGCCGCCGACGAGCATGAACACGAGCGCCGGAACCGCGCTCGCCCCGAGCACGACCCCCAACGATGTCGCGCTGCCGCCGACATCGAAGACGGCGAAAGTCACGGCGAGAGTCCCAAACGCCGACCCGAACGACGAGGTCGTACGCGCGAGAAAATACGAACGGTAGGAAGCGGCGCGCAGAAGAGAGAACCGAGACTCTGGCACAAGGCACCTTAACAGTGGCTCTGACTTGTAGATCGTATGTGCGACCGCGACCAGGTTCACCGATGGGCATGGCGGCATATCGAACATGGGAAAGAGCAGAATGTTGAGGTCGTCGGTCCGGCGGTCCGGGGAGTGAAGGCGATCGGAGTCAATGAGCACATCTGGCGCCCCGCTAAGATCTCCTCGACCGACAAGGCCGTGACTGTGATGGTCGACTTAACCCGCGACGAGCTGCCCGACGCGACCGCGGTCCTCGACGCCTTCCATGTCGTGAAGTTGGCCGGCAGCACCCTGGACGAGGTCCGACGCCGGGCCCAGCAGACCACCCTGGGTCGACGTGGCCACAAGAACGACCCGCTCTACCGGATCCGTCGGACCCTGCTTACCGGCGTCGAGCACCTCACCGACCGGCAACGTCAACGCTTGCAGACCTGCCTCCCGGCCGGTGACCCCGACGGTGAGGTCGAGCTCGCCTGGCAGGTCTACCAGCAGGTCCGCGCCGTCTACCACGCGAGCACCCCAGCTCGGGGTCGCGAACTGGCTGAACTGCTCGACACGCTGCACACCTGTCCGATCGACGAGGTAGCCCGGTTAGGCCGGACGCTGCGGCAGTGGCGTCACGAGATTCTCGCCTACTTCGCCACCGGCGGAGTGAGCAACGGCGGCACCGAAGCCATCAACGGCATCATCGAGAAGACCCGACGCCTCGCCCACGGCTTCCGCAACTTCACCAACTACCGTATCCGGATCCTGCTCGCAGCCGACGGTTCACGGCCCTACCGACGACATCCACGGCCGGCCCCGCAACCATGCTGATCTGGGAAGAGGCACAGAGATGGCGTGGGCGCGGGCACGGGCTTCGACAACGGTCAGAGTCGGCGTGGCGACACCCTAGCCTCGATCTTTCGTGTGGCGGCTTGATAAAGGGGTGAGCGGCGATCGGTCGTGTGGCGGCGTGGTGGGCAAGGGGTATTGCCGGCGCTGGGTCCGCCGGTCTCGGTGTCCCGGTCGTCGGTGTGGGTGGGTTGTTCAGGTGTGTTGGAGTGCCGCCCGGCCGGTGTCGATGAGGTCGTTCCAGGGCCAGCCGCGGGGTAGTCGTAGGTGTTGTCGGCGGCCGGTTCGGATGATGCGTCCGGCCACGGCCAGGATGCGGAATCGCAGCTTCTTGGGTCCCAGCGGCGGGCCTGGTGGTCGCCGAAGCCGAGGGTCTGGGTCCAGGTCAGCAGGTCGGCGGCCAGGGCGATGATCTCCAGCCAGATCTGGTTCTGGGTGAAGCCGTGGAAGGGCAGGTTGGGGAGCCCGGTGTCCTTCAGGTTACGGATGCGGTCCTCGGCGCGGGCACGGTGGCGGTGGCGGACCTCAAGGTCGGCCAACCGCCAGCGGCCGCTGGTCGCGGTGTTGGTCGCAAAGCAGGTGATCCGCCAGCTCTCGTCGTCGGTCAACCGTAGCTGCGCGCCCGGGTGGGGGCGCTCTCAGCGGGCGATCACACGCATCCCGGGCGGCCAGTCCTGCGGTCCACCGGTGCGGGCGGGGGCGGCATCCAGGCGGTGAGCTCGGCGACCTGGGCGCCATCGCGGGGGTGGCCATCACTGTCGATCGCGGCACGCCAGCCTGGGCCGGGATCGCCTCGACCGCGGCCTTGACGCTGTCGTTGGCGGGGGACCCGATCGAGTACTCCAGGCCCAGGTCGGTGATGTGACCCAAGAACGCCTTCGAGCGGCCACAGGTGTCAGCACGGACCAGCACCTGGCCACGCTCGGCCTCGGGGAGCTGGACCAAGGCCTGGTCGAGAACACTGACGTGGTCGCCCGACGCCCACGCCGAGGCCGACCCGGTCCGCAGCTGCCCCACCAACGTCTCGCCGGTCCCGGCATCGCCGTGGTCGTCAACGCCAGCATCGGGTGGAACCCGTAGCCACGCTTGTAGGTCGGCGCAGCGGACTCCTTGTCCGAGTGCGCGGCCACCAGCGTGGCGTCGATGTCCACGACCACCTGCCCACCCGCACGGCTGCCCGGGGTCCCGGCCAACGGCCGGCGTCGGGCCCACGCAGCAGCCCTGGCCCGGGCATGCGCACCGCGGATCGCGCTGAGCGCAGCATCGACATCGTCGGCCAAGGTGGCGATCAACCTCGAGATCGTCGGATCCGACGCGACCGTGGCCGAACAGCTCGGGCTGGGCACGCACCGCGGCCACATCGGCCAGACAGTCCCCGCCCAACGCGACCGCGGTCGCCACATCGAGCAGCATCTTACCCGGGTCGTGCACCGCCCGCTCCGCGCGCCACGGCGACAGCGCCGACGACAGGGCACGATCCAGCCCACACAGCCGCACCGTCTGCGGCAGCAGAACCGCACCCGAAGAAGAGGTCAGCGACTCGCGGACGGGATCAAGAACCGGACGCGGAAACCAGCAGTTACGCTTCACCTACGGAGTGCCTTCCGCTCGGACTGAATTCGGACTGTCGTAAGCCAAATTCTTCCAAGCATGACAGGCACTTCCGTGCTTTACAGGCCAGTGTCGGCGTACTCTTCACGAAATCCCGAGGCTAGTGGGCTGCCGCCGGATGATCCTTCGGCTCGTGACCCCGGACTGCGTGTGCAGGCAGCCGCCGGGAAAGTACTGGCAGAGCAGCCGCACCGGCCGCCGCGGCGGCTGCGACGACCGCGAACGGCGCCCAGCTGCTCACACTGAACAGCGCGACGATCGCCGGAGTGAGGACGCCCGCGACGGTGAACGCGTACTGGAAGGCCGCCAGGTGGCGGCCGCGGGTGGCCCGCGGTGCAGCGGCCTCGGCAAGCGCGTTGACGCGGGTGCCGAACATCAGGTTGCCGGCGGCGAGCAGCAGCGTGGTCGCGATCACCCATGCGGGTCGGGCAGCCGTTGGAAGGGCGGGGGTGAGGGCACACAGACCACACCAGCAGATGAAGACGACGGCCCCGATGGACATCGCGGTCGTCCGGGCGAGATGCCTTGTCGTACGCAGTGCCAGCGTTGCGGACGTGCTGGTGACAACGGTGAGCAGCGCCAGGCTGACGCCGGGCAGCCACGAGGGTCCAGCGGTCACCTCGAGGACGAACACCGGCAAGCCGACGAGGAAGAAGTCGAGCGCCAACGCAAGCAGACAGGTGACGGCGATGAGCGCCAGGTAAGGGCGGTTGCGAAGCACGGTCGTGGCGTCGGTGGCCGACTCGACCGAAGAGTCGTGTCGGCCGGGGTGGACGAACACCCACAGGAGCACGGCGGCAGCGAGGAAGCTGACGGCATTCACGGCCACCGCGATGTGCAGTCCGCGATCTCCGGAACCCACGAGGGTCGCGGCCGTGACCAAGGCGCCGCTGCCGAACATCGCGGAGCGGACCATCCCCACCACGGCGTAGGGCCGGTCCTTGGGGCCAGGCCCGGCCACGTCGGCGATGAGCGCGAACAGCGAGCTGTAGAACGTCTGCTGTCCGGCAGCCAGCAGCATGCTCGCCACCAACGTCAGCACAATCCCGTCTGCCAGCAGAAACCCGCAGGCCCCCGCGGCCTGCAGGAGCTGGGAGGTGACGACGACCGGGCGCGGGCCCCACCGGTCGACCAACCGGCCCGCGAAGGGAGGCACCGCCAGACCGGCAAGGGTGCCGATCGAGATGACGGTGCCGGCCAGGCCGAGGGGAAGGCCGACGACGCGGACGGCGTAGACGACCAGCAGCGGCAAGAAGAGGCCCGAGCCGAAGTTGTCTATGCCGAGCGCGACCAACAGCGCCAGCCGGTTTCGGGCGGCTGTCGAGGTGTGCGGCATCGGGTCATCCTGCCAGCGTCGGCGTCGCTCCTTGCTTCGACGAGCCGGTCACCCGTGGCTGCACGGCTGCGAGTGCCAGACACACGCAGCCCAGCAGCGTCCACGTCCAGGCTGGGCCGAGGCCGGTCATCAGGGCCGCGCCGGCCAGCGGTGCGATCACCGCGGCGAGACCCCAGCTGAGGCCGTACACGGCCAGGTAGCGCGCCCGTGCTGAGTCGGGCGCAAGGTCAGCGACGTACGCGAGCGAGCGCCCGAGCAGCAGCAAGTCGCCGAGCGCGGCCACCACGGTGGCCACCACGAACCCGGGCGCGGAGGTGGTGAAGCCGTACGCCGCCAGACCGACCCCCAGCACGGCATACCCGGACACGAGAACGGAGGCGGCAGGTGCGTCTCGGACCAGCCGCGTCCGCAGCAGCGGCTGTCCGAGCACCATCGTCGCCGCCGACGTGCTGAGCAGCAGACCGAGGGTTGACGGGGGCAGGTCGCGGTCGAGGAGGGTGAGGGGGAGCGCGATCGTGCTTTGGAGGTAGACGACGGCGAAACCCGTTCCGACGGCGAACATCCGCACGAGGCGGCGGTCGCGCCAGGGCGAGGAGCAGGCCGAGTCAGCAGCACCTGGTGGGCGAGGCTGCGTCGGCAGGACCAGCCGGACGACGAGGGCGCACAGCAGACAGGTGGCGGCGTCGGTCACGAACAGCCACCGCAGGTCGAGAGTGGTCAGCACCGCCGCAAGCAGCCCTGCCAGCATGCCCGCCCCGGCCAGTGCGGCGCCGAGCAATCCGTAGGCCGCGGTGCGCTGGTTGGGCGCGACCACGTCGGCGATGACAGCCTGGCTGGGCGGCTCGTACACCTCGAAGCTGAGACCGAGCACCACCACAGCGACCACGACTGCGGGGACGCTGGGTGCGGCGGCGATGCCGAGCTGGGCGGCAGCGCAACCCAGCAGCCCCAGCACGATGGTGGCGCGGGCTCCGAGCCGGCTCGTCAGCCAGCCTCCGGCCAACCGAGACGGGATCGTCGCGATACCGAAGCCCGCCATCGTGACGCCCACCGCAGAGACAGACATCGAGAACTCGGTCGTGAGGATCACCGCAAGGAACGGCAGCGTGAACGCCCCCAGCCGGTTGATGGCTCGTGCTGCCACGAGGAGCCATACCGTCGCGGGCACGCCCCGTGGGCCGTCGGAGCGAGTCATGTCCGGGTGCGGCTCCCATCACTGGCAAAGACGGTATGATCAGTTATGCATCGCAGCCTAGATGGAGGGACGTGACTGGTCAAATGACGTTCGACAGGCATCTCGGCAACGTGCTGAGCGTCGCTACCCGGCTCGTGAACGCCCTTGCGCCTGGTGCATATGAGGGTGGCCGGCCGACGGCGCCGCCGGGGGAGCGGGAGCGGGTGGCGGCGGTCGCCGAGGCGCTGGGCGGTGAAGGGTTGGGTGGTGAAGGGCGGCCGCGGCCACGGGTGACCACGGACGCCGCTGCCCAGCTGGGCGTAGCAGCGGTGGCCCTCCGAGAGGTGTTCGAGCACGCTGCGGCTGGCCGGACGAAGCAAGCAGCGAAGGTGGTCAACGACCTGCTTCGTCGGACCGGCGCCCGGCCGCAGCTCGACCCGGCGCCAGGGGGAGGGTGGCAGCTGCACTTCCACGGGTCGGACTATTCGCTCGCGGTCGGCTGGGCGGCGGGGTGTGCCTCCGGTCTGGCGGTCGTTCTCGGCAGCGACCTGGCCGGCCGGCTCGGCGTCTGTGGCGCGAGCGGGTGCGACCGGGTCTACGTGGACAGCTCGCGCAACGGCGCCAAACGGTTCTGCAGCACCGCATGCCAGAACCGGACCAAGGCGACTGCCTACCGGGCTCGTCACCGGTGACTGTGCCCGGGGGGCCAATCGGGGGTCCGCGTGCCCGCGCGGTGGGAGAGTAGCGGCATGAAGGTGTTCGTTTCGTGTGACATGGAAGGCGTTGCCGGCATCGTCGACTGGTCGCAGTGCCGGCCGTCGGGTGGTGCGGCGTACGCAGCGGGGTGTGGGCTGATGCAGGGTGAGGTCAAGGCCGCCGTCGAAGGCGCCGTGGAGGGCGGCGCGGACGAGGTGGTGGTGAACGACTCGCACGGGTCGATGTTCAACCTCGATCCGGCAGCGCTGCCCCGGGCAGCCTCGTACATCTCCGGCCGGCACAAGCCCGGCTACATGATGGAGGGCCTGGACGAGAGCTTCGGGGCAGTCTTCTTCGTCGGATATCACGGCTCGATCTCTGGTGAGGCGTCTGTGCTGTCGCACACCTACAACCCCGACGTCATCGCCGGAGTCCGGTTGAACGGCACGTATGTGGGGGAGAGCGGCATCAACGCCCTGCTGGCACACAGCCACCGCGTACCGATCGCGTTGCTGACGGGAGACTCGGCAACGTTGCGTGAGGCCGAGACGTTCGCGCCGGACGTCGTGGGCGTCATCACGAAAGGGTCGCGGACGCGGTTCAGTGCGCACCATCTGCACCCGGCTGAGGCGTGCGAGAAGATCCGGGCGGCATCGCGCGAGGCGGTGCAGCGGGTCCTGCGCGGTGAGATAGCGACGCCGACGATTGCGACGCCGGCGGAGCTCGAGGTCGAGCTCCAGACGGCGGACATGGCCGAGGTGGCGGCATGGGTCAAAGGTGTAGAGCGTGCCGGCACCCGCACCGTCCGGATCGTGGGTGAGCGGGGCAGTGAGGTCTATGCCTCCTTCGTGGCGCTGACCTACATCACCCGCCAAGCGGGAGGGCGCTGAAGCGCGGAAACGCGCTTGAAACACGCCCGCTATTCCTGATAGGAATACCGCATGCAGAAATCCAGTGGGGGACTGTCGGAACCGCAGCCTAGGTTGGTGGGCATGACACGCCAGACCGCCGTCGAGGCAATAGATCTTGCCAAGCATTTCGGAGACACCAAAGCCGTGGACGGCGTTAGCTTCTCCATCCCGGAGGGGTCTGTTCTCGGCCTGCTGGGCCCCAACGGGGCCGGCAAGACCACGATCGTGCGGATGCTGACGACGCTGAGCGTGCCCACGTCTGGGACAGGCATCGTCGCCGGCTACGACGTCGTCAAGGAGCCCGAGGCTGTGCGCCGCAACATGGGTCTGACCGGCCAGGTCGCCACGGTGGACGAGCTGCTCACCGGCCGCGAGAACATTCGCCTGATCGGGCGGCTCTACGGCCTGCCCCGCAAGGAGCTTGTGTCGCTGTCCGACTCCCTTCTCGAGCGGTTCGCCCTGACCGATGCGGCGGACCGGATGGCCAAGACCTACTCCGGCGGCATGCGTCGCCGGCTCGACCTGGCAGTGAGTCTGGTGGCTCGGCCGCCGGTGCTGTTTCTCGACGAGCCCACCACCGGGCTCGACCCACGAAGCCGGGTCGAGCTGTGGGAGGTGCTGCGCGGCCTGGTGAAGGACGGCACGACGCTGTTGCTGACGACGCAGTACCTCGAGGAGGCCGACCACCTGGCCGACCAGATCGTGGTGATGGACAAGGGCAAGGTCATCGCGGCCGGGACACCGACGCAGCTGAAGGACCAGGCCGGTGCCGCGAGCGTGGTGGTCACATTGACGCAGGCCGCCGACCTGCCTCGTGCCGAGGAGCTGCTGCGGTCGTGCTCGTCAGAGGTGCACGTGGAGGAGGCGAGTCGCCGCCTCACTGCGAAGGCCGGCGGACTCGGTGACATGACCACGATGGCGAAGGTCTTCGAGGAGAGCGGTATCGCCGTCGATGATCTGGGCCTCAAGCGGCCCAGTCTTGACGACGTGTTCTTGCATCTGACCGGACACCGCGCCGAAGACGTCGACGCTGATGACACCGGCGCTGCCACCGCAGAGCTCCAGGAGGTCTCCCGATGACCGCGACAGCCATCCGCCCACTGCCCGGCAGCAGTGCCCCGGTCGCGGTCGAGGAGCGGTCGATGATCCAGCAGTCGCTGACGGTCGTCTGGCGCAACCTGCTCCACATCCGCCGGATGCCCGAGATGCTGCTCGACGTCACGATCCAGCCGGTGATGTTCGTCCTGCTCTTCGCCTACGTCTTCGGCGGCTCGATCAACATCCCCGGCTCCAACTACAGGGAGTTTCTGCTGCCGGGCATCATGGCGCAGACGATGGTGTTCTCCTCTGCCATCGTCGCGATGGGTCTGACGAACGACCTCGAGAAGGGCATCGTCGACAGGTTCAAGTCGCTGCCGATGTCGCGGTCGGCGGTCCTGGTCGGCCGGAGCATTTCCAGCCTCATCCACTCCAGCATCGGCATCGTCGTGATGGGCGTGACCGGACTGCTCATTGGCTGGCGGATGCGCGAGGGCGTCGGCAACGCCTTGCTGGCCCTGCTGCTCCTGCTGTTGTTCGGCTTCGCGATGATCTGGCTCGGCATCTGGGTCGGGTCGATGATGCGGTCCGTCGAAGCGGTGCAAGGGTTCATGTTCACCGTGATGTTCCCGTTGACGTTCGTCGCCAACACGTTCGCCCGGCCCGACGACATGCCGGCGTGGCTGCGTGTCATCGCGGAGTGGAACCCGGTCTCGTCGCTGACGGCCGGCTGCCGCGAGCTGTGGGGCAACGGCCCAGGACCGGCCGCTGACGCGCAGCTGCCGTTGCAGCATCCGGTCGTCGCCTCGATCTTGTGGTCACTGCTTTTCACGGCCGTGTTCGCGCCACTGGCCATCGCTGCCTTCAGGCGCCGCTCACAGGATTGACAGGCTTGTCGGTTCAGGCCGGCCCGGTTGCCAGCACCGCGAGCACGGCCTGGTATGCGTCCCGGACCGCACCATCGATGCTTGCCACCACGGGGTAGTGGCGAGCACGCACCACGTCGGTCATCCGGTCGTACATCGCGCTCAAATGTGCGTCGCCGCCCCCGTCGGCGACTACCTGCTCCACAAGGCGATGCCACGCAAGCGCGGCAGCGTCGCCGCGACGCGTGAACCGCTCGAGCGACCGCTCCTTGACGTCCATGAGCACGACCTCGCAGAACGTCGCGCCGCAGTCGAGTGCGGCTGCTGCCGGCGCCTACTCGCCCAGCCAGATCTCCTGCGTCGCTGTCCAGCGGTGGCCCGGCGCCACCCGGTCGCTGTCCAGCGGTGGCCCGGCGCCACCGGTCGCGTTGGCTGAGATCAAAATTGGTCTCAGAGATCAATATTGATCTCAAGCTCTTCGGGGGTGTGCCCCGGGGAGGGGCGATCGCGGCGAGCACTTCCAGGGCAGCGGGCTCAGGTCCGTGGACGTCCTGTGGGACATTAGTTGACATAATGTTGCTTATCGGCGCCCAAACGCACGGGAGTTGCATCTGATGCAAGAACTCCCGACTCCGGATGTCACTTGTAATGGAACCTGGCTTGTAGGACGACCAGGTCGTCCTCGTCCACGAGATAGACCAACCTGTGTTCTTCTGTGATCCGACGGGACCAAGCGCCCGTCATCAGATGCTTGAGTGGCTCTGGCTTGCCGATGCCGTCGGTCGGGTCTCTGAGTGCGTCGTCGATGAGACGGTTGATCCTCTTCAGAGTTTGTCGATCTGCTTGAAGCCAGTACTTGTAGTCGTCCCAGCCATGGGACGTGAAGACGAGCCTCACTCTGCGAGGTCATGCTCATGTCGGTCGCCGGCCCCCGCTTGCTGCAGGCTTTCGAGCAGGCGCTTTGCGTTGGCTGGCACGCGCAGCAGGTAGGCCGTCTCCTCGAGTGCGGCGTACTCCTCCGCCGAGAGCAGGACGGCATTCCCACGCCTCGAGGTGATCTCGACTGCGACGCGATCGTTGTTCACCTTCTCGATCAGCGGGAAGAGTTGCTTGCGCGCGTCGGTGGCAGTGACGGACATGGTGGTCTCCTCCTAGAGTGGTACCACTTTACGGTACCACTTGCGAGACGGGCTCCGCCGCTCTGACCTCTCGCACCGACACTTGCATCTCCTCCCGATCACCCGGCAGCAGCACGAACCGGTCGCCGACAGGGCCGCCGAGGCCCCCTCAGCGGTGAGTGCGCACAACTCCCGCTTAGGTCACGACGCACGAAGTCTGCATCCTGCTGCCAGGCAAGTCGAGCGGGTCGTAAACCTGCGCACTAGTGTGTCGGGTTCCTGGCGGCCTGCTAGACCGCTGAGATCGCATGGAAAGCAGCGCTGACGACCTCCAGCCAGATGTCAGGGTGCGTCGACCAGAAGTCATGAGGCACGCTTGGAACAGTCTGGAAGGTACCGCCTGGAACCAGCGCCGCAAGCTGCTGCAGCGGCCAAGACGGTCGAATGTCGTTGCCGGCGGCAATGAAGCTCATGGGGACGAGGGCGAGTCCGCCAAGGCGCGGAAGAGCTGCGGCTCATGGATCCATTCGAGGAAGGAGTCGCTGAGGGCTCGCCAGACGGACGAGTCCCACGCAATCTCGGGACCCGGTTCTGTGCCCTTGAGATCTTCGTACTGCTGCGACCAGGTCTTATCCTTATGGAGGCCGTGGCCGGCGATACCGATGACTCGCGAAACGGACGTCGGAGAGTCGAGGGCGTACCTGACGGCAAGGTCGGATCCCCAGGAGTGGCCAAGCACGATCCACGCTTCTATGCCGAGCGCGACCCGGATGCACTCGAGGTCGTCTACAGCCTGAGCCATGGTGTGCTGCCCGCCACCGGAGCGCCCCACGCCGCGGGGTTCAGGGAACCATGCGCGCATCCCATCCGGGACCAGTCGGTCTTGCTCGAGGTAATGCACACAACCCGGACCCCCGGACAACACGACCACGTCCGGGCCCGAACCGCTCGCGCCGACGTGAAGGCGCACCCCGTCATGGGTAGCAACGTCACGTTCTTCCATAACCCGAGACGCTAACGGCTCGCGGCTCTCGACAGGGAAGTCACCCCGCCGTCCGCGTCTCGGCCGCAGCGCCACCTGAGCGACCCGTACACGCGGGGCGTGTACTCCCCTACTCGCGGCTCACCAACCCCCGTCCTGCCCGCTCGGCCGGCCTACCGGTCTCGATCAGAGCCCGGCGGCAGGGATGCTAGGCCGCTCCAAGACCATGATCTCGGGCTGCTCCCGTGCCACCAACTCCCGCGTGCCAGTTTGATAGGTCGAGCGCAACGAGATGGGAGAACTCGTCTCACGGTGTCCGCGAGGGCCTCGCTCAAGTGCCGACGTAGGTCGCGAGGTGCTCGCCGGTGAGGGTGGAGCGGTCGGCGACGAGGTCGGCGGGTGTGCCCTCGAAGACGATCCGGCCGCCGTCGTGGCCGGCGCCGGGGCCGAGGTCGATGATCCAGTCGGCGTGCGCCATGACCGCCTGGTGGTGCTCGATGACGATGACCGACTTGCCGGAGTCGACGAGCCGGTCGAGCAGGCCGAGCAGGTTCTCCACATCGGCGAGGTGCAGGCCGGAGGTCGGCTCGTCGAGGACGTAGACGTCACCCTTATTGCCGATGTGGGAAGCCAGCTTGATCCGCTGCCGCTCGCCGCCGGACAGCGTGGTGAGCGGCTGGCCGAGGGCGAGGTAGCCGAGCCCGACGTCGGCGAGCCGGTCGAGGATCTTGTGTGCGGCCGGCAGCTTGGCGGCACCGTCGCCGAAGAACTCCTCGGCCTCAGCCACCGGCATCGCGAGCACCTCGCTGATGTCCTTGCCGCAGAGCTGGTAGTCCAGCACCTCGGCCTGGAACCGCCTCCCTTCGCAGACCTCGCAGGTCGTGGCGACACCGGCCATCATCGCCAGGTCGGTGTAGATCACGCCGGCTCCGTTGCAGTTGGGGCAGGCACCCTCGGAGTTGGCGCTGAACAGCGCCGGCTTCACTCCGCTCTCCTTCGCGAATGCCTTGCGGATCGGGTCGAGCAGCCCGGTGTACGTCGCGGGGTTGCTGCGTCGCGAGCCGCGGATCGCGCCCTGGTCGACCGACACCACGCCGTCCCGCCCGGACACCGAGCCGCGGATCAGCGAGCTCTTGCCCGAGCCGGCCACCCCGGTGACGACGACGAGCACGCCGAGCGGGATGTCGACGTCGACGTCCTGCAGGTTGTGGGTGTCGGCGCCTCGGACCTCGAGCGCGCCGTCCGGAGCCCGTACCTCGTCCTTGAGGGCGGCCCGGTCGTCGAGATGGCAGCCGGTGATGGTGTCGCTCCCTCGGAGCCCTTCGACGGTGCCCTCGAAGACCACCTCTCCGCCCTCACTGCCGGCCTTCGGGCCCAGGTCGACGACATGGTCGGCGATCGCGATCGCCTCCGGCTTGTGCTCCACGACGAGCACCGTGTTGCCCTTGTCGCGTAGCCGCAGCAGCAGGTCGTTCATCCGCTCGATGTCGTGCGGGTGCAGCCCGATGGTGGGTTCGTCGAAGACGTAGGTGACGTCGGTGAGCGCCGACCCGAGGTGGCGGATCATCTTGGTGCGCTGGGCCTCGCCGCCCGAGAGCGTTCCCGACGGCCGGTCGAGGCTGAGGTAGCCCAGCCCGATCTCCACGAACGAGTCCAGGGTCTCCCCCAGCGCCTCGAGCAGCGGCGCCACCGACGGCTCCTTGAGCTCGCGCACCCACCCGGCCACGTCGCTGATCTGCATCGCACACGCGTCGGCGATGTTGATCCCCTTCACCTTCGAGGACCGAGCCTCCTTGGTCAGGCGGGTGGCGTCGCACTCGGGGCAGGTGGTGAACGTCACCGCCCGCTCCACGAAGGCGCGGATGTGCGGCTGCAGCGAGTCGACGTCCTTGGACAGCATCGACTTCTGGATCTTGGGGATCAGGCCCTCGTAGGTGAGGTTGATGCCGTCGACCTCGATCTTGGTCGGCTGCTTGTGGAGGAGGGCGTCGAGCTCCTTCTTGGTGAACTTCTTGATCGGCTTGTCCTGGTCGAAGAAGCCGCAGCCGGTGAAGATCCGCCCGTACCAGCCGTCCATGCTGTAGCCGGGGATCGTGAGCGCGCCCTCGTTGAGCGACAAGCTGTCGTCGTACAGCTGGGTCAGGTCGATGTCGTTGACCGCGCCCCGGCCCTCGCAGCGCGGGCACATACCGCCAGTGATGCTGAAGCTGCGCCGCTCCTTCACGGTCTTTCCGCCGCGCTCGAGCGTGACCGCACCCGCTCCGCTGATCGAGGCGACGTTGAAGGAGAACGCCTGGGGCGAGCCGAGGTGCGGCTTCCCGACTCGGCTGAAGAGGATGCGCAGCATCGCGTTGGCATCGGTTGCAGTACCGACCGTGGAGCGCGGGTCGGTCCCCATCCGCTCCTGGTCGACGATGATCGCGGTCGTCAGCCCTTCGAGCACGTCGACGTCGGGCCGCGCCAATGTCGGCATGAACCCCTGCACGAACGCGCTGTAGGTCTCGTTGATCAGCCGCTGCGACTCCGCCGCGATCGTGCCGAACACCAGCGAGCTCTTGCCCGAACCGGAGACACCGGTGACAACCGTCAGCCGGCGCTTCGGGATCTCGACGCTGATGTCCTTGAGGTTGTTCACCCGCGCTCCGTGCACGCGGAGCAGGTCGTGGCTGTCGGCAGAGTGTGGCGCAGGTGACGCCTTGCCCTTCGTGGCCATGCTCGTTGTGTCTCCCTCTGTTGGGCGGAGCCGCTTTCGCGCTCTCCGTGGGCGTCGCCTGGCTCGATCTAACCAACGTCGAGCAGCACGTCTGGATATCCTTCGCCGGCGCGGTCGGCCGGGGCGTCAGACCAACCAGCCGCCATCGCGCATTATCTCGCGGTCGGGCAGCTCGTTGACCTCGCGCCAGGCCTGGATCCGGCGCGGGAAGATGCGGAACCAGCGGTACGGCGTGGCCAGCGCACGCGGGTCGAAGCCGGTGTGCGCGGCGAAACGGTCACCCCGCTGCTGCGGCAGCGCGTCGATCTCGAGGACCTCGACTTCGCCCTCGATCATGGAAACGTCGCGGGTGTGGCCCAGCCCCAGCCGAACGACCCTGGTGGCATCCACGTTCCGGCCGGTCGGGCTGTCCGTCGGCGTGGCCACCAGCAGCGCCTCGCCGTCCCAGTCGAAGGAGAGCGGCACCAGATACGGCGCACCGTCCACCGAGGCACTGGCCACCCAGACATCGACGTCGTGGGTGAGCCGATGCTCGGTGTCGCGACGACGCTGCGCGCGGGAGCGGGGGTCGGCACTCATCGATCGCGAAGCAGCTCCGGGCGCTGACGGGTCAACGCAGCTCCTGGATGCGGATCTGGTTGCCCGCGGGATCGCGGAAGGCACAGTCGCGGACCCCGTACGGCTGCTCGGTCGGCTCCTGGACGACCTCGGCGTCGCTGGCCTGCAGCCGCTCGAAGGTTCCATCGAGGTCTTTGGTGGCCAGCAGGATCCAGCCGTAGGTGCCCTTGGCCATCATCTCGGTGATGGTGCGGCGCTCGTCGTCGGTGACCCCAGGGTCGACGGCCGGCGGCGCCAGGAGGATGGACGTGCCGGGCTGGTCGGCGGGGCCGACCGTGATCCAGCGCATCTGGTCGTTTCCGACGTCGCCCCGGACCTCGAAGCCGAGGGTGTCGCGATAGAAGGCCAGGGCGGCGTCCGGGTCGTCGTGCGGGAGAACGGTCGTGTGAATGGTGATGTCCATGGCGATCAGGCTAGTGTGACGTTTCTGAAGTTTGTTGACGGTTTGCCTTCTTGAGGATCTCGTCTGCGGTCTTGGTCCAGACGAATGGGTGGGCTCGGTCGTTCCAGCCGTCGATGAAGGCGCGGATTTTGGGCTCTTCGTACCTGCGGTGGGTGTGAGCGACTCGCCGGGATGAGTTGACCGCAGACGGGTCGAGGCCCCCCAAGGATCGGTAGCGACCAAGCTGGCCGACCCGGAAGGCCTCGACGTGTCCGAGCCTACGGCGTGTGTTCTCGCGCGCTCTTGCCCCGATTCCACCTACTGCCGACGGTGCGATGTTCTCGTCGGCCTCGACGGGTTCCATGTCCTCGATGTTGCCGAGCGCGTCGGTGAGCGCGGGCCGTGGCTGCGGGTGGTGGTCGAGTCGCCGCCACGTGATGAGTATGACAACCCCATTTGGCCCCACTGTGATGCCTTGATTTGGCCCCACCCTGCTCGGTAACGGATGGTCTTCGCCGATCTCAGTTGGTCGTGGTTCTCCTCTTGTTGCCTCGGGTGGCGTT
>JAABUS010005109.1_pt1 | contig 17716 bp, 3 predicted proteins | sample 5560161 | NCBI WGS metagenome assembly JAABUS01 (sample SAMN10711885, study PRJNA513376) | rock metagenome | isolation source: Antarctica rocks | place: Antarctica: Victoria Land, Trio Nunatak nord | collected 2016-01-04
TTAATTTCTTTATTAATAATAATTTTTATATTTTAATTTGTTTTTCTAATTAATTTAGCAAAGATTTTTATAATATTTATAATATTTATTTTATACAATTTTAAAATTAAAATAAAATAAAATAATAAAATATTTTGTATTTTTTATTGTAAAAAAGATGTTCTAGAATTAAGTAAAATATCTTAAATATTTAGTATATATTTCTATATATATTAAAGTTGTTAATAAATAGAAAATATAGCAAAAGAATTATAAAAGTTAAATATCTTTTTATATAGTTTCGATTAAAGTAGTTAATTTTTAGTTCTTTTTTAGTTTAATATAAGTATTGTATAAAATATACAATATAATATTTATTATAAAGAACTCTTCAAATATGAAAGTTAAATTTTTTTTTTTCTTATTGTTATTTCTGTATTTCTATTTAATATAAATAGTTGAATAATTAAATATACTATTAATATCTATCTTAAAAATAAGATTTTTTATAATAAATATTTTATTTTTGTTGTTAAAAGATAGAGATTCAAAGTTAATAAATATATAGTATTATATATTAACAATAACTTATAGATTTAAATATACTATATTTTTCTTTAAAATATTTTAGCAATAATTTTGTTTTATAAAAATAATACAATTATATTAATAGCAATTAACTTTATTTGTGTTTTCGAAAATAAAAATAATATTATCTAAAATAATTAAATAATTAATAGTATTATAGTATATATTACTTAATAAGAAGTAAATTAAACTATTTTATACTTGTAAATATTATAATTCTATTAATTTGTTAATAAAATAAATTTTATTAAAATATTTTTTAATTATAAATTAATAACAAAGAGAATAATTTGTATTAACTTTAAAATTTTATTAATATTATTATATTGTTTGCTTAATATATTGTTGTCTAATTTTATTTTTTTGTTGCTTAATTAAAGAGAATTATTTTGTAATAATTATTAACAAAGTCTTTTGCATTAGTTATAACAAAAAAATATAACAACAAAACTATTTTTTAAGATTGTTTAACTTAAATAGTAGTATATCTATTAAATTAAGTTTTTTTCTATAAAAGTCTTTTTTAATTAAAGTATTTCGATTAATTTTGTATAGTTTAATTTTGTATTATTAGTTTTTTTAAATTAGAGTTCTAAAATCAAATAAAATAGAGATAAAAATATTTTTTCTTCTAATTGTAGATTAATTGTCTTAAACCAAAAAATTTAAAAAAAAGATTGTATTTAAAAAAATAACTTGTAGATAATAAATATAGAAGACGTATTTATAAATATAGTAGAAATATTATTGTTATTATTACTTTTAGATAAAAATTATTGTAATATTGTTAAAAAGTAAGTAATTAAAATTTCTAAAAAATATTATAGTTGTTGCTAATCTATAGATATTAATTTTGTTTAGTAATAAAGAAGATATTTACAATAAAGAGATTTTTATTAATTAATAATTTGATATTGCTTAAAACAATTTAAAGTTTCAACAAATTGTTGCTCTTAAAAATATTATTAATACTTTTATTTTCATAGTTTGTTATCTACTTTTGTATATTACTATCTAATATCCTAACAAATTTTTTGCTAAAAATAGATTAGACAAGTTTTGCAAGTCTTTTTTAAAAATAGATTAAATAAGTCTTTTATAGAAGATAGATTAGATAAGTCTTCTACAAAGAATAGATTTGACAAGTCTTCTCTAATATTATTATTCGCTTTTACTAGAGTATTATTTTGAGAATTCTTAATATTTGCGTTTGTTATATCAATTGCTAATAATATTAAAATTAAGAATAAAAATAAAAATCTAGCGTTTAAGATACTATTATTTATTGTCTATATTAATACTTTTAGAAAATTTAGTTTTTAAAATTGCAAAATTATAATATTGATGCTATAACTTAGTCTTAAGTAAGTTCGAAAATAAATTAAAGATAAATATTAATTAAAAAAGAATTAAAGATAGAAGTTAATTAAAAGAGAGTTAAAGATAAAGACAAGTTAAAGAAGATATATTTAATAAAGACTTACGCTATAGAAGTATTTTACAAATATAATAAAGTAACTTAACTTTATTGTTGTAAATTTTTTTTAATATCTTTATATTATTATCTATTATAACTATAAAGATTTTTAACTTTCGCAATTAAATATTGCAATTATTCGAAAATTTTAGAACTTATTATTACTAAATATTGTTTGTAAGTTTTTCTTAACTTCTATTGTAAATTTTTTTTAAAATTAGTAATATTATTTATTTAATTCTTTATCTTATTACAAGTCTTTTTTAATATTAGTTGTTTTTAATATTTATTATATTAGATTCTTGTTTTTAAGTACAATTAATTGTCTTTTATATATAATTATTAAATATATTATTAACTTATACAAAGAATAAATTTCCAAAATTATTTTATTATTAAGACAATCCTTCTTTTAAAATTAACTTCTTAATTACTATATTCTTGTTTAAGTTTTTTTTATTAAAAAATATCTTTTTATTTAGTTTTGCAAAGATTTGCAATATAGCTTTTATTATATTGTTAATTATTTAACAATTATCAAAGATTTTCTATATATAGTAGAGATAAATATATACTATATTGTTAGAACAATTTATACAACAATTTCTTTTAATAATTTGAGCAATAATATTTTTATTAAGTAAAACTTTGTAACAATACAAATACTAATACAAATACTAAAAATTATATTTTGTATAAGTTAAATTATATTATATAATTAACATCTTGTATTTAAACAAATTGCAATCGAACTTTAAAACTATTTCTCTATACTAAGTAACAATTATATATAATATTATAATATAAAAATTAATGTTAAAAAGCTTAAGTAATATTTAAATATATAAAAGGACAACAAAAATATAATATTATACAATAGTTTTATAATTGTCTTAAATAATTTATAGAATTGTTAATTTAAGTTTTGTAAAAAAACTGTTATAATAGTAGATTTCAAAAAAAACTTTTATAGATTAAGTAAAAAAAAAGAGCGCAAGTTTTTCTTAAATTAAATATATCTATAATCGAAGATTTCGAAACAAAAATTGTATATTTAAAAAATTGTTGTACAAAATTTCTATTATTGTTAACAATTAATTTTGATTTTTTAAATTCTTATTAATATTAAAATCTAATTTTACAAAATTAACAATTAAATATCCGAAATTCTTAATATATAGATATTTTTCGATATTTTTAGTTTTAAGATTGACAATCTTATTAATTTTAAAAAAAACTTAGCTAAAATATTAACAAGTCTAGCTTTTTATAAACAAAGAATAAATAGATATATATATTTTTATTAATAAGCTTTTTTAGCAAATCTTTTTTAACAATTTTGTATTTAATTTGTTTCTTAACAATATAATAGCAATTAATAACAATAAAATATATTCTAGAAAAACAATTATTAATTATAAACTATAAGTTAAAAGAAATACAATTTATATTAATTTGTCGAATTAGATAGTTTTTCTATATTTGCGCAATACGCGCTTCTTAAATATTAAAGAATATACTAAATAAAAGAATTAATTTTCGAAAGACTTTTTCAATTATTTTTAGTTTAATTATTTTGTTATAATTAGATTAATTAAAAGAATTAACAAAATAATAAATATTTATTTGTTTTAACAATTCTTCGAATTATTATACTTCGATATTGCGCGTTTCGATTAATAGATAGTATTTAGTTATATTAGATATATTATTAAAAGTTAGAGTTCTAGTTATTAAGCAATTAAAAAAGCAATTTAGCTATATTAATATTCTTGTTATTTAAAAGCGTATATTCTTAATTGTATAAATTTTATTAGTTATAAGAATTTTAAAATATTTATTAAGAGCTTTTGTCTATTTTAAATTAAGATTTGCGAAAATCTATTAAATCTAAGTTGCAAATATATTTTAATTAATTTTATTAGTTTTTTGTGCGCTCAATTTATATTAAATTGCTAGAGTTTTATATATTGTAATAACAATCAATCTTGAATTTTGTTCTTAATTAATATTAAACAAAAAATAATTCTTTTTTAGATAATTTAAGACAATAGTTTTATCTTTTATTGTAGCAATTCTATAGTTGTTATAATATCTATAGATATCGAATTAGTTTTTTGCAATTGTTTCAAATTTAATAATCTATTAATCTATGAGATAAATTAATACTATAACAAGAATTAACTTTGTAGACTTTTGTTTATTAAATAATTGCTTAGTTTGCATATTAATTAGCTAGAAAATATTAGTTAAAGATATTAAGAAAGACTTACAATAATTTATTTAGACTAATCGCGTCGAGTCGATCAATCGAGTTCGAATTAATTAATCGATTCGAATTTTGGCAATTCGAGTTAATTTGATTCGAAAGTCTTGACAAATTAATTTCTAAAATTGAAATCGAAAATCGAGTCAAATTAAATTGATTTCTAGAATTAAAATTGAAAATCGATTTGAAAAAATCGATTTAAATTGTTAAGAAATAAAGTTATTTAGTAACAAATTTAATAAATATAAATTAGATTTTGAATCTTATTATTTTTTTATTTAAATATTCTATAATAATATTGTAAAGTAATATATATAAACTATTTAATATTTATATAATAAATAGATTACAACTATTATAGTCTCTTAATAAACTTCAATTCCATATTTTATCAAAAAATGTATAGTAATATATTTAGATAATATATTTGAATTTATTAATACTATTAACTAGTTCGAGATCTTTACAATCTTATAGTTAATTTTATTCTTAGCATTATTATTATTGTTTTTGCTCTTGTTATTATTATTATGTCTTTGTACTCTATATCTCTATATTTGTTATCTATTATTTTTGTATTATTTTTTGTCTTCTTTTATTTTATCTTTTCTCCATTATTATTAATCTTAATTAAGTTTTCAAAATTGTTATTTGTTAATTTTAAAAAATTAGATATTTTGAAATTTGCAATATTTTTATTGTTTGCAAAAGTATTTTTAAATTTTTCAAATTTGTTAATTGCATTTAAATTGTGCGCTTTCTTCAATTTATTAAATTCTCTATAGTATAGAATACGTTGTTAAATTATTTCAATAATTAATATTATATTTTTGATTATATTTTTGCTTAATTCGAACTAATTAGAATTAGACTAATATATAGATTAGTTATTTTATTTATATTAGACTCTATATATATTTAAATATTAAGAAATTGTATTGTATTTATATTTTTACTTTCTAAAACTATTTGTATAGCAATTGTATTAATTTTAATCTATTTTGCAATATTTTTGTTTCTAATTTTCTTTATTAGTTCGATCTTAAAGTATTGCGCTACAATATAATTAGCTTTTTAAATATATATATATTACTTAAATGCATTATTATGTAGTTCTTTTTCTACTCTTTTATTAGCTACTATATTTTTAATATTTTCTTTTATATTAATTTGAATTTGTTTAGAGACTTTCTTAAAAACAATTGTTATTTGCAACTTAATTAGATACTTGTAAAGTATTATATAATTAACGTTTTGTTTTTTGTAAAGTAGCTTTTTATTTTTAATCTATATTGTAGTACAATTTCTATTAACAATAATTTGCAAAAAAGTTAATAAAATAAATATTTTGCGTTTTAAATTAGTTTTAAAGATAATATATATAAATAATGCAAAATAAGTCTTTTATTTAATAGTATAATATTAGCTACTTAGCAATATTCGAATTTTCTAAATAAGAAGAAATTTAATTTTAAAAAATCTATTTTTTTAATTAGTTTTAATAATAATGCATACAAACAATACAAAACAAATTTGTATATCGACTATATAAATTAAGACAATAGATAGTATTAAATATATTAATCAATATATAATATTTAAACAAAAAATTGTTGCAATTATAAGATAAATTTACGCGTTCAATATTAGAATTAGAGTTTAAATATTATTTTTATTCAATATTATTATAACTAAAAATTATTATATCTATCATATTAATTATTGTATAATATATATTTTTTAACTATTAAAATTAAATACAAACACGCATATCTATTGCTCATTACTCTATTGCATTATCTATCAAATACTTAATTGCAAGACTTGTTAATTCTTGTATTCTATATTGTTAATTCTCTTATTTAATATTAAAAATTCTTAACTTAATAATACGTTTTGCTCTAAAACTCTAATAGCTCGAATTAAACAAATTAATAATATATTCGAATAATATATTTAATATATTATATATTGCTAATATACTTAATTTAGCTTGTAAAACAAAAGACAAAAAATTGCAAAAAAATATAGCAACATAAATTAATTGTAACAAAGAAAAGAAATCAATTAAAATAGCTTCTAATATACAAAAAATAATACAAAGATTAAAATATTAAACTATTATTAACTAAGTATTTGTAATATAGAAAAAGCGCAAATACAAATTCGAAACAATAGTTCTATATAAAATTTGCAAATATTAGAAGACTAATAATTTGTTAATTTTAAAAATATTTTTCGCAAAATTAATTCGAGAAATCTTGCAAAATAAAGCTACTAATAGAAAAGACAATAAAAAATATCGAATTTAAATATCGATCTTATTAACTTTTTAAAAAACTATTAAGAATTTTATAATTAATTTCTTCTCTAGTAAGTATATTATCTATTTGTATTACTATTGTTTCTATATAGTATATACTAATATTTTGCTTTATATATTTAGATAGCAATCTTCTTGCTATTTATATTAGTTGCAAGACTATTAAGTCTAAGAATTTGCAATTATTGAAACAATTAATATAGAATCTAAAATTTTACTCTAATAAGTAGTAATAAAATTAACATTCAAATATCTTTATTATATCGAAATTCGAAATAGTTAGCAAGAAATTAAAAATTTAAGCTATTTTACTTATTGTACTTTATTATTTATATTATCTTATTATATTATCTATTAAGTATATTATCTTACTATATATATTTTTTATATTTTTTTCTATTAAATATAATAATCAAAAAGTGTATTATAATTATATATTTAAATTATCTAGATAATTAGAGTTAAATTATTAATTTAACTTCTTTAATTGAAGAGCTTGACAATCTAGTTCTATATAATCTTATAGAAGTTGTACAAAAAGAAAATTATTGTATTTTAAAAGAAATTCGAACTTATATTTTCTCAATTTTTTATATTAATAACATGCAATCTATAGTATAGTCTCAAATAGTATTATAATACTATCTCAAACAATATTATAGATTGCGCGTTATTATTATAAGAAATTAAACATACTATTATTAAGTTATCGAGACTTAATTATTTAATCTTATTATATTTAAATATATATTAAAATTAGAGATAACATAATTCTTAAAAAGTTAAAAATATTAATTTAATACAATGTTAAGTATCTAGTTATTTTAATTACATTATCTATCTGTATTATCGCTAATAATATTTGTTTATTTATAACAATATTATAAATATAAAATTTCTTGTACAATAATCTAGCTATAAATAAATTTTACTTAAAACAATCTCGAACTTTATTCGAAAAAATTTCTTACTTCTATTAACTTGCAGCGACTAATTGCGTCGAGTTGGATTATCGAGTTCGAGTTAAGAATTTAAATTAAATCAAATCGATTTCAAAAGTTGAAATCGAATTGTCGATTTAATTTCTAATATTAAAATTGACAATTCGAATTAAATTGCAAATTTAAAATCGAAAATTAATTCGAAAAATCAATTCGAATTGTTAAGACTTAACATTAGTATAAAAAAATTCTAAAATAAATAGTAGAAAGTTATATTCTATTTTATAATCTCTTAATAGTAAATTATTTAGTAATATATTAAAATAATATATTTAAGCTATTTAAAGTTAAAATTTAAAAAATTAATTTAATTGTATTTTAAGAGAGATTCGAACTTTCGATATAATATAAATATGAGATAGATTGATACTATTTATAGCTAGCTCAATATTAATATTGCAATATATCTTCAAATTTAATAACAACTATTAACAATTATACTTATTCTAATTATTAAGCTATTAAAATTTATTATTAAAGTTTATTTTATTTATTTATATATAAAGAAATAATACTTAAACAATAGTATAATTATTAAAATATCAAATATGTACTCTTAATATATTATTAAAAATTAAAATCTTTAATTTAAATAAAATTAAATGAAGTTATATACAAGTTGCAATTCTAATATTTATTTTAATTACAATTTTATAATGCAAAAAAATAACAAAATAAAGTATACAATATAGTAATATATTAAAATAATATATTATAAGTGTTTTTGTAATAGTAGACTCTTTAGACTATATATATAAAGCTATTAATCTAAAATTTTAATAATTTTGTTTGTTTTACTATTATTTTAAATAGTTTAATTTAAGTTACTTTTTATTTTGTTATTATTTTTGTTATTTTTATTTTTATTATTTTTATTGTTGTTGTTTTTATTGTTCTTCTTTTTATTTTGTTCTTCTTATTATTTGTTGTTAAATAATAGTTATAATTTAGCTTTTTTGTATTATTTTAAATCTTGTATTAAGTTTTTTATTTATAATTATTTTCTTTAATTATATTATTAGAATTCTCTATATTAAAACAATAAAATTTGAAATATTTTTCTTTTTTGCATTGTTTAAGATTGCAAATTTTTTAACAAAAATATTAAACAATTTTATAAAATTGTTATTATTAGTTCTTTTTAAATTATTTAAGTTATTGTAATAGATAATTTGTTGTTAAATAATTTTTACAATCAATTTTATATAGATTGAAAAACTCTTATTAATATTAAATTTATTGTTAATACTTAATTGTAATATTATTTAGCTTAAATATAAAGTACAAATAATATATTTAAATAATATTTTTTTTTTTAAAAAATAATTCTATTATTATATTTGTATTTTTAAGCAATTTTTGTGTTTTTTTAATAATTTTAAGTCGATTTGTTTTTTTGATTGCAATTTTTTTTTGCTTTTTGTCTAAACTTATTTTTAAAGTATTTTGCTATAAAACTATTAGTATTGTATACTTTATTATATTATTTAAATATATTATTATAAAGATCTTAATTAATTTAATGTTTCTTAATTTTTTTTTTAATTTTTTTTTTATATATTTACAATCTAGTATAGAGACTTGTTTTTAAACAATTGTTTTACTTAATTTTTTAAATCGAATTAAAATAGTTTTGCAATTGTTGCTTTATTTTTAATACAATTTCTTTTTATTATTATTTTATTTTTGTGTGCAATTGTAATTTGCGATACTTTTTAAATTAATTAATAACGCGTCTGTTATTTGTGCGTGTACTTAGTTTATTTTACAAGTAATATATAGAAATAATGCAATTATATAGCAACTTAGAAATTTCTTACAATATCTAATAGAGTGCGACAAAATTCAAAAAATAAAAAATTTAAAAAAGTTAACAAAATTGTAAATAATATATTAACAAATAGTTTTACTAAAACAAAGTAAAAAATATATATATTAGAATTAAAATTAATATTTATTTACTAATACTTTTTTTAAACTTTTGTTAATACAAGATTGTTATTTCTTTATATTAATATATATCTAATTTTGTTAATATATTATGCAAGATTATATTTGTTAACTACTTTGTTATTTATATTATATATTTTTATTGTTAATTACTAATTTAAGTCTCTTTTTTTATACAATTTTTTAATATATTTGTACTAGTTAAGATTATCAAAACTATTTTGTATTTTATTATAATTTTTTTGAATTTTGTCTCAAATTCAATATCTTTCTTTTATGTTTATATAAATCTCTTTTTAATATTGCCAATTTTATTATCTTCTTTAATAGCTTGCATAAAGCAAATAAATAATATATATAAATAATACGAAATGTCTTGTCTAGAACTAATATATTTAATTTGTTAATTTGTCGATCGATTTTAAAATTTTCTTGCAATAAACTAGTTTTTTAATTTAAACATAATAAGATAAACAAAGACAAAGAAAAGTCTTAAAAAATAGTATTAAAAAAAAGTGTTCGAAATACTAATATAGTTAAAATAATACAAATAGATAATATACTTTCGACTAATATACTAATATTTTGCGATAGTCTACACGAAAATAAAAATTTAATATTGTTGTTTTTTGTAAAATTCGAAAATATTAAAAATTAATTAATTTTTTTATTTCTCGATTTGTATTTTAGTATTTAATTTGTAAATTTCTCTACAATAAAATCGATAATTAAAAATATAATTAAATCGATTATTATATTTAGAGCTTAGCTTTAACAATACTTTAAAAAACAATAAAGATATTTATAATTATTCTTTTTTTTAATAAATATATTATCTCTTTGTATTACTATTATAATAACAAAATTATAACTAATATCTCGCATACTATAGATTCGAATCTTGCAATTATTTATACAAAATATATAATATTTTAGCTAAAAAATTTGCTCTTTGTTAAGAATTTTATAGAACAATTCGATCTTTTAAACTAAAATTTTTACAACAATATTATATTTTTCTTTTTAAGCAAATATAATATATATTTTTTTTAAACAATTATAATTGTTTTTTGTATTAATTAAGATTCGAATTTTTGAAATTTTATTATTAATAGATCTCTTCTAGCAATTTAATTTATTAAATATATTATTTTTTTATATTATTACTAATAGTATTTGATAATTGTTGTAATTATTAAAAATATTTTCTTTTTAAAAGTTAACTTATTTATAAATAAATCTAATTTAAAACAATCTTAAAATTTAATATAAAGAAATTTTCTTCTCTATTTATTGCTTAATTGTTGTTTTTTTCTTTATAATATATATTTTACAATTTAAGAACAATCTTTTTTGTATTTAGATTTATAGTACAATTAAAGTACTTAATTATTATAATTTGCTTAATTGTTTACAAACTTATTTAAGATCAATTTTATCAATATATTTTTCGAACAAAATTAAAAATTTGTTTAATATTTATTAATAATATTAGATATAAAAATATATCTCAAATTATTTGTATTAGTTTTAAAAAGTTTAATATATTGTTTTGTTAATATTTTTAGATTAAATATTTATTTTTTACAATATTAATACAAAGATATCGAATATTTTTATTTTAAATCGAACAAAATTGTTAAGACTATTAAAATAAGAATTTTGTAACAATTACAATAAACTATATTAATATTAGTAAAAGATTATATATATTACCATATTATATTATTTTTTTAACAATAGTTGTTTTTTGCGCTTTTGCTCTTAAATTAACAATCGAATTATAATAATATTAATAATAATTTTTAAATTCTATTTTGTATTTATTTTTGTAGTTAATAGTATTGTTATTTTTTTTTTTTTTTACAATTTATAAAGACTAGCTTTTTGCGTAGAATCTAAAATATTAATAAGATTGTATAATATATTGTCTAATTTTTTTATTCTTAAATAGTATTTTGCAAGCTTTGTTAAAACTTTATTGCAAATTTTAAATACAATATTTTTCGAAAAATAAATATTCATTTTTATTATTTTTTCTAGATATTTAAGATAATTAAATATTGTATTAAATACTCGAAATTCTAAATAAATATTTGTATTAATTGTTTGTAAAACTATAAAAATATATTTGTAGAAAAAATTTAATATATTGCTAATAAATAAAACTAAGTTTTATTTGTTTTTGTTAAACTTAACTTGTTAAATTTTTGAATTTTAAAAATAATTTTTTATTTAAATATTAATATAATTGCGTAATTAATATATTTGACAAAATATAAAATAGATAGAATTTTAACAAATACAAATATTTTATATTAGTTTTTGTAACTTTTTATTGATTTTCTTTTAAAAAACTCTAAATTAAAACAAATATTAACTTAAGTTATTAATAACAATTATAAAAACGCAAATCTAATTAATTTAATGTATATATTATTTTTTTGTACTTATTATTACAAATTTAAATATTTTTTTAACTATATTACACAAATTTGTGTTTTTTGCAATATTTTAAAGTTGTTTATTTTTTAATTGTACAATAATATTATTATTTGTTGCTTTTAATTTTATAGTTAAAATAAAATCTTAAGTTACAAGATTAATTATATAAGTTAAACAAGATACAAAATTCTATTGTTTGTTTTATTAAAATTTTTGTTGATTTAAGATTTTGTTAAGTTTGTTTTTAAGTATATTGTTATTACGTGCATTATTAATAACAATTTTAAAAAACTTGTTTTTAATCTCGAAAGACTTTAAAATCTTTACAAGCTTTAATATTAATTAACAATCTATATATTTAATATTAAGAGAAATAAATTTAATAAAATATTTGCGAAATTAAAATATAATATTCATTAAATATATTTAGACTGACCGTCGGATCGGATTTCGATTCCAACTTTAGAAATCGATCCGACCCGACAATTCTAACCCTAGAAATTGACCCGAAATCCGAGTCGATTTCTATTATTTTGGAACCGACTCAATTCGACCCGAGTCGATATTCGATTCCAATATTAGGAATCGAATCGAATTGTCAAGAAATCGAAAATAACGCCATAATGCCAAGAATTACTAATTTTAGATTTTTTTTATATTAATAAAATTAATAATTTGCATCTATAGACCCTATAGACCTTATAGATGCAATTTATTAATAAAATGCAATATTTGCATCTATAGGCTCTATAGATCTTATAGATGCAATTTATTAATAAAATGCATTATTTGCATCTATAGACTCTATAGAACCTATAGATGCGATTTAATTATTTTCTTTTTAAAAAGTAGTAATGCATTACTATAATGTATTACCTTATTAAAATTTAAATAATTAAATATTATTAAATATATATTAACTATTAATAACTATAATATAATTATTTAAATAGTCTTGACAATTCGGATCGATTTTTCGAATCGACTTTCGATTTTAATTCTAGAAATCGACTCGATTCGACTCGATATTCGATTTCAACTTTAGAAATCGATTCGTCAAAATTTTCGGATCGGATTGACCCGAATTGCCAAGATTCGGATCGATTAATCGATTCGAACTCGATTAATCGACTCGACGCAATCAGTCTAAATATATTAAAATTTCTAGATAGACAACTTTTTAAAAACTAGATTATACATTTAAAGCAATAGAGATATATTAAGTATTTTTGAAATTTATTTTAATTTTCTCGCAAATTTAATTATATTTTGAAAGAATTATTTTAAATAGTTTAATACAATTTAAAAGTATTAAATTTAGACAAAATATTTCTAGCAACTTTCAAAAGTTAAAATTGTTAATAATTCAAAAAGACAAATTTAAATTTACAAATTTTTTGTATAATTAATTTTTTTAATTATCTTAAATAAAGAATAACAACAAATTAATATAACTCTTTTTCTAATAAATTGTTAGTTATATATCATTTATATATATTATTAGATGTAATTTATGCAACTAAAAACTAGATTAATTGTTGTTTATAATTAAGATTGTTTTTGTTTTAAACAAAAGAAAAATAGAAAACGTTTCTTTATATTCGATATACTTAAATAATTGTAAACAATAAAATAATTCAAAATTTTATAACAACTTTTGTATACAATTTTTGAAATATTATCTACAATTACAATTAAAATTATTTAAATATATTTATTTTAAAATTGAAATTGTATTTCTATATTAATCTTTTTTGTTCAATATAAATTGACAAGTTTCAATTAAATTTTGTTTAAAATATTGTTGTTAATAGTTGTTTGTAACTACTATACTTGAAATTAAGTATTAATATTTGAATTTTATTTAATATATTTGTTTCTCTTTCTTAAAACAAGCAATAAATAATTGATAAATATTTTATTAAATATTTTGTAAAAATTTGTTTTTCTAGTATTAATAATAAAAGTAAAGAAATTTTAACTAGATTAACTTGCAAATTAATTAAGATATAAACTACTAAATAGCAAATTGCAAAAAATAGATTTGCTAAAATTCTTTTTGTTTAAAGACAATAATTAATTTAAAAATTTTAAAAAATTTAATATTTTGCAAACAAGAATACAAATATAATATCCTTATATTCTTTAACAATTCGAGAAAAAAATTCGAAAATAAAAAAATAATACAAGAGAGTAATGCAAGCAACAGCTAATATAAGTAAGCTATTTTAAAATAATATAAGCAAGAGTAGCTTTTAAATCGAAGCATATTACTTAATACTATAGCAAAAAATTTAAAATTATAATAATATATATTCAAAAATAGAAAATCTTAATATAATAATATTATATTTGATTTTTTAACAATTCGATTTGATTCTAAATATTGAGATCGAAAATTAAGTTCAATCGAATCGAGTTTTGAATTGATTTCTAATATTAAAATTGTCGAATCGAATCGATTTCAAAAGTTGGAATCGAAATTCGATCTAACAATTAATCTAATTACAAACAAGAATAAAATTCTTTATTATATATTATTTTTGAAAAAAAATATTGCTATCTAGTAATATTTAGAAAAAAGCAATAGTACTAAGTTAAAAAGCAAGATCTTTAAAGAATTTAAGAAATTTCTATTAATTTTAATAGTTAATTTTGCTAATTGTTATCTTTTTATCCACAAAAGATAAAAGATTACTAAATAAATATTAAACTTAAAAATGAATATTTTTAAGAAATATCTAAATAAGTTAAAAATTTATTTATTGTTACTTTTAAAAAAAATTATATATTTTTAATTAAGTTTAAATTAAACTTAAAAGTAAGACTTTTAAATATTAATAATATATTAGATACTTGCAATTAATTTCTAGCTATAATTATTATATAAAAACAATTATTAAATTGTATTTGCAAAACAATTATAAACAACTTTAAAGATTAGTAAATTACAAAGAATCTTAATATCTTTTTAAATAAATTTAATTAAAGTTGTTGCTTAATTAATATTAACAAGTTTATTAAAAACAAGTAGACTAATTGTGTCGGATTGGATTATCGAGTTCGAGTCGAATACTCGACTCGAATCGACTATATAGATCGAATTATAGACTTAAAATCGAAAATCGATCCGAAAAACCGACTTAAATTGTTAAGACTATTTAAATAATTATATTATAATTATTAATAGTCAATATATAGTCAATGTATTTTTAATAATATTTAATTATCTAAATTATAATAAGATAATATATTATAATAATATATTACTATAGTACTTTTTAAAAACAAAATAATTAAATTGTATCTATAGACTCTATAGAATCTATAGATACAAATAATGTATTTTATTAGTAAATTGTATCTATAAGATCTATAGAATCTATAGATACAAATAATGCATTTTATTAATAAATTGTATCTATAAGATCTATAGAATCTATAGATACAAATAATACATTTTATTAATAGAAAAAATCTAAAATTAGTAATTCTTGATATAATAATATTATATTCGATTTCTTAACAATTTAATTCGATTTCTAATGTTGGAATCGAAAATCGAGTCGATTTCTAGAGTTGAAATTGTCGAGTCGGATCAATTCCAAAAGTTGGAATCGAAATCCGATCTAACAATTAATCTAAAAATAAGAAACTTTATATTTTTAAAACTTTATTAATATTGCGCAAACAAACTTACAAAATTAATAACACAAATTATTTAAATTATATTAGATACTTTAAATATTAAAAAAATAATAAAATAAGTTTATTGTTGTTGTTATTACTATAACAAATTAAAATTAAAATTTAACTTTATTAATATTTTGCAAACAAAGTAAAAAAGATAAACAAAATAATAATCTTAATTTTAGTAAAAATTTAAACTTAATTTCTTAACAACAAATATTAAGTTGCAAATCTAGTTAATTTAAGAGCAAAAACAAATCTTATTATTTATATTTATATAGTAAAATAAGAATTGCAATCTATATTTACTATCTTATTAATATTAAAAATTTTGATAATAATAATTGTTATTGTTATAATATCTATAAATTAATCTATTACTTGACTAACTAATTAGTATTAAGAATACATAATTTTGTTTTACTTAATTAAATATGTAAGTTTTAATCTTCTATTAGATATATTAATACTATCTAAGCAAAATATATTAATTAATTCGAAAACAAAATAATAATAATTAAAGATTGCAAGTAACAAATAAAAATAATTAACTTTAAGCAATTTGTCTTAGATCTGTTAAAGATAGTACAATTTATACAATGGTTTGCGCTAGTATTACAAATATTTTAAACAAAATCTAGCGAAAATTTAAGATTTCTAAGTAATTAAGAAATCTAAAAAATATTTGTAATAATAAATTAACTAAAATTCTATTAAGATTAGAAAGAAAAAATTATACAATTAAACTTTAAGATAATGAAGAGTTTTTTTTATTTTTTTTATAGAACAAATTAACAATACTTTAACAATACTTTAATAATATATTAATTAAAGATTAAACTAAGTATTTAATTTTATTTGTAAATATTTGTATTCTATTTGTATTAAAATTAAACAATAAATTATATCTATATATTAATTATAAAAATCTAAATATAATTATTATTAAGAACTGTTATTTTTTGTTTTTAATTATAAAAAGACTAGATTATCTATACAAAGCAAAGCACTTTATTGTTTTAAATCTAAAGAATATTTATTATTGTATTTGTATTAAATCCAATAATAATTAAAAGATAATATTCTATATATACTATAGATATTTTAAGTACTAAATTATATTACTTAAACTAATAAACGTATTTGCAACTTTCTCGATTTATATTAATAAAATATTGCAAAAGCTAATTAATATAATCTATATAATCTATATAACAATTATTTAACAAAGTATTAATATTATATTAGATAAATGCTAGAATGTTTTTGCAAGTCTGTGCTATATATTAATTTAAAAAAATATAAGTTTAATATTACAAAGATTAAGTTTCTAGATTTTATTATATTTTTAAAAGATATATAAATAGATTTGAAAAAAATTAAAAAAATTAAAAAAATTAAAAAGTTAGTTAAGTTAAAGACTTATTATAAGCTTTATATATTTTTAGACTTTATAAACTTCTATAAACGTTTTATATATTATTGTTTAAAAAGAATTGTTCTTTTTATTGATCTATAAAAAGAAAGTAAAAATAATAAGAAATTTAACTCTTTTATTTAATTAAATAAAGTAAAGTAAATATTTTGTTAACTTTGCAATATTTTTATATTAACTTTACTACTTTATTACTATAATTTAAACAAGAAAATTAGAGTAAAAATTGACACATTTAATTAGATTAATTGTTGGATCGAATTTCGATTCCAACTTTTGGAACTAACTCGATCTAACAATTTTAATATTAGAGATCAATTTAAATATCAATTTTTTTGAAATTAAATTAAATTGAATTGACTCGAGTTTTAAATTTAACTTTTAGAATCGAATTAACGTTAAATAATACTAAAAATTGATTAAAATCAACTAGTTTTAATATATTTTAATATATTTTATTTATTTTATTTATTTTATTTATTTTATTTATTTTATTTATTTTATTTATTTTATTTATTTTATTTATTTTATTTATTTTATTTATTTTATTTATTTTATT
>JAABUS010005110.1_pt1 | contig 17715 bp, 16 predicted proteins | sample 5560161 | NCBI WGS metagenome assembly JAABUS01 (sample SAMN10711885, study PRJNA513376) | rock metagenome | isolation source: Antarctica rocks | place: Antarctica: Victoria Land, Trio Nunatak nord | collected 2016-01-04
CCGCCGACATCCCGGAGGGGCCGCGGCTGTATGCGATTGTGGTGGTGGTGGTGGCCTTCTCGGTCGTCTTCCAGGCCGGGCTGGTGCCCACCGTCGCGCGGCTGCTGAAACTGCCGATGCGCACCGTAGACACCGAACCGTGGGCGCTCGGCGTTCGCCTGCGCGACAAACCCGATGGCGTCGGACGATTCACCATCCGTCGGGGTTCGGCCGCCGACGGGCGCACCATCGAACAACTCACCGACCTGCCCGGCCAGGTCTGGGTCAACTTCGTCATCCGCGATCAGCAGCTGCTGACCGTCCAACCCGACACCATCCTGCGGGCCGGTGACGATGTCCTGGTGCAGTCAGAGCCGCAGGACCAGGCCGAGTTGGTCGCCATGTTCGAGACCGTCCTGCCGCACAACGCAGGTTGAGACGATTTCGCAGATTTCCCAGCTACCGATGTCGAGAAGCGGCAGCCGGATCCGCCTATGGGTCGCGATGGCGCACACGGCGCCACCACAGACCCCGCCGGCAGGGGCGGAGTGAGGATGTTCACCATGAGCACAGTGGTTCTCGGCATGTCGGTCTCCCTTGACGGAATAGCCGGCGGAGGCAACGAGCAGGAGTTCTGGCCGGTGCACGAGGCGATCCTCGGCTGGGTGTTCGATCTCAAGAGCTGGCGGCAGGCGCAGCGGATGGACGGCGGAGTGGAAGGGGTCGACTCCGACATCTGGCAGCGGGACTTCGATCGCTTCGGCGCGCAGATCGTCGGTCGCATGATGTACGACTTCGGTCAGGAGCCATGGGGTGACGATCCGCCGTTCCACGCCCCGGTCTTCGTCCATACCCATCGGGCGGCCGAGCGGATCGAGAAGTTGGGCGGTACCAGCTACACCTTCGTCACCGACGGGATCAAGGCCGTCGTCGAGCAGGCCAAGGCAGCCGCCGGCGGCCGGGATGTGCTGATCGCCGGCGGCGTCCGGGTCGCCCAGCAGACGTTGGCCGCCGGGTTGGTGGACGAGCTGCAACTGCATGTCGCCCCGGTGGTGATCGGCCGCGGCGTGCGGCTGCTGGATGCCATCGGTGAAACGTCCATCCGGCTGCGCAACGTCCGCACGGTGAACGGCGAGGGCGCCGTCCACCTGGGATACCAGGTGATCCGCTGATCAAGCGGTGGGTGGGCCGGCCCGCCCACCGCGGTTCACTCGCCGAGGGAACCGGAACGCCCGGCGAGGTAACGCTTCTCCATCTCGTTGGTTGCCTGCCGGGCCGCGGACCGATAGTCCGCCGCTGCCCCGGACCGGTCGCCGAGCTGTTCCTTCAGGTGTGCCCTGGTGGCCAGGAATCGATGATGGTGGGCCAGGCGCGGATCTCCCGACAAGTCCTCCAAGGCTCGGAATCCACGTTCGGGTCCGTACACCTCGGCGACCGCGACGGCCCGGTTCAGGCTGACCATCGGGCCGGGCGCCACCCGCTCCAACAGGTCGTACAGACCGAGAATCTCCGTCCAGTCGGTGCGGTCCGTCGTCGGGGCCTCGTCGTGGACCGCGGCGATGGCCGCCTGCAGTTGGTAGGGCCCCGGCGTGCTGGACGACAACGCGGCCATCACCAGCGAGGCTCCCTCGTCGACCAGGTCGCAGTGCCATCGGGTGCGGTCCTGCTCGGCCAGTGGCACCAGCTCGCCATCGGCGTCCACCCGGGTCGGGCTGCGAGCTTCGGTCAGCAGCATCAGTGCGAGCAGGCCGGTGGCCTCGCCGTCCTCGGGCAGCGCGCGAACCGCCAGCCGGGCGATCCGGATGGCCTCCCGCGACAGTGAGAGATCCATCAGCTCGGCGCCGGCGGACGCGGTGTGCCCTTCGGTGAAGATCAGATACAGCACGTGCAGCATGGCATCCACCCGCGCGCGGCGGTCGGAGTGCTCGACATCCCTGAATGTTCCGCCGGCATCCCGGATGGTCTTCTTGGCGCGGCTGATCCGTTGCGCCATCGTGGTTTCCGGGACGAAGAAGGCCCTGGCGATCTGCGCTGTCGTCAGCCCGCCGACCGCCCTCAAGGTGAGAGCGATCTGGCTGGGCGGGCTGAGCGAAGGGTGACAGCACAGCAGCAGCAAGCGCAGGGTGTCGTCGTGGTCGACCGCCAGGACGTCGGCTGCTGACCCGTTCCGCAGCGCTGCCGGCGGGCGGGTGGCATGGCTTCGTTCGCGCGCCCGGCGCGACGCATCGGCCCGCATCTGATCGATCCACCGGTGCGAGGCCACCGACAACAGCCACCCGAACGGATTCTCCGGGCGGCCGTCCCGCGGCCACTCGCGGGCCGCGGCGATCAGTGCCTCCTGGACAGCGTCCTCGCAGGAGTCGATCTCGCCGTACCTGCGCATCATGGCGCCGAGCACGCCCGGCGCCACCTCCCGGACAGCGGTGGCGATGTCGCTCGGCTGTTCGCCGATGGGTGCCGCGCACATGTCAGGACACCCCGGCGTCACCGTGCTGGATCGGCCACACCTCGACGGCGTTCACCGCCGCGAACGGGATTTCTGCGGCCACCTCGAGCGCCCGTTCCCTGCTGGCGCAGTCCAGCACGAAGGCCGAGGCGACATACTCCTTCGTCTCCAGGTAGGGACCGTCGGTCACCGCGGCGACCCCGTCCCGGACCCGCACCGTCCTGGCCTGCGATTCGTCGGCAAGCCCGAAAGTCGACGTCAGCTCCCCGCTGGCGCGGAACCTGTCGTTGAACCTCTCTTGCGCGGCGATGGCGGCCGGCCATTGGTCCGCGGGCAGGGATGCCCAGCTCTCCCGGTTGCCGTAGATGATCGCCAGATACTTCGCCACCGGTGTTTCCTCGCTGCCTGGGTCTCGGAGGGGAGCGCCACGACAGTGCGGCTTCCCCGTGGGACGGCACCGTGCGTCCCGCGGACGCTACCGGAAGGCCGATCCGATTGTCAGTGCTCGCCGGGCCCAGGTCGTCAGGCCGCCTGGCCCTCCCGGCCAAATCCGAGGAGTCGGGTAGCGTCCCGCGGAACGCACGGATGCCAAGGGGGAGCCCGGATGTCGGACTTGGTCATCGAGGCGACGGGCCTGCGCAAGACCTACCGGACCCGGCGCGGACGGCAGATCGCCGTTGACGGCCTGGATCTGGCGGTGCCGGCCGGAGGAGTGCACGGCTTCCTCGGCCCCAACGGGTCCGGCAAGACCACCAGCATCCGGATGTTGCTCGGCCTGGCCAGGGCCGATGCCGGGACGATTCGGCTGTTCGACGCCGAGATACCGGCAGCGCTGCCGACGGTGATCGGTCGGGTCGGTGCGGTGGTCGAGCAGCCGCGGCTGTTCCCCGGCTTCACCGGTCGGCGCAATCTGCAGCTGCTGGCCCGCGGCATCGGTCAGGACGACCGCCGGGTGGACGCGGTGCTGGAGACGGTCGGTCTGGCCGATCGCGGGGGCGAGCGATACAAGGCCTATTCGCTGGGCATGAAGCAGCGGCTGGCCATTGCCGCGACCCTGTTGAAGAAGCCCGATCTGCTGGTCCTGGACGAGCCGACCAACGGGCTGGACCCGGCGGGCATCCGGGAGATCCGAGATCTGGTGCGGTCGCTGTCCGCGGAAGGCACCACGGTGTTGATCAGCTCGCACATCCTGGCCGAGGTGCAGCAGGTCTGCGACTCGGTGTCGATCATCGGCCGGGGCAAGCTGCTTGCCGGCGGACCCGTCTCCGAGGTTCTGCAACGCGCGAGGGGGCCAGCCGAGGTCCGGGTGCGGATCGCCGATCCGGCCGCACCCGAGATCATCCGGCTCACCGCACTGCAGGGCGGCATCTATCTCGGCGTCCTTCTTGCCGTCGTCCTGCTGGCATCGGTGGTGCTGTTCCGGCGACGGGACGTCGGCTGAGCAGTGGCAGCGGTGAACTCGATCGCTGCCGCGGACGCACAGCCGGAACGTGTAGCCCGTCGACGGACCACCGTACTGCTGGCGACCCGATTGACCCCGAACGAGACGACGATGGCGCCGGTGGTCTCCAGCAGAGGCGCCGACAGCCGGGAAGCCAGTACGAGTGATCCGATCCGGATGGCAAGGAACGCCGCCCACAACGCGACGCCCCACCCACTGAGTTTGTACTGCAACGATCCGTGGGTTCCGCGGAACCGGGTGGCGAAACCCATGACGGTGCCGGTCGCCGACACCAGGACAAGCTCCCCGACGGACGCGGTCAGATCCATCGCCGTCAGGCGCTCCCCGCGGAGCACGTCCACTACCACGGCAGCAACGCCGCAGGCGACGATGATCAGCGGGAGTCGCAGGATGGTGCCCGGATCCGCGTCACGCCAACGGAACTGCCGGTAGATGAGAAAGCCGATCCCGATGCCGACCACTGCGTCGTCGACGGCGGCCCCGAGTGCCGACCAGTGCACAGTTTTCTCCCTTCCATCACATTTCGATCACCAGTGATACAAATGCGACTGTATCACCAGTGATCTAATGGAGGTATGCGCGCGTCAGAGCTGCACCGGCTGGCCAGGTTGCTGCGGGAAATTGCCCTGGTGGCAACCGAGAACGTCGGTCGGGACCGGGTGACCCCTGGACAGCTGGCGATCGTCGAGGACGTCGCCGAGCATCCTGGAGCGACGATCGGAGAGGTCGCCGAGCGCACTCATCTGGCCCAGAGCCTGGTCTCGCGGATCGCCGCCGATCTGGGAGCTGCCGGCGTCCTCGCCGTCGCGGTGGATCCCGGCGATCGCCGTAGAACCATCCTGAACGTCGACCGCGCAGCTCGGACCGGCCTGTTCCGAGAACGCGGGCGCAACAGCATCGATCCGGCCGTCACCGCCCTCGTCCCTGGCCTGGACGCCGCGGGTCGGAAATCGCTCGCTGACCACCTCATCCAGGCGCTGCGGCTGATCGACCGCGGCCGGCATGCGTAGCCAGGTCCGCTGCGCCGGTGCTCGGCAGCGAGCCGGTGGCGACGACGACGGACACCAGGGAGCGTGAGCACCCGGTGTCCGCGCGGCCGAAGCAGCCTCGGCCCGGGCAACGGCGAGAACACCGGAATCGAACCGGACCCTGCTAGTCGAGCCGGGTGACCGCCTCCTCGACGGGGAGTACCGGATCACCCGTACCCAACCCGTGCCGTAACCAGAGTTGCGAACTCGAGATCATCCGGCTCACCGGACTGCAGGGCGGCACCTATCTCGGCGTCCCTCTTGCCGTCGTCCTGCTGGCGACGGTGGTGCTGTTCCGGCGACGGGACGTCGGCTGAGCAATGCAGTCGGTGACTCGATTGCCGCGTCAACCCGGCTCGCCTGCGGGCTCGATGGCGAGTTCGGCGTTGAAACCGTCCCGCTGGGTACCCGCGCGGCCGCCCTACGGTGGCCAGTCCTGATGTCGAGTATCGAGATCCGTTGCTAGTTGGACGAAGCGCGGAGGGCGACGCAGGAGCGGCCCAGCACAGTAGGCGGGATCTCATTCTGGGCCGAAGTGCAGCAGGTCTGCGACTCGGTGTCGATCATCGGCCGGGAAGGCTCCTGGCCGGCGGACCCGTCTCCGACGTTCTACACCGTGATGACGACCGGGCACCGTCGCCGATCCGATTGGCGCCTGGACCTGGCGCCGCTAGGTCAATGAAGCAAGTCGTCCCAGAGGTTGATCGGGACCACGCCGACTGCGCGGCCGGACTCGTCGAGTAGGCGACCCATCCGCTTGATCTGGCGGAGTACGACGAGCCGGTCGACGACCTCGACGTGCGGTAGGCGATGGGCTATCGCCAATTCGAGTCGGTGGACCTCTTCCACGGCGTGCAACCACGAACATAGTGCCAGGCTGGGGCCGGCCGTGACGGTAGCGCATAGCCGCGCTTGGCGAAAGCTACTGAGAGTGTGGGCCGTGTCATCCAATGACTCGACCGGTGTGTTCGCCCACAGATAGACCTGCACAGGCCAGCCGACAGCGGGTGCGCACACGTCAGTGCGCAGGATGACCATGCCGGAGCGAACCAGGCGCGCCAGGTACCGGCGGGCGGTGGTGGCACCGATTTCTGCTCGCTCGGCCAAATCGATATAGGAGGCTCGACCGTCGACGGCAAGATGTGTCAGCATCGCCTTCATGTTGTCCGAGAGCGAGACGAGTCGTTCGGGTCCCGGATCGGCCGTCTGCTCCCGCTGGATCTGCGCCAGAGTTGTCACCGCAGGGGCCGGTAGCTCCCGAACTCGCCATGCCGACCCTTCGGAGTAGATACGCGTCGCGAAGCGAGCGCGGGTGGAGAGCACGCCCGGTACCTGGCCCAGGTGCTCGAGGAGGTAGTGCGACATTGTCGTCAGGTCCGCGGCGGCGATGGTAACGAGAATGTCCGCACTGCCGGTCGTCAGTTCGACCGTGACCGCGAGTTGATGTTGCGCCAGGGCCATCGCCACCGTCATCCGGTCGGCCGGGCGACAGGTGATTTCTACGTAGGCCATGCATTGAGCGTTTCGACGTGCCATCCCCGGCGCCGCGGTCACCCAGGCAAGTCCATTGTCGACGAGCCGTTGCCAGCGACGCGAGGCCGTGATGGCGGTGATGCCGAGGATGGCGCCGATTGCGGACCATGGGGCACGCGGAGCGACCTGGAGCGCGTCCACCAGCAGCCGGTCTGCTGCCGAGAGCGTAGTGGATTCGATCACTTCAGACCCCCTCCCTGGTGGATACATCGATTACAGCCGGGCCGTGACCGAATCATTCTAGTGTCGTGTGCATCTGAATGGAGAACGCATCGTCAACGGCAACCCTCTGGCGTTCCCTCATTCTGCGTTGGCCGAGGCGATCTTCCAGCACCCTCCGGTTCCTTGGCCGTGAGCCATCTAGGAGAAGCCCTGTGTCTGGTGCCGTACTGCTGTCCAACGCGGCTGTCATCTCGCTGGACCCTGAACACCCGAACGCCAACGCAATCGGTGTCCGTGGCGACCGCATCGCCTGGGTAGGAGACAGGCGAGATGCTCGCGAGCAGTTCGACGGCCCCTACCAAGAGATCGATCTCGGGGGTGCCACGGTGGTTCCCGGCTTCATCGACGCACATCACCACCTGATGACTCTTGGCTTCTGGATGTCCCAGATCAATTGCACATTTCCCGCTCTGCGATCGATCGCGGAGATCGTCGACGCGGTCGATGAGCGGGCGAAGGCCACCGCCGCCGGGGAGTGGATCATGGGCCGCGGCTATGACGACAATAAGCTGTTGGAACGCCGGCATGTCGTTCGGCAAGACCTGGACCTGGTGAGCCCTGGTCATCCGGTGATGATCCGTAATGCCAGCGGTCACATGAGCGTCGTCAACACGTTCGCACTGCGCCAGGCCGGGATCGGGCGTGGCAGCACGAGCCCCGTCGGCGGTCACATCGACGTTGATGTCGACGGTGAGCCAACAGGTCTTCTGCAAGAGACGGCTCAGGAGCTGCTCGGCGTCCCCTTCCTGCCGCACGACAAGAACCAATTGAGGCAGTACCTGCATACAGCCGGCCAGGCGTATCTGGCCGCGGGCGTGACGAGCGGACACGAGGCAGGCATCTTCCATCCAGCTGAGTTCTCCGTCCTGCAGGAGGCGTGGGCTGACGGCACGCTGGCACTTCGCACCTACATGATGATCCGCAGCCCATTCTTGGAATCCCTTGAGGGCGTGGGCTTTTACACCGGCTTTGGCGACGACCGGTTACGAGTCGGCTCCATCAAGATCATCTCGGACGGATCGCTGATCGGCCGGACTGCGGCTGTCTCCAGCCCGTACGACCATGCCGCGGAGGACGATCGCGGTTTAACGATGTTCACCCAGGAAGCGCTGGACGACCTGGTGTGGCGTGGCCACAGAGCTGGCTGGCAAATGGCAATTCACGCTATCGGGGATCGAGCCATCGACATGTGCCTGGACGCCTACGAATCCGCCCTGACGAGGATGCCGCGCAAAGATCATCGACATCGCATCGAACACTGCGGGATCATGCGCGCCGACATCATCCTGCGAATGGTGCGCTTGGGTGTCATACCAGTGGGGCAGCCGCCGTTCATCAACGAATTCGGCGACGGCTTCCTGCAACACATCGGCCGCGAACGATCGCAACTGACCTATCCACTCAAGTCCCTGCTGAACGCAGGCATACCGGTAGCGGGTAGCTCCGACTCACCCGTGTCGTCCTACCAGCCGCTGATCGGCATCCAAGCTGCTGTCACGCAGCGAACTAGCGGTGGAGATATTTTCGCTCCAGCCGAGTCGCTCACCGTCGAGGAAGCGCTGTCCGTCTATACACGAAACGCGGCGTTCGCCGCATTCGACGAAACCAAGAAGGGTTCTGTCAGCATCGGAAAGTACGCCGACCTCGCCGTTCTGGGCAGGGATCCGCGACTCGAGCCGCCGGCGACCTTATCGGAGATTCCTGTCATGGCAACACTCCAAGGTGGTGTATTCGTCTATGAGGCAAGCATTTAGTGACGGCGCCAAGAGGTCCCCGGTGGCGAGTCGATATCGGCTGCGGCGCCAAACTTTGATGAGTGCTTCGAGATGAGCGGCCGATTAGCCTACGCCCTCCGGCGCATCCTGCTTACTATTCCGGTGCTCATCGCCACCAGCATTTTCGTGTTCCTGCTCATCCGGCTGGTCCCGGGCGATCCAGTGCAGACCATGCTGGGAATCCGCGCCACGCCGGAAAATGTCGCCACCGTCCGGCTGCAACTTGGCCTGGATCGTCCGTTGGTCGCACAGTACTGGGAGTGGATCACCGGCGCCCTCGCGGGAAACCTCGGCCAGGATTTCATCAGTCACGAGTCTATCTCCAGTCTGCTGAAGGTCGCGCTGCCGGTGACCCTGGAGCTGACGATTTTGGCGATGCTGTTGGCGCTGCTCATCGGGGTACCTCTCGGGGTATTTGTCGCGGCAAAGGCGGGGTGGATTCGAAAGCTGTCGGGCGGATTCGTCGTTGTTGCCATCAGCATCCCCGACTTCTGGCTGGGCATCATGCTAGTGCTGCTGTTCACCGGAGTCTTGAATGTGCTACCCCCCACTGGCTGGATTTCCCTCTCGGCTGATCCCGTCCAGAACATTCGGTACCTGATCCTCCCCGTCGTCACGCTCGCGGCCGGGCAGACCGCCTACATCCTGCGGACCACCCGCGCCGCGATGCAGGGCACACTCGGGGAACCGTATATTGCGTTCCTGCGGGCGAAGGGGCTTCGAGAGCGCTCCATCGTCGGCCTCCACGCCCTGCGCAATTCGTCCGGCCCAATCGTGACGGTCACCGGCATCCAGTTCGGAGTGCTCCTGGGCGGAGCCATCGTAATCGAAAACCTGTTCGCTCTGCCCGGCGTGGGCCGGCTCGTCGTCACCGCAATCAGCGAACGCAACTACGTGGTGGTCCAGGGCGGGGTGCTGGTCATCGCCTGCCTGTTCATCGTCGTCAATCTCGTTACCGATCTCGTTCATAGCCTGCTGGATCCACGAGTAGAAGAGGCGGTGTCGGCGTGACAACAGCCATCGAGAAGCCATCGTCCACAGGTATTTCGGAATCGCGAAGACGTCCGCTTTCTCACCGGCTGGGCGGCAGAGAGGGCATGGCCGGCTGGGCGATCCTTGCAGTTCTGATCTTGATTGCCATCCTGGCACCGCTACTCGCTCCGCACGATCCAGAAACCATCGACGGCGCAAAGATCCTGACCGGGCCGAGCATCACTCATCCCTTCGGCACCGACGACTTGGGGCGCGACGTGTTGAGCCGGGTTCTCTATGCCTACCGGGTTACCTTGAGCATTGCGGTCGGCTCCGTGCTGCTGTCCATGCTGATCGGCTTGCCCATCGGCATCATTGCCGGCTACGCGGGAGGCTGGACCGACCTCGTCCTCATGCGCGGCATCGACCTGCTGCTCGCGTTCCCTGCCCTCCTGTTGGCAATCTCGCTCATCGCGATTCTGGGTCAGGGCGCAGTCGTAGCGCTGTTCGCCATCGCGATCATTTACGTGCCGATCATGGCCCGGGTGGTTCGCAGCTCGGTACTGGTGGTCCGCGGCCAACCGTACGTTTCCGGGGCTCGCGCGCGCGGCGCTTCGCACCTGCAGATCATCAAGGGACACGTCCTGCCGAACTCGATCGGCCCCGCACTGGTGCAGGCCAGCGTGCTGATGGCATTCGCGATCGTCATCGAGGCAGCGCTGTCATTCCTGGGTCTGGGTTCTCAGCCTCCGACCCCCGAACTCGGCCTGATGCTGGCTGAGGGAAACAACTACCTCAGCGCTGCGCCGTGGGTCGAGATCTTCCCCGGCCTGGCGATCGCCATCACGGTGCTCGCCTTCAACCTCATCGGCGACGGTCTACGTCGTAGTTTCGACCCTCACGGAGTGACACTGTGATCGCCAATGGAGCCCCCAGCCTGCTCGAGTTACGCAACGTCAGCGTCGACTACAGGACACGAGCCGGTGCCGTTTCCGCTGTGCAGGACGTCTCGTTGTCGCTGCAAGAAGGTGAAACGTTCGGCCTGGTAGGAGAATCGGGCTGCGGCAAGACAACCCTGTCCATGGCGCTGATCGGTCTACTTCCGAGCGCCGCCAAAGTTTCGGGCCAAATCCTCTTCCGTGGCGACGATCTCACCGCCATGTCGCAGAGTTCCCGCCGCAAACTACGCGGCGATCGTATCGGCATGGTCTTCCAAGATCCAGCCACCTCTCTCGATTCGACATTCGGGATCGGTTCGCAGGTGGCCGACACGATCCGTGCGCACCGAAAAATGACCCGTAGACAGGCCAGAGCCAAGGCCATGGAATTGCTGACCGAGGTCGGTATTCCAGCGGTGGCGACCAGATATGCCGACCCCCCACACCGGCTCAGTGGTGGTATGCGCCAACGGGTTGTCATTGCCGCGGCTCTGGCCAACGATCCAGCGCTGCTGCTGGCGGACGAGCCGACGACCGCCCTGGACGTAACCATCCAGGCGCAGATCCTGGACCTGCTCGCGAACCTACAGACCAAGCACAGTACGACAATCTTGCTGGTCGCCCACGATCTCGGCGTCGTCGCGCAGGTCTGCGACCGCGTCGGGGTGATGTACGCCGGCCAGCTGGTGGAAGTCGCTCCAGTAGCACAGCTGTTCGCGGATCCGCAGCATCCCTACACCAGCGCGCTGCTAGATGCCCTCCCGAGCGGGGGGCACGCAGCCGGCTCGTTGCGGGTGATTGGCGGTCAGGTACCCGACCTCACCCACCCTCCGTCCGGGTGCCGATTCAAGGATCGATGCCCACGGCGCATGGCCGAATGCGAGCAATTGCCTGCACTGGCCGGGTTCGGCGAAGGCCGAGAGATCGCTTGCTGGCTGCACCCGGCTACCAGGGTGGCCGGCGGGCTCGGCGAGCTTGCTCCGCCGGTAAGCGGGGAAGTCGGCGAGACCGTTGCCTGAAAACGATCCCCAACCACCGCTGCTCGAACTGAACGGCGTCGTCAAACGATTCCCCATACGTCGAGGACTGTTCGGCCGACCCGGCGTCGTCCACGCCATCGAGGGTGTCGACTTGACAATCGATCGAGGGGAAGTCGTGTCCCTGGTAGGCGAATCGGGCTCGGGGAAGACCACGCTCGGCAGATGTATCACCGGAATGATCCCGCCGAATGCGGGAACGGTCCGGTTCGCCGGACACGACATCGCCGGAACCTCCCGTTCGGCGCGCGAGGCGTTTCGCCGGCGAGTGCAACCGGTGTTCCAGGATCCGCGAAGCAGCCTCGACCCACGCTGGATCATTGAACGCACCATCCGAGAACCGCTCGACGCCTACGGAGTCGGGACGACCGCCGAGCGATCGGCACGTGTCCGTGAGCTGATGGATCTCGTAGGACTTCCCAGCTACCTGGCGCGGCGCCAGCCGAGAGAACTGTCGGGCGGGCAGCAGCAGCGAGTTGCGATTGCGGCTGCCTTGGCGCTGGAGCCTGACCTGATCGTCGCAGACGAACCGGTCTCCGCCCTGGACGTATCCGTGCAGGCACAGATTCTGAATTTGCTAGCAGAGATCCGCAGCAGACTCAATCTTGCGCTGTTGTTCATCGCTCACGACTTGTCCGTGGTCGAGCACATTTCCGACCGGGTCGCGGTCATGTACCTCGGTCGCATCGTCGAGACAGGGCCGGTAGCCGAGATCTACAACCGACCCCGCCACCCTTATACGATGGCACTGATCGAGGCAATCCCCCGCCCGGATCCCACCTCGCGGATGTCGTCCACTCGGCTGGTCGGGGAAATTCCTAGTCCGGTCAACCCGCCCAGCGGATGCCGATTCCATCCCCGATGCCCTGTTGCCATCTCCGTCTGTTCGACCATTGATCCAGACTCCACCAGATTCGGCTACCGACACTGGGCCGATTGTCACGTGGCGGCGATGAAACTCGACCCTGAACCACCCCCCACTCTCGAAAAGGAAATCTCATGACTCAATCCACGAACGGGCGAGGAACCGCGAAGGATCGACGCGTTACCGTCTGTCTTACTTTCGACTTCGATGCCGAATCCGCCTGGCTCGGATCCTTCAAAGTCGACACCCCTTCAGCGCTTTCCCGAGGTGCCTACGGCGCAAACGAAGGAGTGCCACGCATCCTCGCGCTGCTCGAGAAATACCAGGTTCCGGCGACCTTCTTCATCCCAGGGGACACGGCAGATCGGCACCCTCAGGAGACCAAAGCGATCGCAGCTGCCGGTCACGAAATCGGCCATCACGGTTACCTGCATGAGCCGCCGCCCGGATTAAGCCTTACGGAGGAACGCGAAATGCTCGAGCGCGGTTTCGACGCGCTGGAAAGGCAGACCGGCCAGCGTCCACGGGGATATCGATCGCCGGCGTGGGAGTTGTCTCACAACACATTCGCGCTGCTGGCAGAATACGGCATCGAGTACGACGCCAGTCAGCTCGCCGCCGATCGTCCCTACTGGGTGCACGACAAGGGCGTGCAGACCAACATCGTCGAAATCCCCGGTGCGTGGGAGTTGTGCGACTCATCGTTGTTCATGTTCGCCTTCAGCCCAAGCTACCTGACCGGACTGGCTGCCCCGTCGCAGGCAAGGGAAATCTGGCAGGGCGATTTCGACGGCATGTACGCCGAGAACAGCGACGCGACTTACGTGTTGACGATGCATCCGCAGATCATCGGACGCCATCACCGCATGCAGCTGGTCGAAGGGCTCATCGAGAACATGCTCGCCCACGACGATGTCTGGTTCGCCCAGATGGGCGACGTTGCAGACGACTTCCGCGCCCGGGAAACGACGAACACGGCCTCTTCCTAATCAGATCGATCAGTCCAGTTGCCATGCCCCACCCAACTTCACGGAGACAGCAATGACCATCGAACTGCCCGAGAACACCCGCGCCGAAGCACTTGCGCACGGCTTCCTGTCCGGCCGATTGAGCCGACGCCAGCTGCTGCGCGGTTCTGCCCTCTTCGGGGGCGCCGCATTGGCGGCGACCACCCTCGGTCCGCTGCTGGCCGCCTGCGGGGCCTCGACCCCGAGTACTACCTCGGCCGGCAGCGGCGCTGCTGCCGCCGGGACACCGGTCCGCGGCGGCAGCCTGAACGTTGCGTTGACTGGCAACCCAACGACAATGGACCCGGCAACTGCCGGCGTCTACACCAGCCTGCAGGTGCTGGACAACATCTTCAACAAACTGATCACCATGGACGAGGCGGGCAAATTCGTCCCTGATCTGGCCTCTGCCTGGAAGCAGAACGACCCACTGACCTATACCTTCGATCTCGTTTCGAACGCCACCTTCCACAACGGTGAGAAATTCACCGCCGCCGACGTCAAGTACACGTTCGAACGGATTGCCAATCCCAAGACTGCATCCTCATACGCTTCCGCCTACACCTCGATCAAGACCATCGAGGTGAAATCGTCGACGCAGGTCATCTTTCACCTGAAGACACCGTTCGCTCCCCTATTGACGAACCTGGCCCAGAACGGCGAGATCGTCAACCAGAAAGCAGTTGAATCTTCCGACTCTGCCCGTAATCCGGTCGGGACCGGCCCGTTCATGTTCGTCGAGTGGATCCAGGGTGATCACGTCACTCTCAAGAAGAACCCCAACTACTTCGTTTCCGGGAAGCCGTTCCTTGATCAGGTCAACTTCAAGTTCCTGGCCGTCGACCAGAGCCGGATCGCAGCTTTGCAATCCGGGCAGCTGGACTGGATCGACGCCATCCCTCTCAACCAATTGACGGCGCTGAAGAAGAACTCTTCCTACACGTATGCCACATCTGCCCAGGCGGGTATCCCGGATTTCCTCGCCATGAACACCAGTAGAGCTCCGTTCAACAGCAAAGCGCTGCGCGAGGCTGTCGCGGCCGCCGTCGATCGCAAGGAAATCCTCGATATCGCATACTTCGGCGCTGGTGAGCCCGGATACATGGAAGTCCCCAGCGGATCCAAGTGGTACGGCGGAACCCCTCCCAACCAGTCCGGCCCCGATCTCACCCTCGCCAAGCAAAAGATGGTCGAGGCCGGCTATCCGGACGGACTCACCGTAACCTATCTTTCCCTCCCCCAATATCCGGAGCTGCAGAAGACCGGCGTCGTCCTCCGCGACCAGCTGAAGAAGATCGGCATCACTGTCGAACTGCAGCAGCTGGAAGTCACCGTGTGGTTCGGCCGTTACGCCAAGTCCGACTATCAGATGACCTCGGCCTACTGGTCAGGAACGATCGACCCGGACAACTTCTACTCGACCCAGTTGCAGACCGGAGCGGCCAACAACGCAACCAAGTATTCCAATCCGGCTGTCGACGCACTGATCACCAAAGCTCGAGCGGCAACCGACGACAGCACGCGGAAGACCATGTACGATCAAATCCGGCGCATAATCTGGGCAGATGCACCGATAATCTTCTTGCACTATGAAACCATCAACTATCTGATGCGCAGCCAGGTACACGGGTCGGTGGTCAATCCGCCTCTGGAACTCGGCCTGGCCAACGTCTGGAAGAGCAGCTGAACTAAGAAATCAGGGACCAGCAACGCGGCAGAGCGATGCCCACGACCGGCCATGGTATCGCCGCAGGCGCATGATCACAGCGTGCCCCGGAGCCGGGCGCCGTAGCCGACCATCACAGGAGGGCACATGCCCCGCACCAGCAAGGCGGTGATCGCCCGGGCGAAGGGGACGCCGGTGGAGACCGTCACGATCAGCGTTCCGGATCCCGGACCCGGGGAGGCAGTGGTCAGGGTGGAGGCCAGCGGGGTCTGCCACACCGACCTGCACTACCGCCAAGGCGCGATCGGTGATGACTTCCCGTACCTGCTCGGGCACGAGGCCGCCGGGCTGGTGGAGCAGGTCGGTGACGGGGTCACCGAGGTGCAGCCAGGGGATTTCGTGATCCTCAACTGGCGCGCCGTCTGCGGTCAGTGCCGGGCCTGCCGGCGGGGCAGGCCCTGGTACTGCTTCAACACCCGAAACGCCGAACATCCGATGACGCTGGCCGACGGCGAAGGAGCCGGCACCGAACTGTCGCCGGCGCTGGGCATCGGCGCCTTCACCGAGTTCACCCTGGTCGCCGCCGGCCAGTGCACCAGGGTCGACCCGGCGGCCCCCGCCGCCGCCGCCGGCCTGCTGGGTTGCGGCATCATGGCCGGACTCGGGGCGGCGATCAACACCGGCGGGGTCGGACGCGGCGATTCCATTGCGGTGATCGGCTGCGGTGGGGTGGGCGTGGCGGCCGTTGCCGGAGCGAACCTGGCCGGCGCGTCCACGATCATCGCCATCGACCTGGACGACCGCAAGCTCGCCACCGCAACGCAATTGGGCGCCACCCACACCGTCAACGCGCGCAGTCACGACGTGGTGCAGGCCGTCCGGGACCTGACCGACGGGAACGGCGCCGACGTGGTGGTGGATGCCGTCGGAACGCCGGAGACCTGGAAGCAGGCGTTCTACGCCAGGGACCTGGCCGGCACCGTCGTGCTGGTCGGGGTTCCCACCCCGGAGATGAAGCTCCCAGACATCCCGCTGCTGGACGTGTTCGGCCGCGGTGGGTCGCTCAAGTCGTCCTGGTACGGAGACTGCTTGCCGTCCAGGGACTTCCCGATGCTGATCGACCTGTACCTGCAGGGCCGGCTGCCGCTGGATGCATTCGTCAGCGAGAGAATCCGCATCGACGACGTGGAATCTGCCTTCGACAAGATGCACGCGGGCGACGTGCTCCGCTCTGTGGGTGCAGCTGTGACCGAGGGAGCATCGCAGGGGCGCAGCGAGGAACGAGCTAGAGCCCCGAGGAGCGGACCGAGAGGCGCAGCAAACAATCCGGAACCGTGCAGCTGTGACCGAGGGAGCATCGCAGGGGCGCAGCGAGGAACGAGCGCAGCCCCAAGGAGCGGACCGAGAGGCGCAGCAAACAATCAGAAACGGTGCAGCTGTGACCGAGAGAGCATCGCAGGGGCGCAGCGAGGAACGAGCTAGATCCCCGAGGAGCGGACCGAGAGGCGCAGCAAACAATCCCGGGACCGTGCAGCTGTGACCGAGGGAGCTGGACTTCACCCCGGCCGGTGGGCGGCCAGCAGCGCGTCGACGGCCTCGTCGCCGACCGGCGGCGACTGTCGCGTGGGTGCGTCGGATGCCAGCAGCAGGGCGACGGTCCCGGGATAGTCCCCGTCCTCGGCACGGTTGTTCCGCAGCCCCCACAACGCGCAGTCCAATGGCGTCGGACCGTCGTCGTCGAAGGCGCAGTCGTGCAGGTCGGCCCCGCGCTCGATCAGCAGCCGCACCGTCTCGGTCCGCCCGTTCATCGCCGCCTGGTCCAGCGGTGTGAAGTTGCTCCAGCCGCGGGTGTCGACGGCCAGGCCGTCGTCCAGCAACGCGCGCAGCACGTCCGTGCGTCCGAGCAGGGCGAACTGCCCGAGTATCCAGCCGAAGTCATCGGTCCGCGGGTTGCCCCGCGCCGGCGGGACCGCCTTCGGCAGCCGCACCGACTCCCCACGGGCGACGGCCAGCACCGCAGCGTCCACCGGATCGAGGTCCGCGGTGGCGCCGCGCGCGGCGAGCAGCTGGTAGGCGCCCAGATGGCCGCATCGAGCAGCCAGCGCGAGTGGGCGCCGGCCGACATCCCAGCGATCCCACGGCAGGTTCGGGTCGGCTCCCGCATCCAGCAGCATCGTGATCATTGTCAGGCCACGTCCGCGGGAGATCGCATGGTGCAGGCTGCAGTTGGCGTTGACGTCGACACCCCGATCGAGAAACCAGCGCAGCCCGGCGACGTCTTCGAAGTCCAGCTTGTGGTTGACGACATGCCGGAACTCGGGCTGGTACAACAGCTGCAGCATGACCAGGTCCGACTGCTCACAGGCGTGGTAGAACGCGTCCTCGTCCTTCCTCGCGCCCCGCTCGATGAGCAGCCGGACAAGTGCCGAGTCCCGCCGTTCGACGGCATCGAACAGGGCAGTCATCCGCCCCTCCCCACCCCATTCGATGGTGTAGCTGTCCGGGTCGGCTCCGGCGTCGAGCAGCATCCGCGCACAGGCCCTGACATCCGCCGGCGCGCCGATCGACCGCCGCAGTAGCGCCAGCAGCGGTAACGATCCCGCGAGCTCCGCGGTCGCGGCCGCCGGATCGGATCGAAGGAGCGCCGACAACACGTCGGGGTCGGCGAGCACCAGCGCCCGCTCGATGCCGGCCAGGGCGCCCGACTGAACGTGATGAACCAGCGCCGGCCAGCTGTCGAAGCCGTACTCGCGGGCGATGTCGTGCTGCGCCCGGCTCAGGCCGA
>JAABUS010005112.1_pt1 | contig 17710 bp, 12 predicted proteins | sample 5560161 | NCBI WGS metagenome assembly JAABUS01 (sample SAMN10711885, study PRJNA513376) | rock metagenome | isolation source: Antarctica rocks | place: Antarctica: Victoria Land, Trio Nunatak nord | collected 2016-01-04
GAGCCGGTTCGCGATGCGACGGCGCCTCCGACCGTAGGGGCGCCGCAAGCGAAGCGAGAGTGGACACCCCTACGGAGAGGTCACCGCCATCGCGGTGAATGACCCATCGAATCGATTGGACGATATGAAAGCGAAGCCGCCCCGCGAAAGCCCCTATTGACCGCAGTGGGGAGGGGTTGGGGAGGGGTCGTCATCGGCCACGACGTCCCGCCACGATCGAGAGAGCGACATCCCCGATGACCGACGACCAGACCCGGCAGGCCCTCCATCTCATCGCCACCCGACGCTTCGGGACGCTCGTCACGAGCACCGCCGCCGGGCGGCCATCGGCGGTGCCGTGCGTCTACGCCGTCATGGACGCGGACGATGGCGGCCCGGCGATCATCGTCGCGCTGGACGACAAGCCCAAGGGCGTGCCCGTCCGCGATCTGGCCCGGGTCCGGAACATCACGGCTAACCAGGCGGCGACACTGCTGGTCAGCGACGACGACGAGGACTGGGAGCAGCTGGCCTGGGCGAGCGTCCGGGGGGCGGCGACGATCGTCGAGCCGGGCGCGGCGGGGCACGGCGCGGCCGTCACGGCGCTCCGGGCGAAGTACCCGCAGTACGCGGCGCACGATCTCGAATACGCTCCACAGATCTGGCTGCGGCCGGCGCAGGGGTCCGTCTGGGCGGCGAGCGGGAACATCGACGCGGCGCCACCGAACCGGCGACCGACAGACCTGGCCGGGATCGTTCAGGGGCGGCGGTCGGTCCGCTCGTTCAGACCGGACCCGGTCTCACGGGAGGCGATTCTGCGGGCGGTCGCGGCGGCGGGATGGGCGCCGTCGCCGCATGGGACGCAGCCCTGGCGGTTCGTCGTGCTGGAGTCCCGCGAGCGCCGGGCGGAGCTGGCCGAAGCGATGTCGGCGTCGTGGCGGGCGCAGCTCTCGCTGGACAGCCAGGACCCGGTCGAGATCGAGCGCCGGGTCCGGAACAGCCGCGACCGGCTCATCACGCCGCCCCTGCTGGTCCTGCTCTGCCGCTACCTGCCCGACACCCACGCCTATCCGGACCCGGACCGGCAGCTGGCGGAGCAGACGATGGCGACCCAGAGCCTCGGCGCGGCCGCCCAGAACTTCCTTCTGTCGCTCTACGCCGATGGCCTCGACGCGGGCTGGATGTGCGCCCCGCTGTTCTGCCCGGACCTGATCGTCGCCACCCTCGGGCTGGACCCGGCGCTGGAGCCGCACGCCTTCTTCCCAGTGGGCTACGCCGCGAAGGACCCGAGTCGTCGCCCCCGCCGCACCGCGGACGACCTCATCGCCCAGTGGGAGTAGTGCTCGTCAGTGGGGGTCGGTGACGGAGTTGACCCACCGGGCGTCGCAGCGCCAACAGGAACCAGCTGTACGCGGCGACGTCCGCGTTGACGACGGCGACGCCGATCGAGAGCAGGAAGACCGCCGGCACGAAGAACTGGTCCAGCGGGTCCTGTTCGATACTGGCCGGGTCGATGTCGGATGCGATCAGCTCCGGCCGCCGGTAGGCGTACCGGCCCATGCCGGCGATGACGATGCCGGTCAGGGCGATCAGGCCGGCGAACAGGGCGATGCTGAGGAGCGAGGGGCCGAAGCGGCCGAGCACGTCCGCGGGGAATGGCAGCAGGGCGATCAGGAGCAGGAAGACGGTGTTCATCAGCGTCAAACGCGGGTCGCTCCGAACAAGCCCGCTGAACAGCCGCCGGTGGACGATCCAGAACCGGGCGACGACCAGGAAACTCCAGGCGAACGTGACGATGTTCGGGATCAGGTCGACGACGGCGCTGGCCAGATCCCCGACTGACGGCTCGCCGTCGAAGTCCGGGACCTCGATCTTGAGGACCAGCAGCGTGATCGCGATCGCCATGACGCCGTCCGAGAACGCGACCAGCCGGTCGAGCTCGCGACCGGCCCGGCCGTCGCCGCCTTGACGCGGTTCGCGAATGGTCTCGTCAGCGTCCATGCCGCCCCTATCGCCATGAAGCGGATGGTCAGCGTCTCTGCCGGCCTTCCGACCCCGCCGTCCCATTGTCCCGCCGGTCCCCATCGCCGCCGATCAGTCGCGCCGAATCGCGGCGACCGACCATCGTGCCGGAACGACGGTACCGTTCGGAGCGCCCGGGGCGACGGACCCGGTCTCGACCGGATCGCCATCGTAGGTCAGGCTGGCGGTCACGTCGACGACCCGCTGCCGGACGTCCTCGCCGAGGTCGTCGCTCAGCCCGAGCTGGCTGACGCCGAGCAGCAGGCCGCTGTCCTCATCCAGCACGATGCAGTCGACGACGATGAACTGGTCCTGATCGCTGCCGTCCGCGAACACGATATGGTAGGTGTAGCCCGTCGAGGCGACCTGATCGGTGGACTCGAACGGGTCGCCGGTCAGCGGGTCGTCGATCTCCGCGACGTCGCTGATCGTGTCGCCGGAGGCCAGCTCGATTGGGTCGTCGCTCTCCACGTCGTTGACCAGCTCCTCGACCAGCCCACCGACGCAATCGTCGAGGTCGCCGTCCCACTCCTCGGAGCCCTCGTAGAAGGTCCGGGTGGCGGAGTCGCTGGCCAGCAGGGTCAGGCGGTCGCGGCCGAGCGTCCGGAGCGTCTCGTCGGTCTCGACCTCCCAGTCGGAGGCGTCCCAGGCGAGCCCGTACCCGTAGGTCGGGCTGACGTACGTCCCGGCGTCCCCGTCGGCCCCGGTCGGCGCCTCCGCATCGTTGCTGGGCTGCGCTGTCGGATCCGGCTGGTTACCCGCATCCTCGCCGACGGCGATCGTCGCGACCAGGTCGGCGACCGCCGCGGCGTCATCGGGCAGACCGGCCAGCGGCACGATGTGGTAGACGATCAGGACGGAGTCGTCCGGCACGATCGTCTGGCACAGCACGGTCGTCGCGAACTCCTGCTCGTCGCCGTCCTCGTCGAGGCTGGTCGTCGCGTAGCCGGCGTAGGCGCGGCGATCGCCATCCTGCTCCCCGAGGTCGAGATCCTCGAGCACCTCGCTGTCCTCGACTTCGTCGGGGGCCAGCACGTTGGCCAGTTCCCCGTCGACGCAGTCGGTCGCGTTGCCGTCGTAGAGGGTGTCGGCAAGGAAGGAGACGGTCGACTCGCCGCCGGTCAGGACGAGGTCGGCCGCGCCGCCGGTATCGGTCTCGTCCCAGTCCGCGCCGTCCCAGGAGACGGACCACTCGAGCCCGGCGGCGGTGTTGCGATAGCTCTCATCGGCCTGCGCCGCCGTAGGGATGGCTGTGGTCGCCAGCGAGCCGACGACGAGCAGCGCGGCGATCAGCCCACGGAGCGGGCCGGCCGACCTGGCCTGGCTGGTCGACCGCGTGATGTGGTATCCGAACCGTGAACGCATCGTCTTCCCCTGTCATCGATGATGCGGCGCCTGTCGGCGGACGCCCGTGGCCCCGCCTGATCATGGTGACATGATACCGACATCGGTCCGGATGGAATGGTGCCGGGCGCCGGTTGACGATCGCTTCCACCGGCAGGCAGAGTGACGGGTTTCGCGACACCGTGTCTTGCGGGACGTATCGCCCCGCGGAGGGATGGCCGCCGCGGCGGCTGGGCGACCACACGGGATCGCCACGACGAAACGGTCATCGCCAGCGCCGCGAGAGCGGACGTACCCGCAACGGTTCGCGAGCGGCGCCACCTCGTTTCGAGCGTTCGAGGTGGCGTGTCCAGACGGAAGCCGCCACGGTTCACCGTTGCGTGACAGCCTGGGAAGACCAAGCGAATCACGAACGATCGGCGGTCGGGTGGCCAGACGGACAGGGCGAGGGGCGGTGCCCGCCTCCTGGCTACCGTCCCTCGTCAACGGTCATCTCTCAGGCATCGATCCCGTTATGCAAACCGGTCGAGACTGAACCTTGCTGGGCTAGAAGGACAACCCGTCGAGGATGTCCTGGATCTGCCTGTTGGCGTCCGGATCGGCGAGGGTCTGGGGATCGGTCGTGAACTCCACGACGAGGATCTCCTCTTCGCTCAGGGAGACGCAGATGATGTCGCTGGCGAGGTCTTCACCATCGACGGAGTAGAAGGCGTAGGCCTCCAGCGAGGTACCATCGTCGCTCGGGAAGATCAGGTCGCCGTCGTCGCCGCTTACGATCTCTGCCTCGCCGTCACTCCCGCCGTTGCCGCGGTCGGTCAGGACATCGAGGGAGTCGTCAAGGCAGGTCTCCGGGTCACCGTCGCCGTTATTCGACCCGGTGACGTTCAGCGTCAGAATGTCGGAACTGAGGGAAAGGGCGTCTACGTCATCCTCGCTGGACTCGTCCTCAACGGTCCAAACGTCCTCGTCCCAGGTCAGCTCGTAGCCATAGGTCGGGCTGGTGTAGGCGTTGCCATCGATACCCGTGTCGCCGGAGGAATCGTCGCTGGCCTCCGGGGTCCCGTTACGGTTTCCCCGTCGGCTCGCCTCCGGCGTCGCGTCGTCCTGACCGCTGGCTCGCGGGCTCGGCCCGTCATCACCGTCGCTGGGATCCGGCGTCGCGTCGCTGCCACCGCCACCGGCGAACGTCAGGCTGTCGAGAATCTCCTGGACCGCCGGGTAGCCCTCCCCGAAGTAGTCATCGATGAAGCCGCTCCGGTTGGTGAAGCCGACGATCAGATCGCTGTTCGGGTCACGCCGGCAGTCGATCATGACGATCTCGTCCTGCTCGTCGCCGTTGCTGGCCTGGGAGACGATCTGGTAGGCGACGGCCGACCGGTCATCCTCGCTGATCTCGAACGGGTCGCCGTCGTCGCCGTCGAACAGCTCGGCGTCGGCCGGGTCGACGTTGATCTCGTCGAGCAGGGTGGCGACGCAGTCGTCGGGATCGGACCACGAGTCGTCGGCCCCCTCGATGAAGAGGATGCTGCTCGTATCGAGGTCGTTGATCTGGATGAAGTCCCGCCCCAGCGCGTAGGTATTGACGTCCCGCTCACTCTCGACGGTCCAGGCGTCGGCGTCCCACTCCAGGCTGTAGCCGAAGGTCGGGCTGGTGTAGGTCCCGGCGTCCTCGTCAGCGCCGGCGGCCACGTCGCCGCTGGCCTCCTCGGTCGGTGTGGCCTCGTCCGCGCTGGCGTTCGGACGCGCCGACGAACTGGAGCGGCGGGACCGGCTTGCCTCCGGGGTCTCCTCATCGGCCGCGCTGGCGGCGGGCGACTCCTCGTCGTCGGCACTGGGCTTCGCCGATTCCGCGTCGTCGCTGGCGCTGGCTTCCGGGGTCTCGTCCCCCGAGCCGCCGTTGCCGCTAACGACGTCGGCCAGACCGAGCTCGACCGGCTCCCCGGCGATCTCGATGCCGTCGAATAGCTCGAAGGCCGCCTCGAGCTCGTCCGAATCGACCGGGACCAGCCCAACGACCCAGAGCAGGCTCGAGCTGTCCAGGGTGTAGCAGGCGTGGATCACATCGGCGTCGAGGTCGGTACCTCCGACGTCGAGCGTGATCGTGCGCAACTCGTAGGCGTAGTCGTCATTGTCGTCGGCGACGGGATCGCCGTTGTCGTCCTCGAACACCGCCGCATCGGTCGCGTTCGCGCCCTCCTCGAAGTTCGGGACGACTCCGGACAGGCAACCAGCCGGATCGACAGAGACGTCGTTCAGGACCAGGAACTGAACGACGCTGGCGTTCTCGGCCTGCAACCCGAAGTCCGCGGAATCCGAGTCGCTCTCGGTCCAGATGGAGTCATCCCAACCGACGGACCACTCCAGGCCGCCCTCGTCGTAGGTAAACGTGTCGCCGCCGGCCTGGGCGCCGGTCGACTGCAAGCCGGCGCTCATCGTGCCGAACAGCACCGCGAAGGCGGCCAGCAGGCGGGCACCCATGAGCCCCACGTGCCGCACCCGCCCGAACTGGACAACCGAATTCGATCGCGTCATCGTCTCTCCTTCTCGTCGGCCGGATGCCCGTATGGGTCCGGGCTCATGGGAAACGGCGTGGAGGCCTCGATGCCTGCAACGCATGGCCCCGCCGCGACGTGTCACGGGACGGTCGACCGCGAGGGGTCGGGACGAACCGAACGAATCGCCGGCCCGGACTGTCCGATGGGAACTGGCCGGACGTGTGCCGCCAGAATATCAGGCAATCCCGCAATTGGAAGGACCGGGCCGGCCATTCCCGCGGCTGATCCCGTGATTCGGACCGGCGTCCACGATTGCCCCACTGGATCATCCGTTGGGCATATCGCCGCCTGCTCACGACGCGGCCCATGACTTCACGGGAACGTAGGAGTGGAGTATGCGCAGAGGGGGCCCGATCGGCTTATTGACGGGGGCGGACGGTGATCGAGACCGTGGACCAGCAACCACCTCCCCTCAAGGTCGAAGTCGAGGTCATCAGCGACTGGAGTCTGGCGGCCGTCGCCTACGCCGCGTTCTTCACGGAGTCCGAGCGGGACGAGATCGGGACGTTCGACGAGCTGCCGGCCCCTGAGCGGGCACGGTGGGAATCCGTGGCGGCGCACATCGCCCGGACGGTCGTCTCGCCGATCGACGCGGATCTCGCGGCATCGCGGGCGGAGCAACGGACGGAACTGGCCGAGCAGGTCCGGGACGCCCCCTACTCGCGGGATCTCTGGCGGGCGATGACCCGGACCACCGATATGCAGCAGCGGATCGCCGCCCCGCGGGACCTGCTGATCGCATCGAAGGCATCGATCGCGATGGTCCACTCCCACTCGCGGCGGCTCGCGACCTCGGCCCAGGCGCTGGATCGCCCAATCTGGTGGGACGACCCGACGGCAGGAGAACACGACGATCAGGGCCACGACCCCGCGACTCAGCGACCACGCGTCCGGACGGGGTTGGTGGGACACCTGAGCGACGGCAGGGTTCCCGTCACGATGGGTCAGATCATCGCTCCGACCGCGTCATCCGGCGAGCCTGGCGTGGCTGTCCAATCGATGGTCGATGCTGGAAGGCGAGCGTGTCCAGCAGGTCGCTGATCTGCGCCGACGCTTCGCCGCTGGTAACCACGTCGTCAGTGGCGGTGAACTCGACGCCGAGGATGTTCTCCTCGACCAGTGGGTAACTATTGCCGACGTAGTCGTCGACGATGCCGCCGCAGGTGGTGAAGCCGACGATCAGGTCGCTGTCCTCGTCGGCGCGACCTCGATCGGGAAGACGTAGGCCCGGAGGGAGCGGTCATCCTCGCTCGTCTCGAACGGCTCGCCGTGCTCGTCCTCGTCCTCGATGGCCTCGCCGTCGGCGATGTCCAGCCCGATCTCCTCGAACAGCGTCTCGACGCAGTCGCCGGTGTCCGACCAGTCCTGGTCGGAGGCCTCCACGAACAGGGCGGTCGTGCCATCGACATCGGCCAGGACGAGCAGGTCGCCGGGGTTGTCGGCCAAAGCCTCGGTGTCTCACTCGACGGTCCAGTGGTCGGCGTCCCACTCCGGGGTGTAGCCGTAACTCGGGCTCTCGTATCTGCCGGCGTCCTCGTTGGCCTGGGCGCCGGCGCCGGTCAGGCCGGCGGTCATGGTTCCGAGCGGCATGGCGACCGCGGCCGTGGCCCTGAGTGCGAACAGACCGGCCCGGGTGGGGCCGACACGACGAAGGGCGGATCGATGGTGTCGCATCGTGGTTCCTCTCGACAGCCGGCCTCCCGCGCGGCCGGGCAGTTGGGGGTTGCGTGAAAGTGTCACGTCGAGAGAACGCCAGTGAGCAACGGAAGGTTCCCGGTGTCGCCCGTTGTCCTACACCGCCCGATCGCGAATCGCGGACAGTGCCGTCCGTAGGGGCGCAGCTCTCGTTTCGCTGGCAAGCCCGGCCGCCGCCGCGGCCTTCGCCGTCAGGCGAGACTGAGCCACCCCATCGATCTGTTTGCGATTGGCAACGCGTTCGGTCTCGATACCGGTAAGGCCGCGGCTCCAGCGGACGCAGGAAGGCGAAGCCGACCAGCATGGAGCCCCTCTCCATCCGTCTTCCAGACGAGCCTCGACGCAGTCGATACGATCGGAAGGCGAGATGGGGAGGGGTCGCGCTGCGCTGGGGGTGGGGCAAACCGGCAACGCGATAGCCGACCGGAGTTCCCTCCGGCCGGCTATCATGGTTATCCCCAAGTCGAACCGATCCTGAGGACGAGAAACCCTAGAACTCCAGAGAGTTCAGGATCTCCTCGACGGCCGGGTACTCGACGCCGAAGTAGTCGCCGGTCTCGTTGCTGATGCTCGTGAAGCCGACGATCAGGTCGCTGCCCGGGTCCTGACGGCAGTCGGCCAGCACGGTGATGTCCGTGCCATCCTGGCTGGTCGTGTAGGCGGCGGCCGACCGGTCATTCTCACTGATCTCGTACGGGTCACCCGTCTCTGGGTCATCGACGGCCGCATCCGAGCGAGTGTTGACATTGACCTCATCGAGGAGCGAACTCACACACGCATCCGTGTCGGCCCATTCTCCGTCCGTGCCCTCGATGTAGAGGACGCTGGTCTGATCGACATTGAACAACTGGAGATAGTCGCGCGGGTAGTCGGGATTGGACTCATTGTCGGTATCGACCGTCCAGTTGCCGGCATCCCAGGCGAGCGTGTAGCCGTAGGTCTGGCTCTCGTAGGTACCAGCGTTTTCGTCCGCGCCCGCGCCACCGGCGTCCGGAGTTCCGCCGCTGGTGACTGGGGTGCCCTCGTCGGTGGCTTCAGGCGTGGCGGCGTCGCTCGCCACCGGAGTACCGCTTTCCTCTGCCACTGGGGTAGCACTACCGCCCTGACCACTGTTGGCGAATGGCAGGGACGCGATGATCGGCTCAATCAAACCGTAGCCATCGGTGCCATAGCTGTCGACGAGACCGGAACGACTGGAGAAGCCGACGATCAGGTCGCTGTCTGGGTCGGCCCAGCACTCGACGAGCAAAATCTGATCCTGCGTCTCACCACTGTCAAGCTTGACCGGAATGAGGTACGCAGCGGCAGAGTGGTTGTCGTCATCGATCTCGAACGGGTCGCCGTTCGCATCGTCGACGAGTTCGCCATCGGCAACATCCACGCCGAGTTCGGGGAAGAGCGTGTCCACGCAGTCGCTCGTATCCGACCAGCTGTCCTCGGATCCTTCGGCGAAGAGCTGCGTCGTCCCGTCGGTATCGGAGAGAGCAAGGAAGTCACGACCGCTGTTGGTGTCCGCTTCGAGCTCAGCATCGACCGTCCACTGGTCGGCGTCCCATTCCAGTGTGTAACCGAACGACGGGCTCTCGTACGTTCCAGCCGCTTCATCTGCCTGCGCACCAGCGCCCTGCAGGCCGACGGCCATCGTACCGAACAGCATCGCCACGGCGACGATCAGCCGGGCCACGGTCAGACCAGTTCGTGACGGATCGCGGGGTGACTGGTGGACGAGTCGGTGGTGCATCGTCTCTCCTCTCGGTGGCCAGACACCCGCCCGGTGCCGGACCGTCTGGGGATGGCCGGAAGCCAGATGCCTCCCTGCCCGGCCGGGGCGGAGCCGTCCGATCGGTCCCGATCGCCGGGACGCTGGCCACACGGGTGAACCGCACCCACTGTGGCCCAATGCGGCTCCGCGCCCGCACCGGACCATGGTCGCACGAAAAGGACCTCGGGTCACGGGTCTGTCGATGGTCTGTCGATCCCCGGCCCATTGAGACACCGCACCGCCAACCCGGGCATTCCCGGACCATAGTGCGGTGTGTGGTGCCGATGCATAATCACCCCGCGCCTTCGGTGGAGACGACCGCAGCGGTCAGCATCGCGCTGTCGGGGCTGATCTCGAGCGGATAGGCCGTCGTCGGTCACCAGGACGGCCGCATTCGGGGCATCGTCCTGATGGATGGCGATGAAGTCGTCCAGGCACGTCTCAACACGGCCGTCGCCCTTGACGTAGCCAGCCAGGTCGGCATGGAGGTCGCCAGCGATCAGGGTCAGGATGTCGGTGCCGCCCTCGCTGGACATGCCGAGCGGCCGGGTGCTGATGAACGTGCCGCTATGGCCGTTGCCGTTCGACGTGATCCAGGACGCGAGGCAAACTGCCCGGTCGCCCTGCCGCGAGCGCTCTGCATCATGGAGTACCTCTGTGCGATCGCGGGAATCCAGGCTTCATGACCTACATCAACGTCGAATGTCTGTGTACCCATTTCTGCGTGCGATAGTTGGTTCCTCACCTAAATCCTCAATGGACACGAGCTATATCACTTCTATATGATAATCACATTCTATTTCCGACCTAAATAGTCAGGTTTTTTCATGGTATACGCGTTGCAGGATGATGGGAGACCAGTGCCTGGCGAGCGACGTTCTCTCGCTGGACGACTGATTGCCGATGGAGATCACAGAGGAATGAGACGGAACGAGAACGAACCAGATGAAGCGACTGGTGCCAGTCAGTTGGACCGGCGCCAGCTGCTCCAGCGAACAGGCGCGATTGGCCTTGGGGCAGTAGCGATCGGATCGGCGCATCGGCCCGTAGGGGCTACCGGGGAGACGACAATGACTCAGGCAGCGGATGGCACGCCGGCGGCGGGCGGGGAAGATCCGAAGGAACAGGCACTCGACGCGGACCGTGTCGACCCAGGCACGGACCTGACCGACAACATGGGCCATGCCGTCAGTGACGATCAGAACTCCCTCCGGGCCGGGACACGCGGTCCGACCCTTCTGGAAGACTTTCATTTCCGCGAGAAGATCAGCCACTTCGACCACGAGCGCATCCCGGAGCGGGTCGTCCACGCCCGTGGTGCCGCGGCGCACGGCTACTTCCAAGTCTACGAGTCGATGGCGCCCTCCACCATGGCGAACGTGCTGCAGGATTCGGCGAAGCGGACACCGGTCTTCGTGCGTTTCTCGACCGTCGCCGGTTCCCGTGGCTCGGCTGATACCGCCCGGGACGTTCGCGGCTTTGCGGTCAGGTTCTATACGGATGACGGCAACTGGGACATCGTTGGAAACAACATCCCGATCTTCTTCATCCAGGACGCGATCAAGTTTCCCGACCTGATCCATGCGGTCAAGCCGGAGCCGGACCGCGAGATTCCGCAGGCCTCCAGTGCCCATGACACCTTCTACGACTTCATCTCGCTGACGCCGGAATCGATCCCGATGATCATGTGGGTCATGAGCGACCGCGCCATTCCCAGGTCGTTCAGCACGATGCAGGGCTTTGGCGTCCACACGTTCCGGTTCGTCAACGATCAGGGCGTCTCGCGCTTCGTCAAGTTCCACTGGAAGCCAATGGCCGGAGTCCATGCCCTGGTCTGGGACGAGGCCCAGAAGCTCGCCGGGCGGGACGCGGATTTCCACCGTCGCGGGCTATGGGACGCGATCGAGGCCGGCAACTACCCCGAGTGGGAGCTGGGCATCCAGATGATCGACGAGGGGGAGGATGCCGCCTGGGATTTCGACATCCTCGATGCGACGAAGATCTGGCCCGAGGATCTGGTCCCGGTTCAGCCGGTTGGCAGGATGGTCCTCAACCGCAACCCGGACAACTACTTCTCCGAGACAGAACAGGTCGCCTTCATGACGACCAACATCGTTCCGGGGATCGATTTCTCCGATGACCCCCTCCTGCAGGGGCGCAACTTCTCATACCTCGACACGCAACTTAGCCGGCTCGGCAGCCCCAACTGGCCGCAGATCCCGATCAACCGTCCGATCAACGCGGTCTCGAACTATCAGCGCGACGGCCATATGCGGACGACCATCGAGACTGGCCGCGTCTCCTACGAGCCGAACTCGCTGGGTGGGAACAAGCCAGCCGAGGTGACGGCGGACCGGGGCGGATTCGTGAGCTACCCGGCGCCGGTCAGCGGCGTCAAACAGCGTGTCCGCTCAGAGACGTTCGGCGACCATTACGGCCAGGCCAGCCTGTTCTGGAACTCGATCTCCCCGGCGGAGCGGCTGCACATCGTCCGCGCCCAGCAGTTCGAGCTGGCCAAGGTGGAAACCCGCGACATCCGCCTTCGGATGATCGACCATCTGCGCAAGATCAACGACGTGCTCGGCGAGCAGGTCGCGTCCGCACTAGGCGAGACGGACGCTCCGGGCGAGGCCCCCACGGATGCGCAACTGCTGGAGATGCTCGCCAACGCCACCACCCCAACCACGGCGTCGGCTGGCCTGCAGCGAACGTCGGGCCTAAGCATCGAGGAATATTCGGGCCCGGCGAAGGGGCGCAAGGTCGCGATGCTGGTTGGCGACGGCGTAGATACGGCCGATGCCCTGCGCGTCAGTGACGCCCTCACGGCTGAGGGTGTCACCGTCGACCTGATCGCGGCCCGTCTCGGCGACCTCCAGGGTGACGGGGAGCAGCTCACGGCGTCGCGCACCTTCCTGTCGACACCGTCGGTCGTCTACGACGCGGTCTATGTGCCGGCGGGCGCCGGTAGTGCCGACGCGCTGTCCAACCAGGCGGCGGCCACGCTCTTCGTCGCGGAGGCCTACAAGCACGGCAAGCCAGTCGCCGCCAGTGGTGAAGGGTTGGCGTTGCTCCAGCGGGCGAAGGTGCCGGTTTCGACGGAGCAGGGCGTGTTCGACCTGTCCGATGCCGAGCCGCCCGCGTTCGTCACCGCTGTCGCGGCTCATCGCTTCTCGAACCGTCCGGACGATATGGTTCCCGTTTAGGTTGCCCAATTGCAATCTCGCCCAGTCGTCCCGGGAATCCAAAAGATTCCCGGGACGATTGCGTGACGGTCACGCTGTCTCCAGGTCCCGGATGAGGGCCTCGATGTCGGGCTGGCGGGAGGCGAGCAGTTCGGCCACCGGATCGTGAGCCGGAGTCGAGGCGGCGGCCCAGGGCAGATCGACGCGGCGGAGGAGTTCCCACGACATCATCTGGCGGACCTGGGCCCGGTCGATCCCGGCGAACGGTCCCTCCGCGTCGATCTGGGTGCGGTGCAGCCGGATGACCCGCTCCTTCGTCTCGAGGACGTCGGCGACCGGCATCATGACGGTGATCTCCCGGACCGGGGTGCCGAGCTGGTCGAGCTGCTCGGCGGTCAGCGAGCGGAACGGCCCATCGACCCGCTCCGCCATCCGCCGGATGCGCTCGCGCGGCAGGGCGTTGTAATAGAGGGAGGAGACCCGCCACGGCTCCCCGAGACCGGTCGGCGCACTGGTGTCGGCGGCCAGCGCGACGGCGGCGGTCGTGTGGTGATGGATGGCGACGTGGTCGGGGTGGCCATAGATCCCGTCGGCGCCAAAGGTGATCACGGCGGCCGGGCGGACATCGCGGATCGTCGCCGCGATCATGGCGACGACCTCGGCGGCAGAGGCCCGGACCAGCGAGCGCGGATCCTCGTTCTCGGGCGTGCCGGCCATGCCGGAGTCCCGGTAGCCTAGGAGCCGGATGTCGTGCAGCCCGGCCAGGACCATCGCGGCCCGGAGCTCCTGCTCGCGGACGGCGCCGAGGGTCTCCGGGGTGGCGGCGCCGGGGGCGAGGATCTCGCCGACCTCGCCGCGGGTGGCGGTGACGAGCGTCACCGGGACGTCGCGCTGGCGAAGCAGGGTGATCGTCCCGGCCAGCCCGAAGGCCTCGTCGTCAGGGTGGGCGAGGACGATCAGGAGTCCGTCGCTGGTCGGGCTGGAGGATGGGGTCGCGTCGTGTCCCTGGGGGTCGGTCATCGGGGATCTCCTCTTCGGATGCACGGTTACCGCGGCCCGAATCTCGCAACGGTGATTGGGGGTCAGGGCCATGACCAGTATCGCCCGTCCCGGAGCGGACAGCCCTGCCCGTCCGGCGGGTGCGATCGCCGGGCGGCTGCGCTACCCTTTCGGGATATGAGCCGAGACGCCCGACCGGCCGTGGAAACCGCCGCGCCGCCTCAGGTTACCCAACGACGAGACGCAGACAAGGACCCCCCGGTGAACAGCATCAGTACGTATCCCGACCGACTGGCGGTCGACCAGTGGTAAGCGGGAGCCGCGCCGCGCCGCCAGGCGACGCCACCCCCACGCTGGGCAAGCCTCCACAGGGATCCGGAATGCTCGTCGCGCTGCGGCGGGCCTTCGGCTACCTCGGTCCGCACCGGACGAACGTGATCGGCGCCCTCGCGGCCGTCCTCGTCGTGACCGTCGCCAACCTGCTGGCACCGCAACTGATCCGGATCGCGATCGACTCCGGGATCGCCACCCACGACAGCCGGGTGATCGTCCTCGCCGTGGCCGGGATGTTCGGCCTCGCGCTCGTCCGGGGGGCCGGCTCCTTCTTCCAGGGGTTCCTCGCCGAGCGCGGCTCGCAGGGCGTCGCGATGGACCTGCGGAACGACTTCTTCGGCAAGGTCGAGCGGCTCGGCTTCGACTTCCACGACCGGACGCCGACCGGCCAGCTCCTTACCCGGGCGACCAGCGACATCGAGCAGGTCCGCTTCCTGACTGGCAACGGCTTCGTCAACCTCGTCTGGGCGGCGCTCCAGGTCGTCGCGATCGTGATCCTGCTGTTCGTCCTCAACTGGCAGCTCGCCCTGATCACCTTCGTCTCGATCCTGATCATCTTCGCCCTGCTGGTCCAGTTCGGCACCCGGATCGCCCCGCTCTTCACGAGAATCCAGGCGACGCTCGGCCAGCTCAACTCCACGCTCCAGGAGGACCTCGTCGGCCTCCGGACGATCCGCGCCTTCCGCGGCGAGCAGCGCGAGCAGGAGCGCTACCGGGGCCACAACGAGCAGCTCTTCAACCTGAACATCCAGATCGTCAGCCTGTTCTCGACCAATTTCCGCGCCATCTTCCTCGTCGCCGGGCTGGCCTCGCTGGCGGTGGTCTGGGCCGGAGGCGAGCAGGTCATCGGCGGCAACCTCGAGGTCGGCTCACTGGTCGCCTTCTACACGTACCTGAACTTCCTCCTCGGCCCGATCCTGACGATGGGCTTCCTCGGCTCGGCCGTCCCACGGGCCGGGGCGTCGGCCGTCCGAATCTTCGCGGTGCTGGACGAGCCGGTCCGGATCGCTGAGGAGCCGGGCGCGCCGCCGCTGCCGCCGGTCGAGGGCCGCGTCGGCTTCGACCACGTCTCGTACCGCTACCCGGAGGCCGAGCACGACGCCCTGCACGACGTCAGCTTCACCGCCGAGCCCGGACAGACGATCGCGATCATCGGGACGACCGGCTCGGGCAAGAGCACGCTCGTCAACATGATCCCGCGCTTCCATGACGTGACGGCCGGTGCCGTCCGGATCGACGGCAACGATGTCCGCGACGTCGCGCTCGGCAGCCTCCGCAGCCAGGTCGCGCCGGTCCTGCAGGAGTCGCGCCTGTTCAGCGGGACGGTCCGGGAGAACATCTCCTACGGGCGGCCGGACGCGACCATGGACGAGATCCGGGCCGCCGCCGAGGCCGCCCAGGCCGCCCCGTTCATCGAGGCGATGGCCGAGGGCTACGAGACGATCATCGGCGAGCGCGGCGTCGGGTTGTCCGGTGGGCAGCGCCAGCGGGTCGCGATCGCGCGGGCGCTGCTGGCCGACCGGGCCATCCTGATCCTCGACGACAGCACGTCGGCGGTCGACGCGACGACCGAATCGGAGATCCGGGCCGCGATCGACGAGCTCCTGGCCCAGCGCCGCCGGACGACCTTCGTGATCGCCCAGCGGGTCAGCACGGTCCGCTCGGCCGACGTCATCCTCGTGATGGACGCGGGCCGGATCGTCGCCCAGGGCACGCACGATGAGCTGATCGCCGACAGCGAGCTCTACGTCTCGATCCTCGGCTCGCAACTCGGGACCGAGACGGCCTTCGCGCCGGACGAGACCACCGTCGACGAACTCGCGGAGCTGGACGGCAACGCCAACGGCGTCGCCACGACCGCGAACGGCAAAGCAGCGAGCACCGCGACGACCGCCACCACGACCACGAACGGGAGGGACTGAGCGATGTCCGCCCGCGCACGCGGCGCCACGCCGCCGGTCGATGAGACCGAAATCGTCCGGGACCGCCGCGGGACCGCCCGCCGGCTGATCGGCGAGCTCCGCGGCTTCCGGCCCCAGCTGCTCAACGCCGGGATCTGGGTCGTCGTCGGCGCGATCACCCAGGCCGCGACGCCCGCCCTGATCGGCAACGCGATCGACGGCCCGATCACCGACCGCGACTCCGGCCGGCTGCTGCTCTACGTCGTCATCCTGGTCGCGATCGCCCTGATCGGTGCCCTCGCGACCCGGATGCAGGTCGTCCGCGTGGGCATCATCGGCCAGCGCGTCCTGCAGGGGTTCCGCCAGCGGCTGTTCGACCACTTCCAGCGCCTGCCGCTGAAGTTCTTCGGCAAGCAGCCGATCGGCGACCTCGTCAGCCGCGTCAGCTCCGACGTCGACACGATCAACCAGTTCATCAGCCAGGGCCTCAGCCAGTCGATCGGCCAGGTCGTCGGCCTGATCGCGACCGTCATCGCGATGCTGCTCTACGACTGGCGGCTGGCGCTGGTCAGCTTCACGATCCTGCCGCTGCTGCTGCTCGCGACGACGATCGTCTCCCGCCGGGCCCGCGTCGCGTACCGCCTGACCCGGCGGACGGTTGGCGCGGTGACCTCCTCGCTGCAGGAGGAGATCAGCGGCATCCGCGAGACGCAGGCCTTCAACCGGGCCGACCACAACATCGACCGGTTCCAGGGCCAGAACCGGGAGAACTACGACGCCAACGTCAACGCCGTCCGGATCAGCTCGGCCCTCGCCCCGGCCGTCGACCTGCTCAGCACCGTCGCGACCGGCATCGTGCTGGCCTACGGCGGCTGGCAGGTCTACCGGGGCACCCTCGAGGTCGGCACGCTGGCGGCATTCCTGATCTACGTCCAGACGTTCTTCCGCCCGATCCAGCTCCTGTCGCAGGTCTACACGCAGGCGCAGTCGTCGCTGGCCGGGGCCGAGCGGATCTACAACATCCTCGACTCCCCGGCCGAGGAGGCCGACCCCGCTACCGCGATCGACCTGACCGGCACCCGCGTCCGGGGCGAGGTCCGGTTCGAGGACGTCACCTTCGGCTACGAGCCCGGTCGCGACATCCTCCACAACATCGACGTCACGATCCAGCCGGGGCAGACGGTCGCGATCGTCGGGCCGACCGGCGCCGGCAAGACGACGCTGGTCAACCTGATCCCGCGCTTCTACGAGCTGCCGGCGGACGGCGGCCGGATCACGCTCGACGGCCGCGACACCCGCGAGATCCACAAGGACAGCCTCCGGGAGCAGACCGCGCTCGTCCTCCAGGAGCCGTTCCTGTTCGCCGGGACGGTCCGGGACAACATCGCCTACGGCCGGGCGGACGCGACGGTCGCGGAGATCGAGGCGGCGGCGACCGCGGTCCAGGCCGACACCTTCATCCACGAGCTGCTACACGGCTACGAGACCGTGCTGGAGGAGGGCGGCGGCGGCCTGAGCGAGGGCCAGCGCCAGCTGCTCGCCTTCGCCCGGGCCGTGCTGGTCGACCCCCGCGTCCTGATCCTGGACGAGGCGACCAGCCGGATCGACACCCGGACCGAGGCGCTGATCCAGACGGCGCTCCAGACACTGCTCTCCGGCCGGACGAGCATCGTCATCGCCCACCGGCTCAGCACCGTCCGCAACGCCGACCTGATCCTCGTCATGTCGGACGGCCGGATCGTCGAGCAGGGCCGCCACGAGGAGCTGATCCGGCTGGACGGCCTCTACGCGACGCTCTACAACCGGCAGATGCGCGACACCAAGCGGGAGCCGGAGAAGATCGAGGCCCGGATGGCGACTGCCTCGACCCCGGCTTTCGGCGGGTAGCTCTGGCTCGACAGGAAGGAGGACCATCATGACGAAGCCATCAATCGACCT
>JAABUS010005113.1_pt1 | contig 17704 bp, 14 predicted proteins | sample 5560161 | NCBI WGS metagenome assembly JAABUS01 (sample SAMN10711885, study PRJNA513376) | rock metagenome | isolation source: Antarctica rocks | place: Antarctica: Victoria Land, Trio Nunatak nord | collected 2016-01-04
ATGTATTTGGCGATTGTCAATGGTTTCTAGGGGTTGAAAGGAGATGCAAAAGTTCCTTGAATTCTGTGCAGGTAATGATCTTTGGGTGGTAATGGCAGGGAGGTGGGTTCGGGGATGTTAGAGGTTAGATTTTCGGTTTTTTCGGTCTTGTACTCATTTCTACAAACCTTTAAATGATATTGAAATCATGAAAATCTCATTGACATTTTGACGAAGACAGATATTTTGAAGTCTTGACATCCCCATTTCGAGATCCACTCATAAAGCACCAGCGGTTGCAGAGCGTCATTGAATAATAAGCGGTAGCCAGGTCAACTACCAGACTCGCTGCCGTTCCAGGTTTCGAATGGCAAGATTGAACGGGTTTCCATTTATCCGTTTGCTTAAACCCACTTATCGCCCATGTGTGTGACTGAGGCCGAATCCATCAATACATTCTCTTAGTAAAAGGAGAACTCGACGTGTCTACTTGGATATTTCTATAGAGACCATTGATATCTGCAAACTTTCTACAACCCATGATGAAGCATCCCATAAACTTCCAACCGTGCATACAGGAGCGAGCATCAAGCCAACTATGGTACATTAAGACTTATCATCAGAGGGATTACGAAATAGCACTGACCTACGTACCAAAAAAGTCTCCGAAGAGAATCTATCAAAAATTTGACTTCTCGCATCACATCGCAGCATTCATATCAGGATTCATCAAGCAACATACTACTTTCACTAAGTAGCCACGTTGCTTTCGCCAAGTTAAGAAGTGTACTATCACATCGCTCAGCTCCGCTTTGCCTTTTTATTGAATGTACTTCACATAGCTCAATCGATGCAAGCTGGTGTCTCTTGAAAGAAAATTTTCAAGCTGCATCTCCGTTTATCTTCCAAATTCATCTTTCTTCAGCGCTGTCACTTAGCTTGGTTTAGGCACAGTGCCTCTCTTTTAGGGAAGTAGTTCAAGCTTCATCTTTGTACATCTCCCGACTCATCGCGCTTCCAGCAAATCACATAACCGGATCCCTGTTTTCTGCGCTCTTCTCCTAGAAAATAATAATCGAACTTCACCGTTGCTAGCTCGTTCAATTCATCGTGCTTTAGCTGCCTTGTAGCCCTGTCCATACATACTACCTTCTCTTAATGAAGATATTCAGCTTCGATTTGCGAATCTTTGAATTCATCATGCTTCAACATATATCGAAGCTTTCATGCTCTTTCTATATAAGATTGCTGAGGCTTCTTCCCTTTTTACCATCAAAACACAGCATCATTATTTTCTACTTCTGATCTCGAATCATCAGCTCTTTCAACATCTCCACGTCCTTTCAACACTTCATACATCTTTATCCATAGACACAAGTCTGTCTCGATAGATATTTCGATATAGTATCGAACCTGTCAGTAACATGCCGAGAGATAATCTGGCGAAAATCTGGTCACCCTCTCCACCATCAGAAAGCCGTCGAGAATCTGCTAGTGAGAGGCCAAGAAGTGAGAGAAGTCATCTGAGTAAGGCCCGGTCAGCCTCTCCACCCCCAGAACGCAGTCAACAATCTACCAGGAGCACGCAGGGGAGACAAAGAGATACTTTGGCTCGAATTTGGTCACCCTCTCCATCATCAGAACGCAGTCGAAAATCTACCCCCACTGGTCATGGAGGAACACATAGAGCTCGAGATTCTATTGGATTTAGTGGTTCTGAAGTCAACACCGTATCCGAAGCATTGTCAACTTTCCATCTCGCGCCAAGTGCCGCCGCCTACGATTCACAGATTGCTCCAAGTTCTCCACCTACTGTTACTTTTACTCCCACTCAACTGCGCTCTATTGCCCCCGGTGCGCTACCGTGGGGAAGTTCGGACCCGATGCAACAACCCCGAGACGATCACCCCCCTGAAAGAAGATCCGATGGGTCGCCGCCTCTGTTGCGGGAATCAGCGAGTCTTCAGAGTCACGTAAGGAAGGAAAATGATACGCACATATTCAAGTGTGATATTTGCTCAACGAGAAAAGAAGACAAGATCCTTGCAGACTATAGTAGCTTTGAACAGCACTACACAACACTCCATCCATTTTCGAAAGTTCCAGTCGGGCAAAGTAAGCCACCCGGGCGACCACCACCAGCTCTACCCCCGTTTCCTAAACAACGGCCACTCGAACCTGCAAACTACGATGAGCTTGAGGAATATCGATCCCGAGGAAGGGACTCGAACCCACCAGAAGCTCAACCGCCTTTGGCACCCCTGGCAGGGCAAGCTGATTCAGCTATCGATATTCCACCGCAGATAATACAGGAGCCAGGGAGAATATGGAGATGCGTATTCGATGATCCTAAAAGAGGATATTGCGGTCGTACTTTCACAAACGAGGCAACAGCCTTTCGTCACCACGGTGAGGTGCATCGTGGGCTAAGACTTGTCTGTCCTGAATGCGAGAAGCCGGCATATGGGTACAAGAACGCTTCCGTACTGAAAGATCACTTGTGTAGAGTGCATAAGAATCTCGATTCGAAGGCGAGACAGAGAATTATGCAGACACTGTTCAATGATCAGGATTGTGATTCGCCTGGATGTACAAAAAAGAAAGACGGACACACGTACCATACAAGCCGGAAATAACGGGCCAGGGATTTTACTACTCAAAAGGTGGAAAGTGAGCGCAAGAGAACATTGCAGAAGAGTGTTCAAGACTGTACAGTGTGCATGTCAAAAACTGACTTTTTCTTTCTTCTTCCTGCTTATTGCTTTTTACTTTTGAGGTTGATGGCGTTGGAAAAGCGAATCTGCATTACTTTCGCGATTCTTGGTGGATAATGGCAGCAGGGTCGTTGGGAGGGTGCTAAAAGTGCTTGAAGTTTGGGAATTTGAATTTTCCGGTGGATAATGGCAGGAGAGTGGTTGAAAGGGTGGCAGTAATCTTGCATCTCGATTAGAATTTCGAGCTGCCTAACTAGATTTCGGTAATCTCATTATTATATCTGAAAGACGCGATGTCATTACCCATTTGATCGTTTGTGCTTTTTGTTCCTACATGAATTTATCATTCGCGCCTTGGGCTCGGCAGCACAAGCGCCGGTCCCTATCGAAGGCGCTCGACATTTTTAGTCACGGGAGGTACAGTACTCGTACCTTAACCTCAGCCATGGCGGCGGTTTGTATAAGAGTAATCCCTAACAAGCTGTTAATCACAGCACTATGCGACGCGATATCTTTCATGTCGCCCCGTGACTGGGGAGGAGTCTCGGTCAAATAGGGTGGCCTGGCCATTTTACATGAAAGCTAACCAGCGCCCCAGTCTTTTTAACTGCGATCCATTTGACTAACTCGGTTGATAATCGAGAAGTCCTGCAAGCTCATTCAACATCGAATAACAATCTTCAGCCATACCTCGCTATCATTGCTACCATGGCTAGTATGACGTCCCAGCTCACTGCTCGTATCCAAGAAGCCGTCTCCAGCGTTCCTTTGGCTCATCGACTATGATTAACCAAAGATAACAGTGTAGAAAGCAAGAAGGCCAGCCGGGTTCATATAGCCCAGACAATGAGCTCTATCCTCAACCTCCACCCCCTTGAGAGAAGTTGGTTATCTCCGTCGACAGTACCGATTGACAAGTTCAAATCCGTCAAGGTTTGGAGTTGACGTGACTTTAGATCCTTGTCGGTACTGTTGCCGAAAATTGGACGTATCCGTTAAGATAGACCTGAAGCTATTTTGAAGACGGTTATACAGGAAGGACTCCCGGGTCGTCAGCCTCGGCTGCATTGACAGCGAGGCTCAGAACAAAGATCAAGCAAAATGGAGAAGAATGCGTTACAGACCATTGAAGCTGTTGAACCATCTATGTTACCCGAAAGCGTGGCGCCGGTTCGGCCGATCCTCACCCAATTAATATGGCTTAAATATCAAACGTGCTGTGTCGTCGGTAGAAACGGCTGGTTTGGGCTGTGAGAAAGTAACTGCCCTCGAATGAACCTCACGAAGATGAACAACAGGTAAAATTGACATCAGAAGGGTTCCAAAAGTGAAAAAGAGTTAACAGCAGCTTCAAAGTGTAGGAAGCAGCACAAGGCATGTACTAATCAGCCTACGTCGATCGAAAATTCGGAAACTTCTTTAACTATTTTAATATCGATATCTTCACATCTCATATCGATTTCTTAGCATTCATATCTGCCTTATCTTGCAATATCGTTGCACTTACCAGAGAGTGAAGCATAAAATCAGATCGCTCCACCTCTCTTTTCCATCGTGCTATTCACATAGCTCTGTTCATGCACGCTGTCTTTTTTTAATGAAAACCTATGAGCTTCATCTCCATGGAACTTCAAATTCATTATGCTTCAGCTTCTGTTGAAGCCTCCTTGCTGTGTCTGTACCTTTCTTGCTATGTCTATAAAAGTCTCCCGACGCTCTTTCTCTGTTATTACTATTAGAAAACAGCATCATCAGCCCCCTTGAACAATTCTTCGATTTTTCAATATTCCACATATCCCATCTCTCAATCCTCACATATCTCCACCTCATCTACGGCCGAAAGTCGGTATCCGTAGATACTTGAACAGGGAATTGAACCAGCCAGCAACATGGATCCTGAAAGATCCGGTTCAAAGGACGTCATTCATACCCGACCGCTATTGCCCAAACCACGAAGAGGATCGATCCCCGTAGATAGCAATGACGTCCTCGCTGATCAGGCGCCTAGTACAACTCGCAAGAGAAAAGATTTGAGCGCTCCGACTCCTGGCACAGCTGAGGCAGCGGCTTATGCAGCTCGTGCTGCTAGTGGGTCCAGTGGACCTTCTGCAACTGCTGGGGGAGCCGCAAATTCAGCTGCTGCTTCGATGCTACCAACTACCAGCTACTATGATCTAGGGCCTGCTGTACCCTTCCCACCATCAACAAGAACAAAACGCCGCCAGACTGATAATTATGACGCGGATCCAAGTGGACAACCTACCGGCAGCGAACAACTTAGCATTATGGGGGATGTAAGTCAAACCATGGCGCAGATCTCTCTCCTGGAACGTGCTAGCCCCGGTGATCAACCGTATCTACAACGACCTCTACCCTCGGTTCATTTCACTACTACATACCAGCAGCCGCCCAATACATACCAGCAGCCGCCCTATCAGTACCAACAGCCTCCTTATCAGTACCAACAGCCGCTGATTCCATACGAAGCAGAAAATCAATCGGCTGTCACAATCCCAAGGGAAAATCTATCTCAAGCTGGACATCAACCCTCTCCGACGTTCACCGGCGTGTACCCTTCCGGACCCGGTAGTAGACTGCCTGCTGCCGAGTACTTTCCCCCAAAATATCACACTATTCCTGCTACCGCTAATCCCCGTCCGGGAAGTGGAAAGGTTTTTGTATGCGACATTCTCCACAATCCTGTGACGGGGGAACTCTGTAGTCTCGAATTCCCAACAGAGCTTTTTCTCCTGCGCCATCATGATGAAATACACCTGAAGAAGGCAGCGATATGTCCTTTGTGTGAAAAGCCAGAGTATGGATACAAGAAGCCCTTTACTTTGAAGACACACAATGGGCAGGCTCATCAGAAGCAATACGGCATCAAGCACAAAAGAAATGCGGTAGAAAGAGCATTTGGTTATCAGCCATGTGAGCACGAAGGGTGTGATAGAAACATGGATGGGCACAAACATTGAAGACAACTACAAGTGCTACTGTGGCAAGCGGTGAGACTAGGACCTCACTATTTAGGAGGTCAAAATTCAAGGGTAAGCAAATGAGTGCCTAAGTATGTTCAGAACGGGGATGAGCGTGCATGTCCAAGGTTTTTTCCCTTTCTTCTTTGAATATCTTGAGCCAATGACGATGTAATACAATTATGATCTTAAGCAAATGAGTCCACACAAATTTTAGAACGATCCTCGAGGAACAACAACAGAAGAGTTGTTACGAAGGTGATAAAAGACATTGAATCTCGAACGACATTTAAGACTAGACACTGATCAAAAAACGTTTACACAAACTTCGATATCATCCATGATCACATTCCCCAGTACAACCCTTCTAACCATCTCAACAAACCCGTTGCCCTTCCCTTCTATTTCTCGACTCCATCGCCCAACGTCACACTTCCCTAAACTACAGCAACTAAATAACACATCCTAACCCCCCTGCCCCAACCTACAGTATCCAATCTATCCCAGTACAACAAACCATGATCACAACCAATCTGTTCCTCCCTATTTGCAAATCGCAGACTCGCCTTATCTATTAACTCGAATCATGCATGAGGTTTACACTTTCAAGCGATATACGATACTAAAACCAGTTGCGGACGCTGGCAGGTTCTGCGAGCGCACTTTTGGTCGCTAGAATTAAAGGGAAGTGTATTGGATGTTGATAGAGGGCTTGGTGGAGAGTACATGGTATGTAATACGCCGCGTAGTTGCCAAGTAAGGTCGAGGATGGTTTGGTTGCTGTGACGTTGGGCGTCACTTTTTGATGCCCGTTTTTATAGAATCTGGCTTGGATTTTATGGGAGTTGCCATGTCGGTGTATAACTGTGCTCTTTAGATCATCGTGTGGGTTGGCTTCTTGGTTTAAAAATTGCTGAAGTTATCTCAGATTCAACTGCCTAACGCTATGTATGTACATCATGGGCCACCATCGGGCTGGGGAAATGGGAGAAGAGAGAAGAGAAGAACGGAGCTTTTGACATGCAACTTTCGACATGCACCTTGTGATCATTCTGATCATACTTCTACAATTACTAGCTTACCATCAGCTGAGGCTCTTGAGTTTGACGGTACCTGTCCTGGTGCCTGCTATGAGTAATAACGCATGCGAATGTCCGTTCCATGCAGCCTCTTTGCACCATGGGTAATCACACCGCTGTTCTCTAACTGCATCTTCCACAATCTCATCTCTTCTCGTTAGAACGGAATCGGAATGCTTCTGGCTCTGATGCCTAACCAACCCTACAGCACCCACATACGTAAATCTCTGTTCATGGCAAAGATGGCACTTCAGGTTTCGCCAAACATGAATGTCAAGATAGTGATCCTCGATCACGGCCGATGTCTTAAACAGAAGTCCGCAGTATAGGCCTGTGGAAGCAACAACCTCAAGACATCTGTGTATTGCCTACATGGTTCATTCCTTGTCTTGAGAATTGGCTCGAAGGGTACTTTGTAGGCTCGATTGGGCTCGATTGGGAAATTGGGGTTTTTGAGCCTAGTCGACATTAGATACCCTGCTACCTGATAAAAGTTCAAGGGTAAGGGGCAACTCACGTTCTGGGACCCCGCGGAAAAGGGGGTTCTTGTCCCGGCCCAGGTGGCAAATGAAGGGGTGTTGGTGGACATGAAGTAGCGAAACTAACGGTAAGAAAAGATCGTTGAACAGGTGGTCGATCGGAGATGGGGGCAGTCGCCAGAACAGAGGTCTGCCCGGAGGATCTGGTTACCTCTCGCATAGTGCTAGGTCGTTCCCCGCCAGTATTTTGTCTTTTCGGGGCTGCGTCATCTTGCTCAATTCGACGACGTTTATGCCCTAGCGAAGGTGAGAGTCGCTCCTCCAGTGGTAGGTCAACCCATCCCGGACTTGGCAGCCTAGGGCGCGGCGCATTGAAAGAAGTAGGATTGGGGTATTCTTGGGGGTTTCGAGTATAAAGATAGTCTGGAGGAGCTGGTCCTTTCGAGAACAGTCGATTATCAAAGCTGGAATATGACTGCAGAGAGGCACCGGCCCAGGGATCGGTGGTCCCAAAAGCTGGATCAAGACCACTGCATCCACCAGGAGCTCGAGTTGTATAAGTTGTTGCGTGAGCCGTGCTTGAAGTTAGAGCGCTCGGATATTCTCTCTTGCGAGTCGTACTCGGCACCAGGGCTGCTAGAACGTCGCTGCTACCTTCCGGCGTAACTTCTCGACGGGTTATTAGCAATTATGGTGGTTGACCATCAACGATGTGCCTTGAACTGGAATTGTCAGAAGGCATGTTGCAGGCAGGTCCAACCTCGCTATCAATGTGTCTACTGAATAATATTGTGATGGGTAGGTGGAAATGCTTGGAGTATTAAAAGGCCAGAGAATCTTTCAAGAAAGCTAATCCTACTATGAGAAAGCAAGAACGGAGAAGCTCGTAGAGAAAGCGTTTATACATATACCAAGAAAGAAATATACGCAGGCAAAATCTAAACGAATAGAGCATAATGAGTCAACGGATTCACGACAGAAAAACTGTAAATTTTTTCACTTAAGAAAAGACAGCGTGCATGAATAGAAACTACAGTAGGTACGTGAATTCCGCAATCCCGAAAATGGAAGTTGAGGCTATATGACAAAACACTTGATCATTCGATGGTTTTACTCAAAGAAATCCCCACCAATCTGCGTTCAAAGGCATGCTTGTTGGTGCGTGTTCCGTGCCTTTCCCATGAACGTGCGTAGTTGGTTTGAGTATAACGAGTCGTGGAGAGACGAAGCGCGAGGGTACTGTGAAACAGAGTTTTAACGGATTTTATTTAGGATCTTCATCTTGGTTGAGTGAGGCCTGGCAGGGGTAGAGCGAGGAAGCTTTTGGTTGGTGGTGTGTTTGAAAAGCAAGGTCGTGAAAGGGTGGAAACATCTTACTCCATACCCTCCCTCCTCGCCCCTCCCCACCGCCCCAGCTCTGCCCCCGGATAATAAGCCTCGATTGAGTGAGGGAAATGGGGTATGAAGGGTTTGTTGCACTTTGAATCGAAATTCCACCAAAAATATATCTGAAGAAGTCAATAAGCCCTTTTTCAAGTTCGATACTCAAAATACCTACCTATACAAATACATACAAATCCCACCCCTTCTCCTTACAACCGACTAACAAATCCACTACGATCAACCTTAACCAAATACTCCTTCGAAATCTCCCCCACCTTCACCGTCCCCGCCAACCCCATACACAACCGAATTTCATCCGCCAATAGCCTCAAACACAATCCCACGCCCTCCTGGCCCTTATACGCCAACCCCCACAGCACTGGTCGCCCCACCCACACGAAATCCGCTCCCAGCGCCAGCGCCTTGAATACATCCGTGCCATGCCGTATCCCGCCGTCGACGTGTATGGGGATCTTACCGCCTGCGGCGTCGACGATCTCAGGGAGCGCATCTAGGGTTGCGAGTGCGCCGTTGAGCTGGCGGCCGCCGTGGTTGGAGACGACGATGCCGTCGATGGCGTGGTGAAGAGCGAGGAGGGTGTCTTCGGCGGTGGCGATGCCCTTGACCCAGACTTGCATTTCCGGCGCACACTCCTTTTTTAGCCAGTCGATGTCACGATCCCAGCTTAGAGTCGGGTTTGCGGCATGGGTGTGGAAAGTGATGGGGCCCGTGGGTAGTTTTCGCTTTTCGCCGTCGTGATATCCTGGGGCGCTGGTGCTGGGTTGGTTTTGTGAGCTTTTGGTTGGGGTGGAGCCATCCATTACTGTCTGGCTGGCATCGGAGTTCGGGTCTTCGGGGAAGTTGGCGATTTTGTATGGTTTGGGCAGCTTGAACTCATTGCGGATCTCGAGGTTGCGGCGGCCGAGCATGGGAGTGTCGACGGTCAGGAAGACGGCTTTGTACCCTGCTGCTTTGGCACGCGCGATCAGTTTTCGGGAGTGTTCGCGCTCTTCGAAGAGGTAGAGCTGGAGGACGCGTGTGTTGTTCCCTTGTGCCGAGGCGACCTCTTCGAGGGTCGAGGTGGAGAAGGAGGATAAGCCCATGGGCACACGCGCTATTTTGCATGCTCGAGCAGTAGCGATCTCGCCATCTGGATGAGCTAGGCATTGCATAGCAGTTGGGGCGACTCCGAGAGGGATCGATTGACGTGCTCCGAAGAGGTCGACGGAGGTATCGATCCGGGAGATATCGCGGAGGACCCGAGGTCTGATACGGTATTTGGCGTATGCTTGGATGTTCTCGAGCAGTGTCGAGCCCGAGTCAGCGCCCTCATTGTAGTAGTCTCGAGTCTGCTTGTTCATGCGCACTTCTGCATGTTTTTCAAGCTCGGCGATTGTGAGGCAGTTGAGGTCCAGAGACTTCTCGCCCTTTGCTGAAGCCGCCATTGCGTTGCTCTTGTGCGTCCAGCCCTTGTGAGTGCCAGACTTGAGCGTTGTATGAACAGGGCATTATGGATTGATAGCTAATGCCGCCACCAGATGCGACTAAGCCTCTAGAATAAAATGCGAAAGGTGATGGCATCATCATGACCCCCGGACGAGGGCCGTGGAAGAAGCAATTGTCAGTACTTAGCACGTAGTTGTGATAGTCTAGTAGGTAGATCAAAAAGGCTATGGTTGGATGCGGGGATGTGGTAGGGAGTGGGGACTCGGGAGTTTTGAATGTCATAGGGCTGAGGCGTGTTTTGATTCTGACATTCCAGCCTGTCCAACTCGAGTACTCTATCACTAAAATCTAATTTTTGCTTCATGTTCCTCCAACTCGAACTTCCATTGTCAATATGTCATCCAAAAGGGAATCTCATACCCTACCCGTGAGGCTACATAATTGTGCAGTCCAGCAACTTCGTAGTACTCTGGTACGAGTATGTTACAGTAGCATCAAATTTGCCAGGCTGGGGAATCTAGTGATTATCAACATTCAACCTGACTTGTTTCATGGTCGTAACGGCTCTATGTTTTCATATAAGCGCAGGCTGTTTTCTGGATTCTGATTACTTGTAGTATTTCATTACACTGTCTCTTCTCCTACTGCTTCTCTATACCCTCGGCGTTCTACTACGACTTGGTGACAGGCGTACCGCGCGCGGACAGCCATTGGTTTGAAAACTCTTCGGTCCCCTCTAGGTGCGTGTAAGAGCAATGGGAGATCTATGCCGTACGGTCGGTTATGAAGGCGTCAAATCTTGAGTGCTTCAGAGACCTACAGTACTAGAGCCGTGGACCTCTCCCCAGCATGGCCTTCTCCGACTCTTGGTCTAAATTCCTGTTTCCATCTCATCGCTAATCGACATAGCTATGGACAAACATATCATGCGCTACGTCAAAACCCTAGGGTAGACACCTCGACAGGAACAAACGGCTACCACTTTAGGCTTGTTACCTTTTCCCTCGGTCTTGACCTGGGTAGAGGGAAGTGAGCAAAGACTGTCACTGTTACGACCAATGCACTCTTGATGGGCCACGATTGTCATTGTGTAGTAGAAGAAATACTAATGTCGCCATGTCTTGACTCTTGGCAGTGTTGCAGCTATTGTACCGGTGGATCTGAGATCACGGGGAGCTTAAGTAAGCGGTGGTGGGAAGTACTTTACTTTACCGTATTCTACCGTATCTCTGGTATCGCGCCCTTTGTGACATATGACTCAACTACCTGTCTCTTAAGGTGTACTCACTCAATCGGCGCATTGCTACTGAATTTCGAATTCCACGCCCTGCCAATATGGAGTTCTTGGACTTTGAGCAAGCGGACACTACGTACCAATTACCTGATGCCGACCACGATAGCGAGCTTGCTAATTTGTTCGCTTCAATGTCTCCATCAGCACATGAGATGGATTTCTTCAGTGACGAAATCCGTGCCCAAGGTTCTCTAGACGGCCCCAGTCCAGATTCACCTTCACCTGCTGGTACCGGAACTAATATTTTAGGTATCTCACGAAAATCCAGAATGTAAAATGGGATCTCGCTAATTACCTGGATAGGAACCCGAATTGTGCCGGCCTCTGAAACTGTGATCCAAGGTGACGGCCTGATTGTTTCAGGTATTTTGAATGCAAAGATCAATAAAACTTGCAGACGAAGCTTCTCCCGAGAGGCTGTGAAGATCTTGAGATGCTGGCTAGAGGACCATGTGGAACACCCGTACCCTGACCCGAAGGAGAAAGAAGTTCTCCAGATGAAGACGGGCTTGAGAAAAGACCAGGTTTCCAATTGGCTTGCCAATGCACGCCGCAGAGGCAAGGCGCAGCGGGGGGTCCTCCTATCACCTCCGCTTACATCTCCAAACTCCTATAACAGTCCTACGGACTTATCCGTTACCGTACCCATGCAGATCCCAGGTCGTGGATTTGGTTCTTATCAAGACTCGGATCCATTGAATCGGTATGTCACCACTGCTCTCCACAACATGCGTGAAGTTAGCCGGGCCGATTTGACTTTTCCCGCGAAGTTGGCGATTATCCCCTCCAGAGCAAGAATCTGCCTCCGCATCAGCCATATCAAATGCTATCGCTTCTTCGTCGGCTAGCCCTCACGAGCAACCACACTACAGTAACAGCTGTGACTCAGCATCCAGAGCCCCTTCGGTGTCCTCTTTAGAGACGGCGAGATCCAGCGGCTCCGAGTTCTCATTCAGTTCTATGCTATCACGGCAATCTTCAACCGATCACTCTGTTGTTTCAGGTCAATCAGGCGCCTCCCATGCTAAAGAAACTCGCCGAAGACGGCGAAAGCCTGCCTTGGCAAGGAAGAATTTACGGCGGGAGAACGATAAACGACCGTATGAGTGTACATTTTGTACCGATTCTTTCAAGACGAAATACGACTGGCAACGCCATGAGAAGTCCCTCCACCTAAGTCTAGAAAGCTGGCAGTATGTTTCTCGTGTTCGGTACATCAGATCAAGCGTTGCTCCTACTAAGATCTAACAGATGCACTCCACATGGGCCGACCCAGAACGGAGGCGCTTCCTGTGCGTTTTGTGGCCATCAACAGCCTGATTCCCAGCATCTAGAAAGCCACAACTACATGTTTTGCGCCGAACAACCTGCTCAAGAGCGTACATTCTACCGTAAAGACCACCTGAGTCAGCACCTCCGTCTTGCCCACAATGAATGCAAGTTTCATGCTCCAACCATGGAAAGCTGGATCAGCTTCGACCATGAAATCCAATCTCGGTGCGGTTTTTGTGATGCGAGATTGATGAGTTGGACAGAGCGTGTGGAGCATCTAGCAGCCCACTTCAAGCAAGCAAAGACTATGGATGATTGGGTAGGAGAGCATGAATTTGAACCATATGTGGAGCAGTTTGTGCAGAATTCCATTCCTCCATGGTTAATTGTGATGGAGAAGAATACCCTTGACCCCTTCTCGGCCAGCAATGCCAGCCATGTCACCCAAGCGCCAAATCAATCTGGACTTACTTCGACGACATACTGCATTCAATACCTGGAGGAGAAACTAGGCTCTTTTGTGAAGACGCAAGTGTCTCAGGGTCATGTGCCAACAGACAAAGAGATTCAAAGCCATGCTCGTGTCCTCGTGTTTGAGTACGATGATCCTTGGAACCAGACTGAGGCTGACCTCCCAAGGTGGCTTGATCAATTCAAGAAAAAGGTCGGCCTCATTACCGTCTCTGCAACCCATGGTTTGAACGCGTATATTGGTGACGATGGCCGTTTAGAAAGATACAAATCTTCCCGGATAAGTGATGGTCTAGGATGAATGGAGATCAGTCATGCTAACCGGGTAGAGTTGACCGCAAATGGAAATAGGTCTTTCAACAGACAGGATCCTCACATTGGTTTCCTCGGTTAGGCTGGATTGAATACCAAAATGGTACTGCGCCAAGTACCTGTTGTGCTGCTGGCTTGGGTGGAGGATCGTTCGCCAACTGTGGCCAGTACAGCAACCCTTCGGTGCCGGCATCCAGCGTAGCTGATGCACTCAGCTTTCGTCTCGATAGGCACCCGAGGAACGTCGACTTCATAACAGTTAAAAATTTTGGCTAACCCCTCATGCAAAGCATTCCACTATCGATGCCTATTTATAAGGATGTCGCAGGTGCAAGACTGAATACGTATGCTCTCGGCCCAAAGAGCCGTTGCTACGAGGGCCCGTCATCACCGCATTAGCACTGACACCATTTTCGACTGGCACAAGCAGCACATTAGATTGTTCTTGGAAGCCGTGCTCCTGCGCTATCTGCGCTAAAGGCACGAAGTTGGGATGACCGACGCACGGCATAATTATGAATCACATTATCCATGCATATCTCTTCTGGACTGCAACTGCCGCTGCGATTAAATGGAGTTGAACATTCATGACACCTAGTAGGTGCATCATGGTAGTACTATATGTTGTATGCTTGAGGACCTCTTGAGCGATCGTAGCTCTATTCCAAAGATTCTGCGGTAGAGTCAGGGCAGGCATTGATAGGTCTAGACATATAGCGTTTCTGAGTAGAGGGGCTACTGCGTCTTTGGTCTTGGGTGCTCTTTGATAAGTGATAATGGAGCATAGTGAGACGATTAGGGGCGTTGTGGCCGGCCATGTCGGTAACCGAAAGTTTGAAGCCTAGGGCTCTATCCGCATTGACTTCTTGTTTGAGTACGTGTTGATAAACATATCTTACGCAGTCTCGTCTTCTCATTTGAGCTTCTGTTCGATATATTGTCTTGCATAATTGTTGATCAAGCAGCAAGTGCAAAAGTCAATACAGCCAGAAAAGCTAGGGCTTTGGCGCGGGAAAGGAACATCTCGTAGCCAATAAGAATGGTGCAAGAACAGATCACCGCGAAAGATCAAAATTCCCCGGAACATATCATTATTGTTAAAAAAAGACCAGGCTTGCGAACAAGACATTTTACTACCCGAGCAGAAAGGCGCTTGTTCAACCTGATCACAATGTTTCAGGGCAAACCTCGATCTTCACAACAACCATGCCATCCCGAACCAGGCGTCTCCTGCATATTCGGGCGGACCTTCGAAGAAGCCACCATGGGAACTTCGAATTCGGTGAAATGGAAACACGGCATGCGTGAAACTTCCGAGAGCGCATCTTGACAAGTATAATGTATGCAGAAAGACTTCCAATCTGAAAAACTGGTAGATGTGAGATCATGAAGTCAAAGTATTATATAACGCTTGAGGCGCACTTATAAAAAACACCCAAGCGGCAGTGGCCTTCAAAGTCGAACACTCGAGTGACAAATTTTTACAACATCTGAAAATTACCGTCAATTCCGAGAGTGTCCCACGGATTGGAATATCGCATTTCATAGGTACGGCATTATGATCAATCCTGGGCACTTCCGGTTGTCCAGCCTATCAACCAATACGTTCTCTGATGAGCTCCTCAAACGAACAACCAATTCACCGGTGCAAGAAAATCAGGCCCGAGTCCAAACACCGCCCGATCCACCTATCTCCCGATTATCACAGCGACCGCCACGCCGATTGATCAAGCACATTCTCTGCGGAAGAAGCAGTCTATCCACATTCTCAGTCTCGAGATTCGCATGTCACCAACCTTCTCCAGTTTGCAAAGCCTACAAGTCATCCTGTAGAAAAGCATATCAACATAGTCTAGTAGTACGGATGCCAGATGCTGATATCATTCACCGTACATAATACAGCCTAGCACGAGGCCCGGATAGCCTTGCGAAGCTGCCACAAGCTATAAGTCTCATATATGATCTACAGCGAGCGAGATTCCGCTTTTACGAAAATTGCAAAACAATCTTGTTCGTCTTGTATTTCTTCTTGTGTGTTCTGTAGAGTCAAGGCTCCGTTTCTGAACGGAGCTTTGAGTTGTAATATACGCATGTTCTTCCATTCTGTGGAGAGTCGTTTTTCAATAGACGGTACGGGTGCTAGACATCGATATCGTTCATCAGCTCTTTACCAAAAAAATTCACGATCTGGGATACATAAGAACAACCTTGCTAAGCTTCATTTTTCTACGTCGACGGGCTATGGCTCATTCTTTCCCCAAGAGGCAAGCAGGCGATCCTGCACTTTCCGGAATGCGAAAAAAGTTCTACCAATTCTGATACCCCTCTCAGCGTGATACAGAACCAAACCTTTCTCATCTCAGAAAAATTTCAGTCTTACTTTACAAGAGCGATATTTGACTACTGTACATCAGAGATAAGCCATACTATCCAAAGCCCCCTCTTGCACAATGAATATCTCACAGCGGCAAAGATCCTTGCTCGCAATATCCGAAGCAATCAATTACATTACGACTTACCACCGCATAACCCTCTCTCTCCACCTCTGCTTCCAAAATTTGATAAAAACACAAAACAAGGAACCCCCCACCTCACTCCCCCCCCCCACACTCCCCCTCAAACCCCCAAAACCTCTCCGTAAACTCCGCATACAACTCCTCGCACGCGCGCTCCGTCGCATCCGGACTCCACAGTTCCTTTTTCGCGCGCACGACCGTGTTGGTTAGGTCGGCCGAGTACTGCGCCAGGATGCGGGATTCTTCGCGCAGGTAGCAAGGGGGGCAGAGGGGTTTCGGGGAGGCGGTGGAGGAAGGGAGGGGGCTGATGGTGGTGGTGGTGAGGGGGCGGGTGTGGCCGCAGCGGGGGTAGAGGAGGGTGGTGGGTGTGATTGTGGTGGACATGGTGGGTGTGGAGTTGGTGCTTACGGGGTTGTTGGTGGTGTTTTTTGGGGTGTGGTGGTTTTGGGGTTTGAAGGTGGGTTTGAGGGTGTTTTGGCAATTGTATTGTTAGGGGTTGGGTGTGAGGGTATACATCTTCGAGGGGTCCATGGTTGAATGGCATTGTGCTCTTTGTGCAAGGATGGTGTAGAGGGTGTGGGTTGTGGCGTTTGTGAGGGATAAAGAGAGATGGACCATGGGGTTGTGCTTGACAGTGCGAAATTGGATTTCTTTGTGGAAATAGTAAACCATTCACCGGTTATTCATGGGTTTGAAGACTGCGAAAACTGGTTGTGGATTGTCTCTTGTTTGAGCTAATGCTGTCTAAGCAGAACGTGCCAGAAGAATAAGACAAGTTCTAGAAACTTGTCTCAGCGTGTCTCAGGGCCCATGGGAGAGAAGAGCTATAGAGAGCCTTTGCTGTTTGGTATCGTGCGCTCACATGTTCCATTGGACGATTTTTGAACAAGCGTAAAAGCATAGCTCAAATAGTCGAAACAGAGAACCCATAGCTTGAGGGCAGACAGGTTCGTCATATCTGATAGATAAAAAAAAAAGAAATCCCATCACCATGGCCGTTGCTCTAGACTGGAGACCAAGAGCAACCATGCATTTGGTCAATTATCAGTTATCAATAAAGTGATGGGTTTGATCTGCCCCTATTCTCAGACAAGTCTGACATGGCAAGGTCTGACGATGTATACTGAAAGGGTTGAGGCGTTAGCCACAGCCTAACGGTCCTCTTGGCCTTGCGTACAGAATGTGGCCCAGGTCCGCTTGCTGAGACATACTGAAAGGGTGTAGGTAGAAACATGATTCCAGCGTCTTCGTCAAACCCAGAGCTGCACGGGTTGGTAGAACAAAGGGATGATGGAAGAATTGCAAAGAAATCCTGTCATACTACATAAAGACTTTGTGTTCCAAAATAAACAATGCCACTTGTTTCTGAAATCCAGAGAGCAGGACAAAGAATTCCTGGAATCTAACGGTTATATGAGATCCACTTGTTTCGTATCAAAGTTTGTCTTCTCTTTTCAGCCAGTCTTCTATCGAAAAAAGTAGAACGCGCTTGTCTATTCAAAAGCGAAAAACCTACGTACAGAGTTTTCGTTCATCTCTAACCCTCCAATATCGATTCGAAGCCTGCACTATGTGCAAAGCAGTAGAACTTTTATACGGATGTGGCCATCCCCATAGCTACCCTCCTGTCAAAGAATGCTACGCTGGGTTTTTACCCGGCGGCATACTCTGCGGACGGCAGAACACAGAGATCGTCGACTCCTTAGCCCTAGCAGAGTATCCATACTGCTTCGACTACTGCTTCAAGAAAATGAAGCTCGAAATCGAAATCGACTATCTTC
>JAABUS010005114.1_pt1 | contig 17700 bp, 24 predicted proteins | sample 5560161 | NCBI WGS metagenome assembly JAABUS01 (sample SAMN10711885, study PRJNA513376) | rock metagenome | isolation source: Antarctica rocks | place: Antarctica: Victoria Land, Trio Nunatak nord | collected 2016-01-04
GGGGACTTTTAGGGATTTAAGAAGTTGCAAGCACTCCACAATAGCATAATAGCATCAGGAAAGCAGTGCGTTTGGCTGGACCTTTGACTTGGGTGGACAGTAGGGTGAGGCTGAAGTATACCTTACCTAGTTACCTTTTATCGCTAGCTGAAACGCAGCTATCCACCACGACTCCACGAGGGCAAAGATGAGGATTCGCTTTGCATGTAGACTACTACAGGATCCCAAGCAAATCACACACAGCCATGGCTAGTTGCAGGGTTGGCATAAATTGTTGATAGCTTGGGGAAACATGTATTCCGTAAGCGCTGATTACTTTCGCACAGAGGAGCGTGAACCTGGTCACGAACGGGTTCGTGAAGATACTCGATTTGTCTGGGAGATCCAATGTCGCAATAACACCCAGCTAGTGGCCATAAGGTACAGTAGAGATGCCAGGCTCGATCCTTATGCAGGGCGCAAACACCAATACAATAAGGTAAGTAGGGTATTTGATACTGGACTTGATAGTAATACGCCGAAGGATCTGAACCCTAGGCGGATGAGGAACAAGGTCAAATCAAAAAGATTTTCGCTAACCCAGCATCATTTCCTTCGACAGTATGCCCCAAGATCTAGACAGGCAGGAACCTCTCATATCGATAGCCTTCCTGTATAGATGAACGAGTCGTAAGATGTGGGTGGGCTTTTTCAGCGGTTCGACATATCTAAAAATGGATTCGGCGCTTTGCAGTAACCGCTTCCGTAACCGACTCGTGGAAACCTCTAAGGCTCTAACCCACCACGTGACCACCAATAAATGCCCTGCATGCTACGGAATACAGCCTACTGCGTACCCCAATTGGCTGACTGCTGAAGTGTGTAGAGACCTTGCAGTAAGGAGACTTTGCCTTTGATCTTCAGTCCTTCTCAATCTAAGGGATTTTCAAAATATGGGCCTCCTCACGACACTTGCAGCTTGCTCCCTGAACCAATGGGTTGGTCCAGATATGTCGTACCCAACCAAGTCAAGCTGATGCTCCTTTAGGCTCTCGATTTCGAAGGAAACGCTGAACGGATTATTGAGAGCATCGGAGTAGCTAAGTGTAAGAACGCAACGCTCAGAGTTGGACCGGAGCTTGAGATAACCGGCTATGGATGTCTCGAGTATGTAGAATTCGGAACCTAATCCTACATCGCTGGAAGTTATAGCGACATAGCTAAACTTGAACTGTTCTAGTCATTTCCTTGAATCAGACATTTACTTGCACAGCTGGTTCGTAAACCTCTTGCTAGGCTACTGTTCATATTTGAAATGATTGCTATAGGGAGATGCTGGCGCGAATCATCGATCATGAGGATTGTCAAGGCATCATATTAGATATTGGTATAGTCTTCTAGTTTGCGGCACATCATTCTCCTTTTCTAATTTCCTACTTCAAGGAATGCCGGTCCGGCACAGAAACGTGAGGCATGACATATACTATTCTTGGAACTGAGACTATTAGGACTGACCATGAGTCCAGATACAACTGCCGCGTGCTTGTGCTAAACCGAAAGATTCTTTTGATCAGGCCAAAAATGAGTCTGGCCAATGATGGCAACTATCGTGAGATGAGGTATTTCACACCATGGTTGCGGAGCCGCTACGTCGAGGTGACATAATTTGCAGAGAAAGGACTGACTGGATTTCATATGCTTATGTCAATTCTAGGACTACTATCTCGAAAATATCGTGGGCGAGATCACAGGGCAGTCGAAGGTTCCGTTTGGAGATGCAGTGATCAGCACACTGGACACTTGCATTGGAGCAGAGACGTGTGAAGAGGTGGGAATTAATTGCCTCAATCTACACTTCCTGGATCTCTGTTGAACTAAGATTGGTGAAGCTTTTTACTCCTAACCCTCCGCACGCTCAGGTATGCGCTGTGACGAGTCATCGTCTGCCAAGCTGCAAACTTACAGCTCCTTAGATGGGTCTGAACGGGGTAGAGATCTTCACCAACTCTAGCGGTTCCCATCATGAGCTACGAAAATTGAATACACGGATTCAACTGATTGTAGAAGCGACGCGCAAAGCCGGAGGCGGTAAGTGGTCAATCCTTCAGCATTTATGAGTACGTGCTGAGAAGGACAAGTATATCTGTACGCGAATCAACAAGGCTGTGATGGGGATCGTCTTTATGTTTGTACTCTTTGTCCTTGACTACCAGTTAACTTGGGCTGATCATACCCAGTACGATGGCTGTGCGATGATAATTGTTAATGGCAAAGTTGTGGCTCAAGGTTCACAGTTTTCTATGAACGATGTCGAGGTATACTTGTATCTTATTTTAATTTACAGTTCCTAATATTCCCAGGTGGTGACAGCAACTGTCGATATAGAAGACGTTAGGAGCTTTCGGTGCTCGCCAAGTCGGGGTCTTCAGGCAACTCAAACTGAAGCTTATTACCGAGTCGAGGCAGATATACGTCTTGCAAAGAAAGGTCAGGACTTGGACCCACGCGTTGGGCCCTCCGAGGAAATCGATGTCCGCATTCATTCCCCAGAAGAAGAGATTGCCTTGTCGCCGGCAATATGGCTCTGGGACTATCTGTAAGGCTTGTTCCCTGGGTTCATTCTAAAACACTTATCACAAGGACAGGCGAAGATGCGGAGGCGTATGCGGTTTCTTTCTTGCCTTGAGTGGCGGTATAGACTCTTGTGCAACGGCTACTATTGTATTCTCAATGTGCAGATTAGTCCATCACGCTATGGTTGTTGACAAGAATGAGCAAGTCCTCAAGGACGCCCGGAGACTTTGTGCAAAAGACTCAGCTTGGCTACCTGAATCACCGCAAGAACTTTGCAGTCACCTTCTCCATACGTGAGTATGGGCTGTCAATTGAGAAATTCTTAACTGATACATGGCCAGCGCCTTTATGGGTACTACCAACTCTAGCAAGGAGACACGGCAAAGAGCGAAGGAGCTTGCTGAGGCAATTGGAGCTTACCACACTGACCTGAACATTGACAGCGTGGTCACGGCGTTGACATCGCTCTTTCAGTACGTAACAGGCTTCATGCCTAGATTCAAGGTCCACGGTGGAACTGGTGCAGAAAATCTTGGTAAGCATATTTTCGGAGTGCATACCTAAGATAGACCTAATTCTGAGTTTTGGGACGTGTTTTCGGAGTACATACTTTGCAAACATTCTGGAAACATGTTTCATACCTTATGAATCTATTCTAAATATGCAATGCTAACTCCGGAATCTTGCAGCACTTCAAAACATCCAAGCAAGACTGCGCATGATTACTGGTGAGTTTTGCCTGACTAAAGCGTGAAAAGTTACGAGAGCAAGAAATAAAGGAGTCGTAGCTTATATGTTTGCCCAATTATTACCTACCGGTATGCTACAATTAGTTTCGAGAATAGAGGTAGAGCTCACATTTATGCCAGTGCGAAAGCGTCCAGGTGGAGGTGGCTTGCTTGTTCTAGGTTCAGCAAATGTCGATGAGGTCAGCTAGACCCTCCGTAACCAATATGTGTTAAGATGGAAAGCTAACATCGAAAAGAGTCTTCGGGGCTATCTGGTAAGCTCTTGGCTGTATTTCTTCACCAAATCTCTTATTTGCAACCCTAATCCGTCGGTAGACGAAATACGACTGCTCAAGCGCCGATCTCAACCCCGTAAGTCGTCCATCCCAACTCCCCAAACCTACATTCCTAACCCTAACGCCCCCCCTTAAGATCGGCGGCATCTCCAAAACCGACCTCAAATCTTTCATCGCCCACGCCGAAAAAACCTTCTCCCTCCCCATTCTCACCTCCTTCCTCACCGCCACCCCAACCGCCGAATTGGAGCCCATCACGGCCTCCTACACCCAATCCGACGAAACAGACATGGGCATGACCTACGCCGAACTCAGCATCTTCGGCCGCCTGCGCAAAGTCGACAAATGCGGGCCTTGGGGCATGTTTGAAAAACTCCTGCACATGTGGAAACATCTAAGCCCGAGAGAGGTGTACGAGAAAACGCGGAAGTTTTGCTACTACTATGCAATTAACCGGCATAAGATGACGGTGCTGACGCCGAGTCTGCATCTGGAGCAGTATGGGACGGACGATAATCGGTTTGATCTGCGGCCGTTTCTGTATCCGGGGTTTGACTGGCCTTACAACAAGATGATGAGGACGGTGGAGAAGTGGGAAGGGAGGGAGAAGGGCGCCAAGGAAGATTAGAATGGCCGTGTCTGGCTATGAAGAGGGAGGTCAATATCCATCTTCTCCTCAACGGCGCTTTGACGATGCAGAACAATTCTCTATCAAAGCGTGATCTTAGCTTCCTTTCGACACCTGCGTAGCTGTACAAAGACGACGACGAAGACAGCCGAGAAATAAAACCCAGAGATTTGCCCAAACCCATCCAAAAACGAGCGAATCCAAAAGACCACCGAACCACCCCCCCCGTCGTAAAACGAGCTCCAGCACAGCAGCCCCACCCGCTCCACCAACCCCCCCAAAAAAACCACACAAACCTCTCAACCACTCACATCTGCAACCCTTTCCCTATCCCAAGACCCTGCAGTAGCCCCCCTGTTTCAAAGAAAAAAGAAAGACCAGTCAACGACATTAAAAGAAAAGATTCAAAAAACATCAAATTGAGTTCTGAGAATAACCCCCTCCAAAAAATATATATATATATATATGGCTGCAAAAGAACGCCCCCGCGAATCAGAAAACCTCAGAAAACTTTTCATCCCCCAATTTCCCAGTCCCGCAGAACCAATTTTCCTTTCCCCTTGCCGCTTTCCTCCAAAGGCCTGGCTCCGCTCTTCACTAGGTGGTGCGGTGGTCTACAGTAGTGGCGATGTGGATGATGTAAAGTAGTAGGACGATTTTCGCTTGCGGGAGGAGAGGGGCCACCAGCAAAAACGGCGAGGACTTGCATCTTGGTGAGTATGACATAAAGATCCTTTGGTCTCGTCCTGAAAAAAAACCTAGCTAGACCACTGCTACCTCCCCATCTTATCCTTCCCCACCCCACTCACAACCCCCACAGGCCTCCCTTTCCGATCAACCCTCTGATCCCTCGGATCAAAACCCCCATTCCCCCACGCCGCCCACTCCGGCGTCGCCGGCCCCATATAATCCTCCGGGCTGAACCCCTCCTCGCCCTCCAGCAGCTCGAAAAACCTCTCGTAGTCAATCAACGTATGCCACTTCCCTTCTTTCAAAAACCTCTTGCTAGCGAGCAGCACGCAACAGCTATGCGCGTGCTCGGCAGCGATGCCGTACTCAAGCCCTCTGCGCTGCAGTGCTGCGTTCAGCGCTTCGACGAAAGCGACGACTTCGGAGTAAAAGGGGACGTTTTGCATGGTGAGCCCGGCGCTGGAGGACGCGGACGTGCCGCAGTAGGTGACGCCCTTGACTTCGACAAAACAGGGAAGGCCGCGCTCGACGAGGGCGGCGTAGCCCTCGGCTTCGTCGTCGATGTTGAAGCCCTTGACGAGGGTGAGGCGGAAGACGGTGCGCATGCGGAAGCGCTTTTCGCGGAGGATGTCGAGGCAGCGGAGGAATCGCTCCCAGAAGTCGCGGTGGAGGGGCCGGTCGACTTTGCGTAGGCTGTCGCGGTTGCTGGCGTCGATGCTGACATAGAGTTGGGTGACGGGTTTGAGGGCTGCAAGTTGGTCGGGGTGCTGGGCGTTGCAGACGAGGAAGCTGCTGATTCTTTGGTTGTGTAGGAGGGCGACGAATTCGTTGATGTGGGGGTAGAATATAGGTTCGCCAACGAGACTGAGGGCGCAGTGTCTTATTCTCATTGCCTCCTGGAATCTCTCTGCCCTCACGCCCGGCACGCCCCTCATCATCTTTATCTTCTTTAAATGCGCCTCCATTGCGCCTTCAAAGATCATCTCCGGCGGATCAACTTTCCATCTCCAGGTAGTACCAATAGGGTTCGTGCCGTGCCGCCAGCAAAAGACGCATTTGTTTGAGCATGAAAGGGAAGGGGTGGTTTCCATGCAGAGGTGGGATTTGATGCCGTAGAAGCTGTATTTATAGCACGAGCCGCGGCCACGAAGGGCGGATTTGGTCCAGCGGCAGATTTTGACCCCGGAATGGGAGCCGATTATTGCGTAGCCTTGTTTTGTAAGGGCAGTGTAAGTGGGGGACGAGATGGGGACCATTTCTTGTAGGGGAAAAGGTGTATTAGAGGGAGTAGAGGACGTTGTGAAATCAATTGGTAGTGGAGAGGCAGGTGTTCTTGAGCCGGCTGAGCCACCAATGTCCTCGAGATCATCGAGCCTTGTCCTTTTCTGCAATTTCCGTAGCTTTGAGGGCCTCTGGCCTTTGACTCCAACCTCCAGCTCAGTATCATCAACGTCTTCCTCGTCACTCTCCATAGCATCGCCGCTGCCCGGAACACCCTCACCAAGTGATCCATGAGTAGCAATGTCCAACAGGACTTTAGCAATGCCCTCTCTCCATTCCTCCAGCCGTTCAGCAGCATCTGACTTGATATCGCCCATTCCGAGTGGAAAGGCTCTCTTCCGTGACGTCAATTTTGCCATCCATTTATCCACTTCAATTGCCTGGGAGCAAAAGCCTTCATTTTCCGTCTTCCAGCCCTCTCGATCTCCAAACCCAAATACTGAGTAGCCGGCCAAACCAGACAGCGGTCCGGTGTCGATACGGAAGTCATTGTGGGTTTCTTGGAGATGGCTGAGGAAGTTGTTCAAGACGGAGTCGATATTGTATGTGGGTAGAAGGATAAGGTAAAAGTAATGGATATCGGGGACGGGTGCAGTTGGTTTGGGAGGAGAAACGAAGAAGTCGTCGTAGTCGATGTAGGATAGATCATGGATTTGCGGGGAAAGTATGTTTGACGATTTGTCTCCTATTGATGTTCGTAGGTCCTCTACTAGCTTCGTTGCATATTTCTCAGTCGTGCCAGTTAGAGACGAAAAGAACACCAGCGGTTGAATCCTGCTAACGGCGGACCTCCGCGGACTGGGCTGCTTTCCGATCTTGGATCCTGTCACTCTTTTCGGCACCGGTCGAGAACGTGTGATGGGTTCCTTCTGATCAAGAAGCATCTTTCCCAGCCTTGGCTCCTTTCGTACCTCCGTGGCACTTGGCCGCGGTTCCTTGTCCAGCCATCCTGACTTCTCTCTTGTTGTAGTCCCAAAAGTAGGAGTCCCAGGTAATGGAGAAGGAGACTCTATTTTCCTTTGCGATCTCCGAAATAACAGAATCCGGATAGCTGAATATACGAGAACTGCGACCAGGATTAATGGCGTCCGGTAGTTGTGCCATTGTGAAAGAAACCCTAAAAGCTCCCTTAGCAGTCAACAAGTATTGTTGATATGGCAAGAACTCCAAGCACTCACCCTCCATATTCCCAACGAGTACCTTAAAAGGATCCATCACCAGTAAACTCTTTACTACAGAGCAGGTCTCGCCATTAGGCACTACGATCTCGAATTTTGTGGGGGAGGGGCTCCTCCGGACAATGCCTGCTAGCGCAGGAACGCCAGCAAGCAGGTCAGCGGCTACATCCAGAAACCCCGTCAGGTCATGTTTTTCATGGCCTCATCGCCATGAGCTAACGAACATCTTTCCGGCCACAGTGCCCATACACAATCGTCCATACCTCCGAACATACCATTCCTATTCCCCCACCGCAACGATGTCCACCCCCCACTGCTCTCGCCTCGCATCCCCCAGCTACCTCAATTTCGCCCTCTCCATGTCCGCCATTCCCACCGTGCCTCCCCCAACTACAACTGATTAATTTCATCGCAGTTTCATCCTTCTAGGCATCCTAGTCTCCTACCTGCCCCAACACCACCGCATCATCTCGCGGCGCTCCTCCGCCGGTATCTCCCCCTACTTCGTCCTTCTAGGCACCACCTCCGGCACTTGCGCCTTTGCCAACATCCTCGCGCTGCCGTCGAGTCGTGCGGATATTGCATGCTGTAAGGAGGTCAACGGGTTCGAGTGTTTTGCAGGGTTGCTGGGGATTGCGCAGGTGGGGGTACAGTGGGCTTGTTTTACGGTCATGTAGGTTCTCCTCTGTTCCGTGATACCCTGGCGCCCCTTGGGAACCCATAGCTAACACGTACGATTAAGACTCATCCTTTTTCTGCTCTTCTTCCCCGTCCCCCCACCAGACAAACCCTCCGCCCCCATACCTGCGGACCTCTCCGCCTCCACCACCCCACCCCCGCCATCCTACCGCACCGCCCTCCTCACCTCCCTCCTCGCTCTCCTCCACCTTATCGTAACCCTCCTCCTCTCCCTCCTCTTCACAGCCTACTTCCCCGCTCACCTCCAATCCTACGCCAACGTTCTCGGCATCCTCGCAACCATTCTCGCCAGCATCCAATTCCTGCCCCAGATATGGACAACCTGGCGCCTCAAAGCCGTTGGCAGCTTGTCCATCCCCACAATGTGCATCCAGACACCGGGCAGTTTTGTGTGGGCGGGGAGTCTGGCGGGGAGGCTGGGCAGGGAGGGGTGGAGCGCTTGGGGGCTGTATTTGGTTACGGGGACGTTGCAGGGGGCGTTGTTGGGGATGGCGGTGTGGTTTGAGTATGTGAGGGGGAAAGGGGGAAAGCAGGGTGGGGAGGGGAATGGGTATGCTGGGCGTGGAGATGCGGAAGGGCAGAGGAGTGATAATGGGAATGGAATTGGTAATGATGAGAGGACGGGGTTACTGGCGAATGAACGATGAATGGGTGATATTTTCGTGGTAGTAGACGATATTGTTTTGTGTATATAGGCACACTTGCACAGGAAGATAGAGAATGTGATAGACCGGGAATGCATGCAAAGAGTAGGGAACTGGCGAGCATAGGGATGGAGACTAGGAATTCTCACTTGAAAAGTTATAGTGCGTACCTGTGGCTAATTGGAAAGAGTCAAACTTGGACGAATCCAGCGTCGAATACATCTCAATTATATCCACAACAGGGCCAAGGAAGGTCGCAGAAAGTCTACCTGATGGTTTCTCTACGCGAGTAATCATGGACTCTGCATATCAGTGACGCCCAATTTTACTACTCTACATATTTCGACTTGGCGGCTTGCACGATGCGAAAAGCCCTTCAAGCAACGGAGTCAATTTCGCGGCAGCTTTGAAGCAGTGAAAGTTTGAGCTGCTTCGTTCCTGCTTTTTCTTGTTGTCGAATTCGGTTCCTAGATCAAGCAGGTTCGTGGGCCGAGACTGCGACAGACGCTCAGAGTACGGTGTGGTAAACTCGAATCCTTGCTGATTCCTGATTCTACAATCTTCATCGTTTGTCAGGCTTCGATCCGGTACAGTGCTTTACTGCCACGTTTTCGAATCACTGTTTCTTCATAATCTTAACACTTGTTTTCTGCGTACCAGTTGTTGTTTTTCTGGTTTGGTAGCAGACCAGCGGTCAGTTGATTTTATGTCTCCCTTTGTAAAAGGGAAGCTTTGCGAAATCCTGACTAACTGCAAAATCCCCAATATAGGTAACCTGGCGCGAGCGCTGAGGTGGCTTTGTGTCTGCAGCCGTTTTAGGTATCGAATTAGTACGTGATAATATACTGGAGTTATAGCAAAAAAATGAAATGAAGGAGATGAGCCACCTTGAACACGTGTAAGAGCTAGACCTCCGGGTACTTGCATCCTGCACGCGCCTTGCAAGATGCCGGATGACATAGGCTGGTTCCCCGAGAAGATACTCGTGCAAAAAAAGGTTGTTGACCAATGAAAAGGTGGTGTATTGCATGGGCTGAGTGCGGCTCTTGGTCAGGTTGCATTTGGAAGGGTTTCTTAAGAGATATCCTAGTGGTATTACGACAGAAGCAGATCGAGATGAATGCCAGAGACGCATACGGCATTCGAAATCGGGCTTCGACGTTGCACAGCCCTCATACTTTGCGCTCTCGCATGCCAAACATCTCGGAATACAGTGTTTCTAAAAGTCACGAAAACATTGATGGCTTCGGTAATCGTAAGAGGCTGAGGAAACAATGCTCCGGCACGGCTCCCTTCTGCGAAATAAAGTTTCCAAAGGTCTTCTTATCTGTTCGTTAAGCAGTGAATTATGCCCTTATCCAGTAATGGGGTCCCGTTACCAGCACATGCTTAGGATTCCGGAACCAATCTCTTGCGCAAGTGCGACCTAGAAGTCCAGGTAGACTGCATAGACCTTTGATTTGGCATCAACGGAATCGATGGCTTTCACCTCTAGCGCAAGAAGATCCGTGACATGAGCACAAAGACCTGGGGGTTCTTATCACGACAAAGGTGGGGGGCGTGGTGAAGCGGGAGGAAACCATAAACGAGAAAACATGAAGCAGGGCAAAACCAGTGCCAACGACTGCCAGCGAGACATACATATAGCAAGGGAAGAAGAGGTGACGTTACATGCGCTAGATGACCTATGCGAGTACTTTGTCAATAATGGTCTTCTCCTGATGCGCCAAGCCCGTTGCCTGTACTCATGGCGCATGGGAGAGATTTTAGTTAGATTGGTGAAGAGAGTAAGAAGCAATTTTCAAGAACATCTTCGAAATGAGAGAAGATCTGTGGAATCGTATCAGCTGATGGGTGATGGCGGGAAAAGTCTGGGACGGCGCGTGACATGATTGAATTCTTTCCACGGCTGTTGAGCGGGGATCAGGGCCTCGTTTGAGGTTGCCAATGAAGAATTCCACCACAAGCGCATGAGTATTGATTGAGCGGGCACCTTGATATGATTGGCCACAACGCAAGCTCTGAGCTGCTGAGGAGATCATAATAAAGATGGAAGGCCGAGTTTGATGGTGTGAAGACGAAGCTCAGGAGTTAGTGTAGGCCTGACGTCGGACTCTCTATGAGCATGTGTGGAATGGTACCAGTACATAGTAAAGTAAAGTAGCGACTCTGGACTATGCAGGCTCGCTCTTGCGACAGCCATGAAGATGAAGGCTGTACGAGGGGGAACAATGTCGCTATATTATTAAATAAATTGGTCTCTTTTAGAGAGCAATTGCTCGCTCCCGTAGTGTTCTCACCTACGAGTACCTTATTCGTACATTAGACCGGTGTGGTGGTGGTGCACTTCCATCAAGACATAAGCCTGACATCAGCTGAACATGACGGGATGATTCGAACTCCCTACTAGGCGTCGTACTCCATTTGATCGATACGTAGCATTCTTTCAGAAAAGAGGTGCTTGCATGGCCTGGTCCTTTCGAAGCATCGAATCGTTCAGTGGGAGAGTTGGAGCTGCGGGGGCCGACATGCGCTACGGGGCAAGCACAGCGGGCAGTCCGATAAGTGGGAAAGATAAAGTAGTCAAGTAATTACACCCTTGGGGATTCTAGATGGGCGCCACGCGACATCTCACAAGGCTCTCAAGGCTCTTTTGAGGCAGCCAGCTTGCATTCGGAGAGCTAACGTACCTTAGTCGTTGTCGGTAGCCCCAGTGCCAGTGCCAGTGCCAGTGCCAGTGCAAGACAGATGGACAGTACAATCCTCGGTATATGGATAATGCAATGCATGAAGGGATGTTGTTGACGAAGTTGAGGTTGCAGGAGGCCGGTTCCATTCAGTGATATATAAAGGTCCCTTTGGGAGCTCACTGGGGGCTCATTGTGTGATTTCGAGAGGTCGTTGCGTGCTCTCGCCTGTCTCGATGCTGAGAAAAGGCACGAGCTAAAGAGTGACGGTTAGCGCCTGGATTAGCGGGAAACTAGAGTCCGGAGGCGAAAAGAACGGGCCAATCAGAGCAGCTTTGAGCATCTTCGTAGCCGTGAACGGCTTAGACACCCGAGGAAGCATGTCTAGTTGATATTCGGTGTATTTTATTCAACGACACTCCCACCTTTGTGCTGGAAAGCACTCGTTCACTCGCAGGTCTTGGGCGTCAAGCGAGATAGGAGCTCTCGAGAGGAGCCATGTTCTCGCGACAGCAACTGTTTGACCTCAACCCTTATGTGCTGGATTGCAGGTGAGATGATGAATCTCAGGGTCAGCGCTAGTAATCAAAGAGCAGCCTGCGCCATGGCAGACCGAACTGGAGTCACACCAGCAGTCCGGGATTCGCGTGTTCTTTGACCTGAAACGGTTTACGGTATGTGGAGAAGCTGCAAAAGGTCGAACAATATCCGACTGAGGCATCATCTTTGCCGACTCATGTGACTCGATGTGTTGGTGTCGTGCTTTCCCAGTCAATGATGCCATGCGCTGTGATGCGAGCCTGACCGGAGTCTTCATCTATTTAATCATCGCGCCGCGCTTCCTAATCCTTTCTCCTTCTACAACACTCCCTCATCACCTAGAAAACACATTCCTCCTCTTCCAAGAACTAAATTCTTTGGTTGATTCCTCCTGAACATTACCTACCAAGTAATCTACACACTATCAGAACTTCATCTACCCTCTATTATGGCTCCATCTTTGGAAGAGCCTCTCAGCTACTCGGCCTATGCCAAAGACAACGCCGACGAGAAACTCAGTTGGCTGAAGTCGCTTAGTAAGACCCGTGACTTGCTGTACGAGCCTGGCTACACCGACGTTGAGAGTCACGATGAATTCTATGAGCACGATGACCTTCGCCCAATCTTTCCGAATGTTCATTGGGAGCCGTTGACTGAGGTGCCGTATCATGACAAAGGTATTCATGGTGACCCTCAATTCCGTAATCTCCTTGGCGCCGCCACCGATGTTTTCGACTATAACCCCAAGATCGGCACTGAGGTTTCGGGCATTAGTTTGGCCAAGCTTACAGTTGCACAGAAGAATGACTTGGCCCGTCTTATATCAATTCGTGGGGTTGTGTTTTTTCGGAACCAGACAGACTTCGACATCGATGCTCAACGCGAGCTTGGGCAATACTTCGGCACGCTTCACAAGCATGCGACAACATCCATTCCCCAGAGGCCTGGTTTGGAAGACGTTCATGTTGTATACACAGACGAGAAATCCAAAGAGCAGCGGGCTCTCTTCGAGCCATCTTTCCTTTGGCACTCCGACGTATGTTCAGACAGTAATTGGGTTTTCCATCTCTCTAATTTGGGTTAGGTGACATACGAAATCCAACCTCCCTCCTACACATCGCTCAAGCTTCTGTCTGGGCCTCCCCGTGGCGGGGGTGGAGATACACTGTGGGCGTCACAGTATGCTGCGTACGACGTACTCTCGCCGCGCATGCAGAAGTACCTCGAAGGACTCACGGCTCTACATTCTGCCGGCATCCAATCAGAAGGGTCTAAAGCACTTGGTCGTCCGGTCCGTCGTGATCCGGTCGTTACCGAGCATCCTCTCATCCGTACCCATCCGGTTACAGGATGGAAGTCGTTGTTCTTCAATCCCGGCTTTGTCACGGCCATTGTCGGGATTCCGAAAGCCGAGAGCAACACCATCGTCAAGTACCTCAACGAAGTCATTTCAACCACCCAAGAGCTTCACGTGCGCTTCCAATGGCGAAAGAACGACGTTGCGTTCTGGGACAACCGCATTACCGTAAGTAGATTCCAATCCCAAGTAATTACTCGAAGTCTCATGGAAAACTAGAATCACTCTGCATCGTACGGGTTTGCGCCCCACCGCCGCCACGCAGTCCGTGTCGCTTGCCAGGCCGAACGTCCAGTGTTCGATCCGGCGGGGAAGTCTCAGGAGGAAGAGATCAATGCTCGCTACGGACGGCCGAAGGTTGACAAGGATGGATCTCGCCAATCAAACTACAACGACTAGAGCAGTCTAACAAGCTGGAGTCACCTGGCGTCTGTGCCCTGCTCCTTGTGCTTACGAATGGTATGGTTATGTGACACGAATTTCAAGTATGGCGTCTTACTTCCTTTGCTTCCAGCCTTTGAGTTCTTGATGGGAATGGTCTGTGCCTATCAGCGAGCGAGCGATGATTCCCCCATGAGCTTTAGCTACCATGACATTTGTAAGCTAGACTATACAGGAATCTCCAAGCAACAGAAAATCCAGATGCTGTACCAAAAGTACGTCTTTATCCTCTTGCTACGCTCTCCGTCAGCTCTCTATGACGTGAGGCCTTGTTGCTCCATTTTCGTTTTACCGTCTCGAGATCAGACTTCAAGAATGTCTTGTCCAGTCGGAGGATCATCATGAAGGATATCACCTGCTGAAATCCGTTATTTAGCATGATGTATGCAGGTCACTCGAGATGCGGGGCTGCCAACCGAAATTTCTCAAACTTCCTTATTGGAAATACACTGTGACGGCGTGCCTGCAATGAATTAACAACATGTCAAAGCCGCAGGTCAATATGCACTGATGATGTGATGCAGATACGGTGCAGCTAAGGGCGGGTCGAAAGCTTCAAAGTCAACCTCATGTCGGAAGAGGTTGAGCCGTCGATACTCGATTATGCACGCTTTTACGGGATTTCCTTAGACCACCTAAAACGGAACCCTCTACAGCACTGTTCTGCCCCCGAAAACATATTAGCTCTCCTAGAAGATCCCCCAAACGTATTCCAAATCGACAGCACAAGCGGCGCTCTTCAGTTGGAGCGACTATCTGTGGGAACCGAGGCAGCAGTCCTCCTTTCTTCCATCAAGGAATTAGGACAGCAGAGTAGACGGTTTGACGAGGACGTTGATTTGGACGTTCATCGCTTCCAGAAGATCAAACAAGAACTACCCATTCTTCTCACTGACCATGAGCTTGATCTCCAAAGCTTTGCGCATCAGGTGGTACCAGACCTCGAAAACGAACATTTGCCGCTTGAGAAACTCGATAAGGAAGCTGATGAGGGATTGGAATGGCCTTCGATATATCACAAGTTACCAGACAAATTCTTCAGTGAAGCCACAGCGGAGAGACTGGATATACCCCGGGATGGATTCTTATATTTGCAAGACGCGCTATGGTTCCGTCCGAACGGTGGGACTGATGTGCTCTTCGAGCAGGATGAGCTTCTCTATAGAAAGGTAATGTTGATATATATTTGTTTAAAGTTGGGTAGTTTCGTGTAACAATTACTAGAAATCCATTCCCGACCCGGTAACACCACCTCTCCTACCACGATCTCCAGAAATCTCTGCCTTTGTTCCATCCTCCGACACCGGTCGCCTTGACTTCTTATCTGATCATACCAGTCCGACAAGAGAAGAGGCTCAAGCTGTTGATAGGATCATATTCAAAGAAGATGCCATCGTTCTTAAGAGGGATGATCGAGCCTCCAGTCCAGGTGATTGCGACCCTATGCTTCTTGACTCTGAAAGTATCGGCGATATATACAGTCCTCTTAAAGGCATCAACGATCCACCCTCGTCCCCTCCAATTAAGAGAGTCAAGATCGAAGATCGAAAGGTTGAGGGTCCGCTTACGCCACCAATATCTGTGCGACCGCCACCGTGGAAAACCAAATCTGTGTCTTTCAGTGACGCTTTACGTGAAGTCATGCCGGAAATTCCTTCGCCAATCGCAAGGCCAGAGGATATTTCATCTGATGATATTGATGCCTTTTTCGCAGACATTGTTGCACCCGTCGCTCTGAAAGTTGTGCGAAGCATCGAGCAAGAGCAGCTACAAGAGGCCGACACGACACGAAGAGTAGAAATACCTATAGTGGATTTTTCTCTTCCGACACCTCCATGGTTAAAGACCAATACAGCTAGCGATGACTATAAGGCGGTTTTATCTGAGATGAAGAAAGTCCACTTGGACAAATATGTCTGGCCAATAGAGGGTAGAATCGAGCGAGAATTGAAATGGACACCGTTTTCTGCAGCGCTTGGACGGGTTACTATGCAAGAGAACATACCGGATGATGGAGCCACTGCTGTGTTCCTAGCTCAACCTGAGCGTGTGGACATCAGTACACTGACCTGGAAACCAGAGGGTCTGCGAATTCTTGATGATCTAAATGACTCGGACGATGAAGATCTTGAATATGGAACCTTCCCTGAAGCAAAGGACTTGGATTCTCTGATCAGAAAGAGGAAATTTGAGCTGCAAGAAACAGAAACCTACAACGCCGAGCCTGGAGAGCAAAGTTTAGTTCAAGTGCCTTCAAATCCTCGTCCAATATCCGAGGCAGGACGAAGGTTCCCTCGCTTGAATCCACCCACCAATAATACCGAAGGCCAAAACGATCCAACCAAACATCATGCGATTCCGCTCACCGAGCCATTCTCTGCCTTTGATGCTCTGGAAGAATTTATGGCTGTCCGAACCGGCGAAATAAGAAAGCTTGACCTCGTAGAGACACCCTACTTCCCACCCAAACCGGCCGCAAACAACCCTACCGCCAACACCCACCCTAATCCACGACCCACAACAACATTACCAAACCCCACCTCCGCTCCATCAACACAAGTCTACGCTCCTATCCCCACCCCCTCCCTCACCATCCCCACAACCCCCCACACCTTCATCATCTCCACCTCCCTCCTCCAGAACCGCAAACTAATCCGCCAAATCCAATCCCTCTACCCCACCGCCGACTTCATCTCCCGCGACTCCACCCTCCACGCCCTCTCCCCCCATCAACCCCCAACCCCTGAAGCCGACCTCCTCCTCTCCCCCTCCACCGGCCTAATCTTCACCTCCCTCCCGCACCTAACCCAACTCCCGCTCCCAGGCCACCAACCCCACCACAACAACAACCAAACCAGCTTCCGCACCCGCATCCAAACAACCAGCACCCGCTACGCCACCCTCATCATCCTCATCACCACCCCCTGCCCCCTCTCAGAGACGGACACCGAAACCCTCACCTCCTTCACCGCCTTCGCCGCCTCCCTTCCCACCCCTATCCACCTCATCTCCGTCCCCCAATCTCCCTTCACTTCCTCCTCCTCCAACACCTCCGACGACGTCCTAGCCCGCTACGCCGTCGCCCAAATGCTCCACCACGGCGTCCCCACCCCCTTCCTCCAAGACGAAACCCTCTGGGAGATTTGGCTGCGGCGCGCGGGCATGAACGCGTTTGCAGCGCAGGCTGTGCTTGGGGCGCTGAAACAGCCATCCGACAAGGATCGAGGCCAGGATTCCGAATTGAATGACCAGGGTATGGTGTGGGGGTTGCCGGCTTTTGTGCTGATGGGGGCGGAGGAGAGGCGGAGGAGGTTCGAGGGGATGATGGGGGGGAGCGGGGTTTTGGAGAGGGTGGGGAGGGTGGTTGATGCCGGGTGGTAGGTAAGGGGGCTAATTCTGCTGGAATGGAAGTCGGCATATCCAGAGTAGATATTTTCAAAGGGAATCTAGCTAGTGCTTTGATGTATCGAGGAATATACTGTAGAGTAAGTACAAGTGCTTGGGCTAGTATAGAGACGGCTAAACCTCACCACCGAGCACAACCATTGAAAGTCACCAAGACAATCGGTAGTAGCGAAGTACCTAAAACAGTGCAGTCCTCAAAGAATCGAAACCTCCCTACCCTACAATCCCTGAATTTCCCAAAAAATCACAGCCGAAGCGATAGTAAAAAAGACAACCCGAGCCAAGCATAGGGGTATAATCCGCCCAACATCCCACAAGCCACGACCCCAACTCCCCGAAACCATGCTTGTGCAAATTGACGTGCTCTTTCCCCTGAACAAAGACGCCTCCAAATGCTCGCCGAGACGCTTGCGATTATGCTAGGTAAAAAAGGGCGGTGACAAAGGAAAAACGGGCTGTGTGCTGGTATTACAGTGCTTGTAAGGATGGAGCCTCTTTAACTTGCAGTGTCTCCATCGGCGTTCAGCTCTTCCGCCTCCTCCAAGATGTGCGTGATTCTTTTTAGGTTCTCAA
>JAABUS010005115.1_pt1 | contig 17698 bp, 18 predicted proteins | sample 5560161 | NCBI WGS metagenome assembly JAABUS01 (sample SAMN10711885, study PRJNA513376) | rock metagenome | isolation source: Antarctica rocks | place: Antarctica: Victoria Land, Trio Nunatak nord | collected 2016-01-04
AGCGGGCCATCGCCAACCTCCTCGGCACTGGACAGGATGGCGTCCGTGAGCTGGACTGCATCCTGGATCCGCCCGAGGTTCACCAGCACAAACAGCTGGTCGACGGAGATCCGCACCCGCAGGAGCGGGTCCACCTCCGGCTCGGCGAGGGCCTGGTCCAGCAAGGCCGCCGCCTCGATGTAGCTGTCGTCGTGCAGTCGGATGATCGCCAGCAGATGGAGCGCCACGGATCGACTCCCACCCGGGCCGAGAGCGAGGACGGCCTCCTCGGCGCTGCTCCGGGCCCGGCGGGGGTCGCCGGCCTCGAACACGTGATGCGCCATGCGGAGTCGTCGCTCGGGGGTGTCACCACCCAGCCTGAGACCCAGCTCGAGCAGCTCAGCGGCCGTTGCCGGCGCTCCTCGCGTCCGGGCCAGGGCGGCGGCTCGGTCGAGTTCCTCGAGGGCCCCCACATCCAGTCCGACCGACCCCAGCGCGCGGTGGCGAGCGCGTTCCACCGGGTCCGCCACCGCGGTTGCCAAGCGCCGGTGGAGGTCTCTGCGCTGTCCGGCGGTGGCCATCGCATAGACGCCCGTGCGCAGCAAGGGATGCGTGAAGGCGATGGTGCGCCCGTCGAGCGTGAGGACGCCGCCGGCCTCGGCGGCGAAAAGGTCGTCCTCGACCCGTGAGCGGCTGCCGTCCCCGACCACCCGCTGGACGACCTCCGCGGTCGGGCCGGCCATCGCGGCCACTGCGAGCAGCGTGTCCCTGACGCTGGGCGAGAACGCGTCGATCCGGGCGGTCACCAAGCGCCGGAGGTTCAACGGGAACGAGGGCGGAGCGCCCCCAGGTCGCACGTCGCCCACGTAACGGGCCAGCTCGAGAGCATGCAGCGGGTTCCCTCCCGACGCCTCTTGGATGCGCACCATCGTCGGTCGTGGGTAGGCCGTCCCGAGCCGATCTCGTAGCAGCTCCTGGAGCGCGGCCGACCCGAGAGGGCCGACCGTCAGACGGCTGTCCCCGTCGGGGTCGCCCGACTGGAGCCACTCGTCCTCGTCCGCCATGACATCCCTGCGGACGGTCGCGATCACCGCCACGCCGACGCCGATCCTCCTGACTGCGTACGAGATCGCCGACCGGCTGGATGCGTCCACCCACTGGGCGTCGTCCAGGGCGAGCAGGACGCTGGAGGTCTCGTGGAGCCCTTCCAGGATCGCGAGGAACGCCGCGCCCAGAGCTCGCGGGTCGGTGGTCAGGCTCGCGTCGGGCGACCGCGCCAGAGCCACGTCGATCGCCTCCTGCTGGCGGGGAGGAAGCGACGTGAGCACGGAAGCAGGGACGTCCGAGAGAAGGTCGGCCAGCGTCGCCAGCCCGAGGCCCGCCTCGCTGCTGGTGGACCGTGCCTCCAGAACGGACATCCCTTGCTCGTGGGCGACGTCGATGGCCGACCTCCACAACGCGGTCTTGCCCATGCCCGCCGGACCTTCGAGGACCAAGGTGCCCGACGCCGTCCCGAGAGATGCGAGAAACTCGGCGATGGCCAGCAGCTCCATCTGCCGACCGAACAGTCTGCGGTGCACACGGTCAGTGTGGTCGTGGAAGCCACCGCGGCACCAACTGAGTCAGCGGCGGGCCTTAACCCAGAGATTTCGTCGGGTTGTGCTGCTGGGGGTTGTGGCGTGAGCTGAAAAGTGCCTCTTGAGCTGGGAAGATAGGTGTTGCGACGCACGTATCTGATCCAGCGCAAGGGAGCACCTTCCAGGTGAAGAAGATTACCGGGTCCTACCCTTTTGTTCGTGTCGACGCGGCGCCGGTGTCGGCGGTCGGTTCCGCCGGTTGGGGTGCTGCTGGCGACCGCCGCGGACGTGAGCGGGTTGAGCGTGGCCATGCGCGAGGGGTTGTCACGCTGGCGTAAGCCGACGGCGGTCCACGACCCGGGCAAGGTCGTCACCGAGCTCGCGGTCACGCTCGCGTTGGGTGGTGACTGCCTGTCCGACGCCGCGGTCATCCGGGACGAGCCGGGGATCTACGGACGGGTCGCGTCGGAGGCGACGGTCTCGCGCACCATCACCACGCTGGCCCGCGATGCCGACCGGGTCCTGGCTGCGGTGGCCGCCGCCCGGAGGTCGGCCCGGGCGCGGGCGTGGGAGTTGGCCGGTGAGCACGCCCCGAATCACGCGGTCACCGCTGAGGATCCGCTGGTCGTGGACCTCGACGCCACCCTGGTGACGGCGCACAGTGACAAGGAGCAGGCGGCGCCGAACTTCAAGCGGGGCTATGGGTTTCACCCGTTGTGCGCGTTTGTCGACCACGGCGCTGCAGGGACCGGGGAGGCCCTCGCGATACGGCTGAGGCCCGGGAACGCCGGCAACGCGGGGGAGTCTCGCCAGCTCGTGCGGCAGGTGTCGGTGGTGGGCGCCGGCGCTCTGGTCGTGGCGGCGGCCACCGAGCTGTTGGTGATGGCAGGTGACCAGTTCTCCCCGTGGATCATCGCCAAGGCCAGTAACGGGGACCCGTCGGCCGGGTTGAAGACGATGATCTCGGCGGGGTTCGGAGCCGGCGACCCGGACGACATGCTCGGGCTCTGGTTCGTGGTCTACGGGGTGTGCCTCCTCGGGTTGATCGTGCGGTGCATCTTCATGCTCATTCGCAGCGTGGCGCTGGTGGCGATGATGGCGATGGTGCCCACGGTCGCGGCGGGCGCCGCGAGCGACGAGGGCTGGATGCGGTTCAAGCGGTTCGCCGTCGTGATCGTCGGGTTCGCGTTGTACAAGCCGGTGTCCGCGGTCATCTACGCGGTGGCCATCAGTGAGATGACACAGCAGAACCGGGGGCCCGGACAACGGCCTGCAGAATGCATCCTACGGCGTGACGACGGTCATGATGGCCGCGCTGGCGTTGCCGGCGTTCATCAAGTTCCTGTTGCCGGCGGCGGCAGTTGGATCCTCGAGCGCGTTCTCGGGCGGCGCAGCCGTGGGCGCGGTGGCGGCCGCAGGCGCTGCCGTGGTCGCGCCGATGGCGTAGGGCGCGGCAGGCGGGGCCAGTGCCGCCGGTTCAGCCGGGGCTGCGGGTGCGGCTGTGGCGCCACCAACGGGCTCGACCGGCTCGACGGGCATGGGTGGGGGTCTCGGTGGGGCGGGTCAGGCCGGTCCCGGCCCCAGTGGCTCGTCCGGTGGCTCGTCCGGTGGCTCACCGGGTGGCGGGTCGAAGGTGGCGTCAGGTGAGTCGGCTAGTGGGGTGCCGGGTGGGGCGTCGCCGTCGGGCGGCGGCGGCAGTGCACCCGGTGCACCCGGTCGTGTCGGGGCGGCCGCGGTACAGGCGGGAGCAGGGGCGGTCGGCGCCGCCGAGCCCGAGGAGAAAGCCTCGTGACGGATCGGGCGTGGGCGGGTGTGACGGTGCGGGGCGTGCGCGGGTGTGACGGGTTCGGATTACTCCGGGTGAGGGGCGCAACGAGATGAGCAGTACCACCAACACGACCAGCACGACCGGCACGAGCGGCACGACCGGCACGAGCGGCACGACCGGCACGAGCGGCACGAGCGGCACGAGCGGCACGAGCGGCACGAGCGGCACCGAGGATCCGGTGCAGGTACGGGAACTAGAGGGCGCCGGGTCTGCCGGGCTTGGGCAGGTTGTCGTTCGGGGCGAGCATCTTCCTGGTGCTGGCGGCGGTGACTTGATGGTGCTGGCGCTGGTGAACATCTTCGCGGCGTTGGTGTGGGCGGTGGTCGCGGTGGCGATCGCGGCCCCGTCCGCGTTCCCGACCCGCGACGGGTACGGCCGCTATCAGGTGATGTGGCGCCGCTACCAGCGGCGGACGGCCCGCCGGTCGGGCAAGGATGAGCTGCGCCAGGGGTTGACGGGCGCGGTGCCGGATGGGCAGTGCCGCCTTGCCGGGGGTGGCGGCCGCGACGGAGCTGACGTCCTATACGGACATGCACGGCCGGCCCTTTGGGCTGATCCACTGGCCGCATGCCGGCCTGTACAGCGTCGTCGTGCAGGTCGCGCCTACCGGGTTTTCTGGTCTGGACAAGGCGCTGACGGACAGCTGGGTGGCGCACTGGGCGGCGTGGCTGGGGCAGCTGAACACGATCGAGGAGATTCAGGGCGCGGTGGTGGTGATCGAGACGGTGCCGGACTCGGGGCAGCGCCGGCCGCGGGCGATGGCCCGCGGCCGGATCGAGCTGCCGCTCGGGCTGGTTCCCCAGCGCATCGCCCGCGCGCCCGGCAAGAGGCCATCAGCGGCGGGCACGCCGGTCACGAGGCTGACCCGACATCGGAGCAGGCGTAGGAGCAGGCGTAGGAGCAGGCGTAGGAGCAGGCGTCGGAGCGGGAGTGGTGATCGTGAACCTTCGTCGTCTGCGAAGCAGGGGCCGTCACGCCGCGCCGGCGAAGCCGGCACCCTCAGCACAGCCAGCAGCAGCACCGGCTGCGGCGGTGGCAGCTCCGGCAGGTCAGCCGGCTGCTGGATCAGCTCGGTCAGCTCGCCCCGGACGGACCCCGGAACGGGTCGTTGGACGGGGGGGGGCGGGCGTCGTCGCTCAGCCCGCTCAGCCCGCCGGGTCGCGGCGGCGCTGAGCGGCACCAACGGCGGGGTACTCTTGATATCCGTACAGTCGAACGGATGTGAAGGAGATGGGTGTGCAGAGCAATGAGGGTGCATTGCCGGCCGCGGTGCAGGCGGTGGTGCCGTCGTGTGGGACGGCGGTGCGGGGCCGTCTGAGGTTCGTGGTGGCGGAGCTGGGCTCGGTGTGGCGGGAGCTGCGGGACCACCGCCGCCGCCTCGCGCAGAACCGGTCGGGGAGTGCGAGCTGATGGGCGTCCTGGCCACGGTGGGGACGAGCCTTGCCGAGGGTTTCTGGATGTTCTACGACACGTTGTGGGCGTTGGTGGTGGGCTTCGCGCTGTCGGGGGCGGTGCAGGCGTTCGTGTCCAAGGCTCAGATGCAGCGGGTCCTCGGTGATCACCGGCCCGTGACGGTGGTGCGGTCGAGCTTCTTCGGGATGGTCAGCTCGTCGTGCTCCTACGCGGCGAGCGCGTTGGCGAAGACGTTGTTCGCCCGAGGGGCCGACTTCACGTCGTCGATGGTGTTCATGTTCGCGAGCACGAATCTCGTCGTCGAGCTGGGGATCGTGATGTGGCTGCTGATCGGCTGGCAGTTTGCCGTGGCCGAGTTCGTCGGTGGCTTCATCATGATCGCGATCCTGGCGGTGGTGCTGCCCAAGGTCGTGAACGTCGATGAGCTCGACGCCGCCCGGGAGCGGCTGCGCACATCCAGCAGTGCCGGCCCGCACGACAGCCACGGCGGTGCCGGCGATGACGACGCGGGGCCGACCGGGTCGTGGCGGCAGCGGATCCGTACCCGGGCCGGCTGGTCGGAGGCATCGGGGTACACGATCAGCGACGTGACGATGCTCCGCAAAGAGCTCGTCATCGGGTACGTCGTCGCCGGGTTCGCCTCCATCGCCGTTCCGGTCGGCGTCTGGCAGGCGCTGTTCCTGCCCGGGCACGGCCTGCTGTCCGCCATCGAGAACGTGGTGATGGCGCCGGTTCTGGCGTTCATCAGCTTCGTTTGCTCGGTCGGCAACGTGCCGTTGGCGGCGGCCCTGTGGAAGGGAGGCATCAGCTTCGGTGGGGTGATCTCGTTCATCTTCGCCGACCTGCTGGCCCTGCCCTTGGTGCTCATCTACCGCAAGTTCTACGGAACGCGGCTCGCGCTCAAGCTCGCACTGGTGTTCTGGGCGGTGATGAGCACCGCGGGACTGATCACCGAGGGCATCTTCACCGCGCTGCGCCTGGTCCCGGTCGCCCTGCGCGGCGACATCGCGACCACCCACTTCGGGCTGAACTACACCACCGTGCTGAACGCCATCGCGCTGGTCGCGTTCGGCTACCTGTACTGGTTGTACAAGAACGCAGCCCGCTTCGGCGGCGGCGGCGGTTATACGAAGGACCCGGTGTGCGGCATGCAGGTCCGCACCGCAGACGCCCCCGCCCACGACAGGCACAACGGGCAGGACTACTACTTCTGCTCGGACAGGTGCCACAGCAGCTTCGCCAAGGGCCCCGAGCACCACACCCACGGGCGGTCAGCTGACGGCGCCGCCACTGCGGCTGCGACGGTCACCGACCCTGTCTGCGGGATGAGCGTGGACCCGGCCAGCGCGGCGGCCACAGCGACCCACGACGGGGTGAGGCACCGCTTCTGCTCCACCGGCTGCCGGGACGCGTTCACCGCCGACCCCCGCCGCTACCCCGCCGACGCGAGCCTCAGGTAATGGCCGCCAGCACCCCGGGTGCGGGGGGGAGGCTCGGTGTCGCCCCGACCGGGCTCAGTGTCGGGGCGGGGTCGGCGATCCACCCGGACCGGGTCGCGGACGCCCGCGACCGGCTGCCCACCGCCGAGGACGCCAGCCGGCTCGCCAGCCTGCTGTCGATCATGGCCGAACCGGTCCGGCTTCGGCTGCTCTACGCCCTGGACCTGACAGAGGAGCTCTGCGTGGGGGACCTCGCCCTCGCCCTGGGCGCCTCGGAGGACCAGGCGACCTACGGGCTGCGGCTGCTGCGGACGGCCGGCCTGGTCGTCAGCCGCAAGCAGGGCCGCAGCGTGCTCTACCGCCTCGCCGAGGACTCCCCGGAACCGCTGCGTGAACACTGCCTGCGCCAGCTCATCGACCTCACCCGCCACGCCGCCGACCGCGACGAAGCCCAGCCCTGACCAGTTCCTGACCACCAACACGGCCGGGGGTCAGGCGCCCCCAGTAAGGACGACGGCGTCAGTGAGGACACCGGCGAGCAGGCCGACCACCAGGCCGTACACGATGACGTCGGCACGCCGAGAACATCATCAACAAGACCGGCACTGACTCGTATCGTCTGGCTGCCACCGGCGACGCGCCGCGGGGTGGTCGTTAGCGACTCCGGGTGCGGGGTTGCCTTGAACCATCATCCTGTAACGCTGGCGTCATGGGGGACGCGGCCCCCTATCCTTGACGTATGAACAGATGCGCAGGGGAGCGGTGAGTGCGCCGGTGGAGATTGATGCGTGCGGGGTGCGGATGGTGGACCCCGGGAAGGTGGCCGCGGTCCGGGCGGCGATGCCCACTCCCGAGCAGGTCGAGGATCTGGCGGAGGTGTTCGCGCTGCTCGGTGAGCCGGGGCGGCTGCGGCTGTTGACCAGCTTGCTGGAGGGCGGCGAGCTGTGCGTCTGCGACTTGGCCGCCGCGTGCGGGTTGTCGGAGTCCGCGGTCAGCCACGCGCTGCGGCTGCTGCGGGCCCGGCGAGTCGTCAGCGTCATCAGGCGCGGGCGGATGGCGCTCTACCGCCTCGACGACGCGCATGTGCGGATGCTGCTGGACCTGGGCCTCACCCACACCCAGCACACGGCCGCTATCGGGCCGGCCACTACGGAACCACAGTGAACACCGGCGCGTCGCCGGACCAGCAGCACGACGACCAGCCCGACCAGCCCGACCGGTACGGCGACGACGCGGACCGGGACAGTCACCACGGCGGGCATGAGCATGGGATCAGCGCGGGCGCGGACCGCCGGTACCTGCTGATCGCGTTGCTGCTGCTGGCCGGGTTCATGGCCACCGAGGTCGTCGCCGCCCTCGCGTCGGGGTCGTTGGCGTTGCTGTCCGACGCCGGGCACATGCTCTCCGACGTCGGCGCGATCGCCGGCGCCCTGTGGGCGATCCGCCTTGCCGCCCGGCCCGCGTCAGGGGCGTGGACGTTCGGCTGGAAACGGGCCGAGATCATCTCCGCCGCCGGGAACGGGATCACCCTGCTGGTCGTCAGCGCCGTCGTGGCGTTCGAAGCGGTCCGCCGGCTGATCGACCCGCCCCCGGTGCGGGGGGGCCCGGTCCTGGTGGTGGCCCTGATCGGGGTGGCCGTCAACATCGCCGCCGCATGGGTGCTCGCGAGGGCCAACCGGTCCAGCCTGAACATCTCCGGCGCCTACCAGCACATCCTGACCGACCTGTACGGGTTCATCGGCACCGTCATCGCCGCCATCGTCATCCTGACCACCGGGTACACCCGGGCCGACTCGATCGCCTCCCTGATCGTGGTCGCCCTGATGCTCAAGGCGGCCTGGGGGCTGCTACGCGACTCCGGGCGGATCCTGCTCGAGGCCGCCCCAGAAGGCATCGACCTCGGCCAGGTCCGCGCCCACCTGATGGAGGGCGAGCACGTCCACGACGTCCACGACCTACACGCGTGGACGCTGACCTCCAACCTGCCCACCCTGTCCGCGCACGTGGTCATCGACGACTCCTGCTTCACCGACTCCCACGCACCGCAACTACTCGACCAGCTGCAGTCCTGCCTGACCGGGCACTTCGACGTCGAGCACAGCACCTTCCAGCTCGAACCCGCCAGCCACGCCACCCATGAAACCGGGACCCACACATGAGCCAGTCGACCCGGCCGCCCGAAAAAGCTACCTCCAGCACCGAGGCGCGGCTCCCGCAGGACGAGCGCACGGACAACGGCCGCGCTGCCGGTGCGGGCGTCCCGCGAACCGACCCGGCCTGGCAGCGGGCCGCCCACCGGGCCCGCGCCCTGTCCTGGGTGTCGCTGGTCTGGATGACCGCGGAAGGGATCATCGGCCTGGTCGCCGGCGTCCAGGCCCAGTCCATCTCCCTGACCGGGTGGGCGCTGGGCTCGGTCATCGAGGGCCTGGCCTCGGTCATCGTGATCTGGCGGTTCACCGGCGCCCGAACCATGTCTGAAACCGCCGAAGCCCGCGCCCAGAAAGCGGTCGCCGTCTCCTTCTTCCTCCTCGCCCCCTACCTCACGGTCCAAGCCATCCGCGACCTGCTCGCCGGCCACCAAGCCGGCGTCAGCCGCCTAGGCATCATCGTCACCGCCGCCAGCCTGCTCGTCATGCCCGTCCTCGGCGTCGCCAAGAAACACTTCGGCGCCGTCCTCGACTCCGGCGCCACCGCCGGAGAGGGCATCCAAAACCTGATCTGCGCCGCCCAAGCCGGCGCCGTCCTGCTCGGCCTCGCCGGGACCGCCGCGCTGGGCTGGACCTGGCTCGACCCCGTCATCGCGCTGCTCCTAGCCGGCTGGGCCATCCGCGAAGGCCTCGAAGCCTGGCGCGGCGACGACTGCTGCTGAATCCCGTCACACGCTGAAGCCGGGGCGGATCAGCTCGCCGCATCAGACTCTCTGTCGGCCCATCCGCGCCGCCCGCACCCCACCCTCATGATGAGTCGAGGAACGCCATGGGCCTTGTCGACCACGCTGCCCTGCTGGTCAGCTCCCCGCGGGCCCGGGCTGCGGTGGGTACCCGCCCGCGACTGGTCTCCGCGATTAGGCACTCGCTGCCGGGTCGTCGCCATCGCTGGCGGTCCTGCCCGGCCTACGTCCGGAAGGTGACCTCGGCTGGGCCGTCGCCGGCATGGGCACCACCTTGGAGGTCGGCCAACTGGGCGCGGAGAGCGGCGAGCTCGGCGCCGGGGGCAGCGTCGTCTCTAGTCTCTGGTCGCTGGGTGCAGGTTTCGCCCACGCTTCGGCCTCGGCGCATCGGGCGCACGCAGAACACGTAGGTCAGTGTTACCGCCGCGACGAGGGTGGCGGCGGCGATGGCAACCTGCGTCATCGGGTGCGGCTGTCCTGGGGACCTGTTGTCTTGCCGTCGCGTTGAGCGGCCTGCAGTTGGTCGATCTCGGCCCGCAGCCGGGCCATTTCTGCCTTGTCGGCGAAGGTGGGTGGTTCCGGGGAGTCGGGCTGCTTGGTGCCGCGCATCATGAACCACATCATCGCGCCCATCCCGACGGGACAGGCCAAAATGGCCAGGCTGTACAGGATCTGCGGCATGCGTTGCTCCTTGGCTGTAATGACGGGTCGACGGTTGGGGCAGGCGAATCGCCTTGGCCGCCGTATACTAATGACGATAGTATATCGAGCTCTGGAGCGCGAGCCTTTCGGCGTGTGACCTCACGGACCGGCCTGTCGGCACTCACTCCTAACAAGGGTAGTACTATCGCCTCTGTGCTGACTGACGAACGCCTCCACCTGTGCACCGCTCATCATCGTTGTCCACGGCGTGATCGCTTGCTGGCCCTCGGTGGGTCGCGACGCGACGCCGGCCGGGCCGGGCCGGGATGACGCTCTACCGCGGATGGGCGGGCCGATGAGCGGCGGCTGGTCGCAGCTGAGCGATCAGCTGGTCATCAGCGCCGTCGTCGTGTACCTGATGGCCATGCTGGGTTTCGCGGTCGAGACGGCGACCTGGTCTCGCCGATCCTCGGGTGACCTCACGACGGGCGTGCGGGCGGGCGACCTGGCTGTCGTCGGACCGCCGACGAGGTCGGCGCCGGAGAGGCCTTCTCCTCGTGTGGGGGAACAGCGGGTGGTTGCAGACGGTGGCCGGCGCGGGACACGGCAATTGACCCGCGGTGCGGGACGGGCAGCGATGTTCCTGACCTTGATGGGCGCAGGTTTGCATGTCGGTTCGGTGGCCGCTCGGGGTCTCGCCGCGGGCCGGCTGCCGTGGGGGAACATGTATGAGTTTTCGTCGGCGCTGTGTCTGTCGGCGGTGGTGGTCTTCCTGGTGATGCAAGGGCGGCAGCCGTCGCGGCGGCTGGGCCTCTTCGTCATGGTCCCGGTACTGGTGGGGATGGGCGTGGCCACGACGGTGCTGCACACCAGCGCCGGCCCGCTGGTGCCGGCGCTGCACTCGTATTGGCTCGCGATCCATGTCACCGCGGCCATCGTCGCCTCGGGGCTGTTCAGCATCGCCTCGGTGCTGGCCGCCCTCTACCTGCTCCTTGGCGGAGCCGGCAGGCCGAACGTGGTGGTCGCAAAGCTTCGGGCGGTGCTGCCCCGGGCCGAGGAGCTCGACGAGCTGTGCTTCCGGCTGGTGGCGATCGCGTTTCCGATCTGGACGTTCGCCGTGGTCGCGGGGGCGATCTGGGCCGATAGCGCGTGGGGACGGTACTGGGGTTGGGACCCGAAGGAGACGTGGGCGTTCATCACCTGGGTGGTCTACGCGGCCTACCTGCACGCGCGGGTGACGGCCGGGTGGCGTGGCCGGAAGTCGGCGGTACTGGCGTTGGTCGGGACTGCGGCGTTCACGTTCAACTACTTCGGCGTGAACGTGTGGATCGTTGGGTTGCACTCTTACGCGGGTGTCGGGTGAGCCCGCTCGCGCCGTCCGAGACCGGTGCTTCCACGGTGGTGCCCCCCGTGGAAGCGGACACCGCGCCGACCGCGACGGTCCCCGGGCCGACCGCGACGGCCCCGGAGACGGCATCCGAGCCGTCTGGAGAAGCTGTGCGGTGGGGCCCGGTGGCGTGGGCTCGCTGGGCCTGGCGGCAGCTGACGTCGATGCGCACCGCCCTGTTTCTGCTGTTCCTGTTGGCGGTCGCGGCGATCCCGGGCTCGCTCTTCCCCCAACGCGGTGTGGATCCCGCCCGGGTCGCGCAATACCTTGCGGCGCACCCCGGTGTGGCGCCGATCCTGGACCGGCTCTCGATGTTCGAGGTGTTCTCCTCACCCTGGTTCTCCTCGGTCTATCTCCTGCTGATGATCTCTCTGGTCGGGTGCGTCCTGCCGCGCACCATGCGTCACGCTGCGGCGCTGCGGCGTGACCCACCTCCCGCGCCGCGGAACCTGTCCCGGTTGGCGTTGCACCAAAGCTGGATCTCCACGGACGAGCCGTCGCTTACCCTGGCCGCGGCGAGCCGGCTGCTACGGCGGCGCCGCTACCACGTCGCGCTCGAGCGCGACGTGGTGCGCGCGGAGAAGGGCCACCTGCGTGAGAGCGGCAACCTCGCCTTCCACGTCGCTCTGCTGGGTGTGCTGGCGGGGATCGCCGTCACCGCGCTGTTCGGGATCACCGGTGAGACGTTGCTCGTGGAGGGACACTCCTTCGTCGACCAGCCCGGGGACTACGACGCGCTGACGCCCGGGCGGCTGGCCGACACTGCCGGGTTGGCGCCCTTCAAGGTGCGCCTGCATAAGTTCTCGGCCGACTATCAGGCCAACGGTCCGCAGCGCGGCGCCCCGACCACGTTCCAGGCGGTCACCCAGGTCCAGGACCGTCCCGGCGGGCCCACCCGCCGGCAGGTGATCGAGGTCAACCAGCCCCTCGCGGTGGACGGAATGAAGATGTTCCTGACCGGGCACGGCTACGCCCCGCAGATCCTGGTACGCGAGAACAGCGGCCGGGTCGTCTACGACGACGCGACCCCGTTCCTGCCTCAGGACGGGATGATGACCTCGACCGGGGTGGTCAAGGTCACCGACTCCGTCCCCCAACAGCTGGGCTTGTCCGGGTTCTTCCTGCCCACCGCGGTCGCGGACCCGGCGCGGGGGTTGGTCTCGATCTTTCCCGCAGCCAAGAACCCGGCCCTGGTCCTGACCGGGTGGGCCGGCGACCTCGGCATCGACTCCGGGCGGCCGCAGTCGCTCTACCAGCTGGACACCTCCGCGATGACCCAGATGCGGTCCGGGACCAAGCCGTGGTCGGTCGCCCTGGCTCCGGGGCAGACCGCGCCACTACCCGGGGGCAGGGGCAGCGTCACCTTTACCGGGGTACGCGAGTTCGCCGCGTTCAAGGTCACCCGCGACGGCGGCGGCCCGATCGTCTTGGGGTCGGTCATCATCGCGCTGGTCGGGATCATCGTCGCGCTGAGCCTGCGGCAACGGCGGGTGTGGGTCCGGGTCACCGCGTCCGGGTTGGGCAGCCTGGTCGAGGTGGGCGGGCTGGCACGCAACCAGTCGGCGGCGACCCGGCGGGAGTTCTCAACGCTGACGAATGCCCTGAGGACCCATAAGGGCTGAGTGAAGGCTGCCTGCGGCTACTGGGCCAGCCGGTCGGAACGGGCCCGACACCGAGAACCCACCCATCAACAACCCCCAGCCCCCCACCCCCTCACCCACCCTCACGACAGGGGAAGCCGCGTCTGGCTCCGAGTCATCGAACGCTAGCCCCCGGAACCAAAGCAGCGCACCACTCGTCTACTAAGATAGGTAGTATTCCCGAGTGAGAGGAACGGCCCATGAGATACAAGTTTGCGGTTGTGGCATTTTCGGCGGCGTTGCTCGTCGGCGGTGCGGGTGTTGCTGTTGCGGCCACCCACGCCCAGGCGCCAGCCGACTCCACCCCGTCGGCGTCGTCCCTGCAGGGTACGTCAGGGATGGGGAACATGACGCACGGGACGGGATCCGGCAGCTCCATGACGTCGATGATGAGCAGCGAGACTGTCGGGTGGGGCGTTGCCGCCACCGGCGTGCCCATGATGCGTCAGTACCCGGACATGGCAAAGGTGCACGAGCAGATGATGCGCCAGTACCCGGACATGGCCAAAGTTCACGAGCAGATGATGCGCGGGTCCTCGACCAAACCGACCCCCTCGACGGGCGGCTGACCCGCACCGGGTCCGGCTCAGCGGGGCGGCCGCGCACAGGAGTTTCTGGGCTGTCGGTGCGCACCTCCCGCGGTGTGGTGGCCAAGGTCATCGGGCGTCGAGGTCCATGAACGCCAGTCAGAGGGCAGCTGCGACGCCGGCCGTGCGCTGTGATCAGGCAGCGGCCGCCGATCGGGGCTGCTCCTGGTAGAGGGTCTTCAGCACGTTCAGCAGTGGGGGTGCGTTGATTCGACTGACGGCTCGTCGATTTCGATCCCTTTCCAGAACGCGACCCGGCCCTTGATGCGCCGGGCCAGCGGTGAGGGGTGGCGGTAGGTCCAGGCGCCGTCCGGGACGACCTGTCCGTCGACGTGGACGTCGTAGTAGCTTGCCACTCCCTTCCAGGGGCAGACGCTGGAGGTGCGGCTGGGTTGCAGCACTCCTTCGGCGATGCTGGGCAGGGGGAAGTACGCGTTGCCCTCGACCGTGACGATGTCGTCCGAGGTGGCGACCAGGATGGTCCCCAGTCGTGCCGAGGCGCTGGTCGTACGGCGCACGGTGCGCAGCAGTCCCACGGTGGTGGCGATAGCGGCACCACCGACCGAAAGCAGGAGCGCCTCGACCACCGGGTTTCCCGATCCGGTCCAGGTGGGTCCGACCAGTCGACCGGCTGCAGACAGGACCCCGGTGAGCGTCAGGGCAGCGCCGAGGCCGCCGCCGCCAGCGAGCACGATGCGCCGTCGAGCCAAGGGATCACGAGACGAGGTGTCCTGGCCAACGACCCAGGGCCAGGCCGCGGCCAGGATCAGCGGCGCGAGGTGCCACGTGGTCGTGGGCCGCCAGACGACGAGCGCGGACCACACCACCGCGACCACGATCGTCCAGGTGAGTCCCGCGCTGGGAATCTTCCTCGTGACGTCGCCCCCGTCGCCCCCGTCGCGACCGGCAGCTGGTGTCGAACCGGGTTGGTAGTCGGGATCGGCGGCCCTGATCGCGTCGACCACCTGTCGCACGGAGGGGTTTACCAGCGCCCGATCACCGACGAAGACGGTGGGTACCGTCTCGTCGCCGCCGGTGGCCTCCCGCACCCGAGCCGCGGCATCTTGCGAGGACCAGATGTCGTGTTCGGTCGTTGCCACGCCGGCGCGGCTCAGGCCACGACGTAGGGAGCCGCAGAAGGGGCAGCCGGGCCGCCACATCACCTCGACGGTGGTGGCGGTCGGGTTGGTCGTGGTCATGGCTCGTCCTCGAGTGTAGAAGGTGGGTGTTCAGTGTGCGCGCCTGGCGCCCAGGGAGAGGATGAAGTGGTGGCGATGGGTCGATCTGCCAGGGGAACCCGGTGACCTCGCTGTGGGCATCCCGGCGGCCGACGCGACGCATGCGGACCGACCGGAGTGCTGTGCTAGGTGCGGGTCAGAGCGTCCCGACCCGTACCTGGATGTGACCCCCGCGGAAACTCCAGGACTGCACGTCGGGTGCTGTTCGCTCGAGCAGAGTCCACGGACGTGCGGTGATATCCGCCCCCCCGAGTAGACAGGCCAGACGGGCAGCCGGACCGAGCAGCCGGGCCCAGCCATGGGGCGACTCCATGTCGACGATTCCCGCGCGACCACCGGGGCGGACCAAGGAGGCGGCCCGCAGCCACGCCGTCTCCCAGTTGCTCATCAACGACAGCGAGTAGGTGAACAGCACAGCGTCAAAGGTGGCACCGGAGCCATCCAGTCCGGCGGTGACATGGTCGAGCTGCTCGGCGTCCGCCTCGACCAGGGCAACGTTTCCCGGTGGTACCTGGATCGTCTTGCGTCGTGCCACCTCGAGCATCTCGCGGCTGCGGTCCACGCCGACAACCTGCCCGCTGCGACCGACGGCGGCGAGCAGGAGCGGGAAGTCGAGCCCGGTCCCGCAGCCGATGTCCAGCACCCGGGATCCCTCCTGCAGGTGCAGGGCAGGAATGGCGTGTTCGCGGCCGACTCGGTAGATCGGTTCGGCCGACACGGTGTCGTACCACGAGGCCGAGTAGGTGTAACGCGACATGGGATCCTTTGCGTTGGATAGACGATGGGCCGGTGCGGAGCACCGGACCAGTGGGAGTGGCAGAACGGTGTCGGATCTCAAGGTCTTAGTACCGCGAAGCGACTTGGGAAGTTTTCCGTCTACTCAGCGGGTTCCCCGCGTGCAGGAGACGCTGCTGTGGGGTGCGGCTCGCCTGACTCGCGCTTACCGCTTGGAGGTCGCTGGCGGCTCCTGCGTCAGGGTCTTCAGGGCCGCGGTCAGCTGGGCTTCGTTGATGCGTCCGAGGGCCCGCGCGGCGATCCGGCCCTGCCGGTCGAGCAGGAAGGTCGTGGGCACGGCGGTGGGAGGCAGGCCACGGAACGCGAGCAGGCTCTGGTTGTCCGAGTCGAAGATGCTGGGGTACGGCACGTCGTAGCTAAGGGCGAACGCTTGGGCGCTGGCGCGGTTGTCCCGCACGTCCACCCCCATAAACCGCACGCCCTGGTCGTGGGTTGCGTTGGCGACGCGCACCAGCTCGGGGGTCTCGGCTCGGCATGGCGGGCACCACGAGCCCCAGAAGTTGACCACGATGATGTTCCCTGACAAGGACGCGGAGTCAAACGTTTTCCCGTCCAGCAGCTCGCCGCGAAGCCGTGGACTTGCCAGCCGCTGGTCCGGGGCGGCCACGCTCAACCAGCCGGGGGTGGCGATGTAGCCGCTGACTGCGTCTGCGGTGGGGGCGGCGCGCCAGGCGAGCACGCCGGCGATCGCAGCCAGCGCCAGGAGCGCAGCCAGCGGCCACCACAACCGGCGCCTTCCGTGCGTGGGTGCGCCGGTCGGGGCAGGGTCCCAGTCGGCGTCGCCGGCCAGGACGTGGCCCTCCGGGACAGGTCCGGCCATCGTGGTGCTCCTTTATGAGCGCGGGAGGGGAAGAGCCGGTCGAGCGAGTAAGAGCTCACCGTCGGCGGCTGAGTCCCCACAACAATGGCGCGGCGCCCAGGACCTGGGTCGGGATGGTGGGTGCGGGTCACCGGGGAGGGTGACGATGCCGGTGCGGGCACCGACCTGTCCGACCAGCAGGGGTGCAACGCCGATGGGGGTGGCGGTGCGGAACACGACCTTGTTCCGGTGGTGTTCCTTGGCCGGGTCGGACTTCGGGCTCATACGCACGGGTTCGACTGGGCGCCCACTAGGTGGCGGCGCAGCTTCTTCTCCGAGAGTCGCCCGTGGCTGAAGGGCTGCCCGGCCACCAGCACACCCGGCGCGAACAGCATGCCGTGCCGGACCGCCAGCGCCTGCCCGGCTGGCCCGGTCAGGTCGACCTCCCGGACGGTGAGAAGCCCCTCCTGCTCGAGCCTGCCCAGGACGGTCTTGGCCTGGTCGCACAGGGCGCAGTCGGGCTGGGTCAGCAGCGTCACCTCGGCCGCCGGGTCGGGTTGCGTTACCGCGCTCACGAGGTGCGCCGCCCGGCTTTGAGGTCAGCCAGCAGCCGGTCGACGGGGACGAACATTGTGTACTTCGGCGCGCCGCCGTAGTCGGCGCGCCATTGGATGCGCCCATCGGGGCCGACGAGGATGAAGCTGTGCCCATCGCGGTCGGTGCCCATCATGCCGAACTGGTTGGTCTGGTAGTGGCGCGAGACCGCTAGGTCGGTATCGGCCAACGCCGTCGCGGTCAACTTGTCGTCGCTCATCTTCTGGGCGATCAGGTCGCGGGGCCCGGAGGTGATGGTGACTAGCTCGTCCGCTCCCGCGGCCTTGAGCGCGGCGAGGTTGCTGGTCAGGTCGCGGATCTGGTCCCAGCAGGGTTGGCAGCCCAGGCCTTCGTGGAAGTACAGCAGGACCGTCTTGCCGCGGTAGGCGCTCAGGTTCACCGTCTGTCCGCTGGTGGCTGTGAGGCTGAAGTTCGGGGCCGTCGCGCCGATGCCGGGGGCGCCCACCTGATAGGCGCCTTGGCCGGCTGCCGGGGAGGGGGTGTCGATGGATCGGAACCCCAGGTACAGCCCGCCGACCAGCAGGAGCAGGACCGCGACCACGGTCGGCACCACCCAGCGCCGGCGCCGGGCAGCGGTGGCTGGCGCCCGTCGGGTGGTGGGGCGATCCAGGCCCGGGCGGCCGGCGCCGACTGGGGCGTACTTGGGTCGCTGGCCTGCTGGCGGGGGTGTCGCGCGGGCGGGGCGGCCGGTGGTCATCAGTGCTGCTCCTTGGCTGGGGTCGTGGTCGCCGGTTGAGAGTCGGTGGATGGCTCCGGCCGGTGGCGGTCGTCGAGGCGGGCCGGGACGGGCACGCGGACCGGAGACTGGTTGGTGCTGGCGGGTCGCATGTCGTGGGCACCGCAGGAGGTTCCCGCCTGGTCAGCGAGCG
>JAABUS010005116.1_pt1 | contig 17696 bp, 16 predicted proteins | sample 5560161 | NCBI WGS metagenome assembly JAABUS01 (sample SAMN10711885, study PRJNA513376) | rock metagenome | isolation source: Antarctica rocks | place: Antarctica: Victoria Land, Trio Nunatak nord | collected 2016-01-04
CCGGAGGACCTGCTGGAGAAGTTCTCGGTCGAGCGGCTCAGCGCCTCGCCGGCGATCTTCGACTACGACAAGCTGCGCTGGTTCAACCAGCACTACATCAACCACATCCTGACGCTGGACGACCTGACCGGCCGGGTCATGCCGTTCCTCGCCCGGGCCGGGATGATCGAGGCTGGCGCGGCCCGAACCGACGACCCACGGCACGCGCTCGTCCGCGAGGCGACCGCCCTGCTCAAGGACCGGCTGGAGACGCTGGCCGACGCCCCGGAGCACATGGCGCCGTTCCTCGTCGACGACCTGCCGGACTATGACAGCGCCCTGCTGGTGCCGAAGAAGACCGAGCCGGCCGCCGCACGGCGCGGGCTGGAGGCGACCCTCGCCCTGCTGCCCGGGCTGGACCTGGCCGACGAGGCGGCGACCGAGGTCCGGCTCCGCGCCCTTGCCGAGGAATTGGGTCTCAAAACCGGCCAGTTATTCATGGCGATCCGCGTCGCCGCGACCGGCCGAACGCAGTCACCGGGGCTGTTCGGTACCCTTCGGGTGATTGGTCCTGATCGCCTGCGTCATCGACTGATCCAGGCCGTCGGGCGCCTGGACGCGCTGTCGGGCTGACCAATTCCGTTATCGGGCCGATAGCCAGACCGACCGTCATGTGCCGCTTTGGGGAACAGATGACCGGACTCAACAGACGGAACCTCGTGCTGGCGGCCGGCGGATTGGCTAGTGTTCCCCTGCTCCCGCGGCATGCAGTTGCGGAAGTGCGGGCTGCCACGCCGGTCCCGAACATCCCCGTTCGCGACGAGATCCTGATCTCCGTCTCCGACCTGGCCGACCAGCTCGCTGACCCGGAACCGCCGCTCGTCATCGCCCTGACCGAGCCGGAGTCCTTCGCCGCTGGCCACATCGCCGGTGCCCGGCAGATCGACTGGCCAGACCTCGAGCTCGGGGCGACGACGCCCGAAGCGATCGCCGCGTGGGCGACCACCACCCGCGCCCAGCTCGGCGCGCTCGGGATTACTCCCAACACCGACGTGGTGATCTACGACGGCGGGACGCTGTTCGCCGCCCGCTTGTGGTGGGTGCTGGACTACTTCGGTCATGACACCAAGCGGGTGCTGGACGGCGGGTTGCCCGCCTGGCAGTCGGCCGGGCAGCCGGTCTCCACAGCTTCGCCCGAATCCACACCGACGCCCGCGCCCGGCGACTACCCGGACAACGCCGACGAGAACCGCCTCGCCACGCTCGGTCAGGTCACCATGGCGCTCGGCAATCCGGCCGTCGCGATCGTCGATGCCCGCAAGCCCGACGAGTTCGCCGCTGGCCACATCCCCGGCGCCGTCAACATCAACTATCCCCTCAACGCCGCGACCGAGGACCCAAAGACGTACCGCTCGGGCGAGGAACTGACCTGGCTCTACGCCGATGCCGGCGTCACGCCGGACAAGCTGGTCATTCCCTACTGCTCGACCGGCGTCCGCTCGTCCGTCACGTACCTAGCGCTCCGGCTGGTGGGCTTCTCCAACGTTGCCCTCTACAGCGGGTCCTGGAACGAGTGGGGCAGCGACCCGAACACGCCGAAGGAACAGGGAGCGTAGCCGGGCCAAACGTCATGGAACCAGGTCCCGTGCCGACAGCCCGCTGACCGCAAGGGCGGGTGCCAGCGCGTCGAAGCGCAGCAGGCGGGTGATGCGGCCGTCATCGACCTGGAAGGCGGTGAAGACCGACTGCGCGTCGGTCGGCTCCTCGGTCGCCGAATTGCCTGGACCGGACCAATGCGCCGACTGCTCGACGACCACCGCGTCGCCCCGAGCCCAGGTACGGACGGGAGTAAGTCGGATGCCGGACCGCTCGACCCAGTCGCGGAGATCGGCGGGACTGCCGGTCCCCTCCCCGCGCGGGCCGGCTATCTCGACCGTCGGGGCAATCAGCTCGGCAAGCGCGTCGAGTTCCCGGGCGTTCAGGTAACGGTGCCAATCGCTGATGATGTCCCGTGGGGCAGGCATGGGTCGGCTCCCTTCATCGATTGCTGCGCGGTGTCCAAGAATATGTGTATGATACACACATGAATCAACGGGATGGTTGCGTGGAAGACGTTCGCCAGTCTGATGACGACGACCTGCTCAGCCAGGCGGCCGAGTCGCTCTTTCAGCTCGGGCGAAGCTTCGCCCGGTTGCCGTCCCTGCCGGTCGACGGTGACGGGCCCGCCGTCCGACGGACCCTGGTCCAGATCTGTCTGGCGATCGTCGATGGGCAGGTCACGGGGGCTGACGTCACGGTCGGGTCGGTGGCCAGCGCCCTCGGGATCGAGCCGTCGACAGCCAGCCGTCTGGTCGCCCAGGCCGTGGCGGCGGATCTCGTGAGAAGCTCTCCCGCTGACTCGGACCGGCGCCGGCTGGTGCTGGATCTGACCGGTGCGGGTCTCCGGCTCACGCACGACGCCCGGAGCTACCAGCGGCAGATGTTCGACGACCTGACGGCGGCCTGGGATCCCGCCGACCGCGAGACCTTTGCCCGGCTCTTCGTCCCCTTCGCGGCGGCGGTCATCGCGCGGGCCACGATGGAGCGGGCCGAAGTCCGCTGATCCGTGGCTGGGTAGCTGGTGCGTCACCGGTCGGGGATCCCAGCTGTCAGTCGTGCCACGTCGCGCTCCGACTGGCGCGGCCCGGCCATCATCGCGACCGTAGCCGCCGGTACCACGAACGGGTCGAGCGTCTCGGCGAGCGGCACCTCGTGGCTGTCGGCGGCGATGAGGTCCTGGATGGAGAGACGGGGAGGTGCTATGAGCGGACTGATCGCACCGCCCGCCGATCCCTGTCGTCAGAGCCTGACTTCGCTGGGTCCGTGCCGAGCTGGATCAGCCAGGGGTGGTCGCCACCGTAGACCGTCACGAGCGCCCACCGCAGCCAGTGACGCTGGTCAACCGTCAAGCACGGCAGCGCCGCCGCGAGGTCGGCTTCATCCCTCGGTCGCAGCGCTCTAGCCTTGTTGAACAGCTGGATCTCTGGTCGGAGGTAGGGGACGCCCGCCTCCGTTCTGGCGCCGATCGCCGTGATCGGCAACGAGATACGAGCGTCCCACCGCGAGTGCCACTGGTCGCCCCGGGACTCATCCAGCATGAGTTGTAGGCGCCACAGCCCACCGGGCGCTTCCCGGCACCAGACATCGTGGGTCGATGGCGGCAGCGTCTCCCCGACCGGCCACGGGCGCAGGCTGCCTGGTGGGTCGGCCACCCAGCAGTCCCAGATGGCCAGCAGCGCGCGGGCCGCGAGGTGGTCGCGGCGCAGCAGCAGGACATCGATGTCACCGTGGGACCGGACCGGGTGGCCGACGGCCATCTCGATCGCGTGGCCCCCGGCCACCCACCACGGGAAGGCCGCCTCCCGAAACAGGGCCGCGACCGCCGCCACAGTCAACGGCCGCCAGGGGCGTTCGTGCTCGAGGATCACTGGGCAGCGCTCCCGCTGAATGATGCTCCCGGAATGAAGGACCTTCCGGATTCGCTTGATTGATCATGACCACCATTCATGTTATTTGGAACACGGCGGCCGTTCCAATGGCCAGGTGTTGGCGTGACAGCTCGCCGCTCGGGCGCCTGCACGGTCGCCGGAGGGATGGAGATGAATAGCGACAAGCCTGACACGACACGCGCGAGCTATGACCGCCTGGCCGCTGAGTACACGCGCCGGATCGCCGGCGAGCTGGCCGGCAAGCCGTTCGATCGCGGCCTGCTCGATGCCTTCGCCGCGTTGACCCGTGACCTTGGGCCGGTCTACGACCTCGGCTGCGGGCCCGGGCACGTTGCCGCCTACCTGCATGGACACGGCGTCGCGGTCACTGGGATCGATCTGTCGAACGAGATGGTCGCCCAGGCGCGAGCGCTCAACCCGGACATCGTGTTCCGGCAGGGATCGATGGCCGCGCTCGACGAACGCGTGACGCTCGGCGGGATCGTGGCCTTCTACTCGATCATCCATATCGACCGCGATCGGCAGCCGACCATGTTCAGGAGTTGGCGGGAAGCCCTCGTGCCTGGAGGCTGGCTGCTCGTGGCCTTCCACGTCGGTGAAGAGGATCGCCACGTCGACGACCTCTGGGGAATCCCGGTCGACGTCGACTTCCTGTTCTTCACCCCTGAGGAGATCGAGGCGCGGCTGCGCGCCGCCGGGTTCACCGTCGTGGAGCGGCACGAGCGCGACGCCTACCCCGACATCGAGGCCGCGACCCGGCGCTGCTACCTCCTGGCCCGGAACGACGAGGGCAGTCCTGGGCCGACGTCCCCTGGTCATTGATCCCACCCGGGATCGTCACCGTTCCGTGAATATCAGGACGCGCCAGCAGCAGCGGGCCGACCACGGATCGCGTCATCAACCGGCGTGGATGGCATTGGTGCCGGTTCGGCATGTCGGCTGGGCCGTGACGCGGCTGACGTAGACTGGCGGGCATCGTCCCGGAGCGCCCGGTCGGGACGGCACCGTGGCGACCGACCATCCGACTGGGTCAGGCAGGCCGAACGTTCGGGATCGTCCGATGACGCCAATGGCATGCGACGGAGACAGGTAGCCGTGGATGACGGATCGGACGCGGCGGTGGAGCGGTACGTGGCGCTGGGCGACTCCTACACCATCGGCGAGGGCGTCGAGGTGGCGGAGTCATGGCCGGCCTTGCTCACCGCTCACCTGCGGCGGCAGGGCATCGCCATCGACCTGGTCGCCAATCCGTCCGTCACTGGCTGGACCACCGAGCAGCTGATCGCCGAGGAGCTGCCCGTCTTCGAGGCCAGCCGCCCGACGTTCGCGACGCTCCTGATCGGGGTCAACGACTGGGTGCGGGGCGTCTCGGTGCCGGACTTCGCGGACCGGCTCGCCGCCATCGTCGGGCGGGTGCAGGCCGCGCTGCCTGATCCGCGGAAGCTGCTCCTCGTGACGATCCCCGACTTCTCGGTGACGCCGGAAGCCCAACGGTACGCCAGAGGGCGTGACATCGCCCGGGAGATCGCCGGCTTCAACGACGTCGTCCGGGCGACAGCGGACCGGGCGGTGGTCCCGGTGGTCGACATCTTCCCCCTCTCGCAGCGGTTGACAGGGAAGGAATATCTCGCGGCGGACGACCTCCACCCCTCGGCTGCCGCCTACGAGCGGTGGGAGCAGCTCATCTTTCCCGTTGCGCTGGACCTGCTCAGTCAGTGACTGAGCCTGGATCGATGGCGGCGGAATGTCAGGGGTACGGATAGGTCCGACCGGGCGCTTCGCCGGCCGGACGACCTGAGCCATACGACTCGTCATCAGCAAGCTGCGGTCGCCATCCCTCCCTGCCGCTCGGCATGGTCCGCGGCGTCCCGGAGCGATGAGCCAGACCAGGCCGTCCAGCGGTGTCACGAGCCAGTGTCATGAGCGAACGATGCAGATGCACTGGTAGCGGTGGCGGCGCCTCAGCCGATCCGGCGAGGCGAGATCAGGTCGTCGAGATCGATTCTCCGAAGCAGCTCCTGTCGCATCCGGTCCGACATGGCGTTGACGATCTCCGCACCGTCCTGAGACGGGTCGATCGTGACGCGGAAGGGACGCTGGCCGAACGGGGCGTTGACGATGTCCACGATCGCGCGCCCGACCGCCGACGGGTCGGCGTCGTCCGGCTCGAGCGCGGCCAGCTCCCGCTGCATCTGCTCCGGCACCCCGGCGTAGGGTCCTGACGTGTACTCCGCCGCCCTGGCCCCATCCTCTGGCCCGCCGGCGTGGGTGAAGTGGTTGGTCCCCGTGGTGAAGGCGCCCGGCACGACGATCGAGGTCTCCACACCCCAGCGAGCGAGCTCGCCCGCGTAGCTCACCGCCAGGGCGTCCATCGCGGCCTTGGCCGCGATGGACGGGCCGAGGAACGGCGGCACGCCGCCGCGGGTGCTGGACGACGAGACCCAGATGACGAGGCCGCGCCCTTGCCGCCGCAGATGGGGGAGGACGGCTCGGTTCACCCGCTGGGTGCCGAGCACATTGCCATCGTAGATCTCGGCCAGCTGGCCAGGGGTGAACGCCTCGCTCGGTCCCAGCACCATGTGCCCCGCGTTGTGCACGATGACGTCGATCCGGCCCGCCTCCGCCACCACGCGGGCGATCCCGACATCGACTGACTCCTGTGAGGCGACGTCGAGTTCGGCGGTGCGGAGGTCGACCCGATGGTCCCGGGCGTAGTCGCTGGCGGCCTGGACCTGGGGGGCGTTCCGCCCGGCGGTCTCCCGCATGGTGGCGTAGACCACGTGCCCGGCATCGGCCAGCATACGAGCGCTCATGGCGCCAAATCCGCTCGAGGCGCCGGTGATCACGATCACGTCAGACATGGCTGGTTCCGTTCGTGAGGTACGGCAAGGGCTCTGGGGGCGACGATGGCCATCGGTCCGGGTGTCAGAGGTTCTGTCCGCCGGAGACCTCGATGCGCTGGCCGGTGATCCATGCGCCGCCGTCCGACAGCAACATGGCGACGGCCGCGCCGATGTCGTCCGGCAACCCGACCCGCCCCAGCGCGATCGTGCCGGACAGCATCCGGTTGACCTCCGGGTTGTCGCGCGCTCGCCCACCGGCGAAGTCCGTCTCGGTCACGCCAGGTGCGATCGTGTTGACTGTGATCCGTCGTGGGCCGAGCTCCTTCGCCTGGTAGCGCGTCAGCACCTCGATCGCCCCCTTGGTCGCGGCGTAGGCCGAGTACCCGGGGTTGGTGAACCGCGCCAGGCCTGAGGAGACATTGAGGATCCGCCCTCCGTCGACAATTAGCGGCAGGAGCTTCTGCGTCACGAAGTACGGCCCCTTGAACTGGATCCGGACGAGCTCGTCGAACTGCTCCTCCGTCGTGTCAGTGAATGGGGTGTTGAAGCCGATGCCGGCGTTATTCACCAGGAAATCGAAGTCGGACCGGTCGAACGTCGCCTGGAGGGTGGATCGCACGCTCGTGACGAAGGCATCGAAGGCGGCGCTGTCACCGGTGTCCAGCGGCAGCATGGCGGCGCGAGCGCCTTGGGCCTCGATCTGGCGCGCGACGTCCTGGGCCTCGTCCTCGCGGCTGCGGTAGGTGCCGACGATGCCGACGCCCTGGTCGGCGAGGTGGAGGGCCATGCTTCGGCCCAGCCCGCGGCTGGCGCCGGTGATGATTGCGACTCTGCTGCTACTGGTCGTCACGATCGTCCCCCGTCTGAAGGATTGAAGCCGTCCTGATCTGTCGACCGTGTGCTTGCTCGACGGCCTCTGCCATGGGCCATGATTCACGCCAGGACGCTGGTCAGGCGCGGATCGTGTGGCCCGGTCTGGTCGGAGCCTAGCCCTCGTCGAGGACGAACACGAACTCCTCGGCGATCCGGTCATCCGCCCAGCGGGCGATGGTGGCCATCGTCTGGCCGTTGGTGAACCTGCCGGTCACGACCGTCCAGTCGCCGACGGCGATCCGGATCGGGTGGGAGTCGATCATGTACTCCGGGTGCGCCGCGCGGATGGGCCGGACGTAGTCGACGTGGGGCGCGCTCCCGGTCGTTGCCTGGCCGAATCCCCGGCTGGTGACGTCCTCGCTATGGACCTCCGCGAAGACGTCCCAGTTCTGCGCGTTCCAGCCCTCGTAATCCAGCCGGTCCATCAACTCGAGGTGCCGCAGCTCACGCTGCCGGGAAGTGCCGTCGGTCTCCGGCATGATGGTCCTGGTGATCCGATCGTTGGAATCCATTCGTTCGCTCCTGTCTCGCCGATTGGGATGCCCACAGTTGCTGGGCGTATTCGCCAACGGGGTGCTTCCCCGTCGATCGATCAATCGTAGGCTTGCCAGTGGGCCGAATGAATGGTGAAACCAGCGCTTGTTTATGTCATTTCTTCAGGCGCCGATAGACGAGCGGGCTCAGGCCCGTGTGTCGCTTGAAGATCTTGCTCAGATGGAACTGGTCACCGTACCCGAGCTGGCGAGCGATCTGGCCGACCGACAGGATCGAGAAGCGGAGGAGCCGCTTGGCCTCGAGGACGAGACGCTCATCGATGGCGCGTTTGGTCGAGATGCCAAGGACGCGGCTGACGATCGCGGAGAGCCGGACCGGTGAGAGACCGAGGACCCCGGCGTAGTGCTGGACGTCGTGATGGGCCACGAAGTCCCGCTCGAGCACCGTGACGAACGAATGGAAGACGACCTGGTCCTCCCGCTCCACAGTGGTGGTCTCGCTCGCCACCCGGATGTAGCGTTCGGTGTGCATCAGCAGGAGCGCCAGCACGTGTTGAAGCGCGGACGCCGATTCGGCGTCCACGGGCTGGGCGGCCTCCGCCTCGATCAGTTCGGCGATCGCATCGAGCGTCCGGAACTCATGCGGGCCGAGCGACACGGTGAGGGAGCGGCCGGGACCAGCGAAGACCTGGGTCGACAACGCATCGTCGGGCAGGAAGTCATCGGTGAACCGGAGCCGCCAGCCGGTGAGCTCGTGGGTGCGTACGCAGTTGAAGTACTGCCCGGCGGCGACGAGGGTGAGGGTGCCCGGGCCGAGCTCCCGCGTCTCGCCGTCGACCAGGTGCCAGGCGCAGCCCCGCTCGATGACCACGAATTCATGGACCGCGTACCGTCCCGCCAGATCGGTCGTGTGGTGTGTGACGGTCCAGTCGGACCATCGGGCGAAGTCGAAGGGCCGAGTGACCGGGCCCCGTTCCGCCCAGTCGCTCCCCAGCGTGGCGAATCGGTTGATGATCGATGTCGCCATGGTTGAGCTACCTCTTGCCTCAGGCGGTCGTCGGGCACGACCATGCGTGTTCGTGGCGGGTTGCGAAGGACACGGCTCCGGACACTGGTCAGGGCCGCCGAGCGGCGCACTTGCCGTGGTGGCCGGTCCGATCCCCGGCGGTCTCCAGACAGGGGTCGTGCCGCTCGCGTGGCCCCCATGACCGGTCAGGTTTCTCGTGGCTGGGTGGGTATGATCACGTGATGCGCGCGTCCCGGACCTCTCCGTGGGACGTGCCCCGCCACTATCCAGCCCGGAAAGGATGACAGCGCGTGGCTAGGGAATCACTTGGGGTCGAGCAGGTGCTGGCCCTGCTCGCGGCGACCCCAACGCGCATCGCCGCGCTCGCCGAGGGGCTGACGCCGGCGCGGTTGCGCACTGCTCCCGCTCCCCAGGAGTGGTCCGCGAACGAGGTGCTCGCCCACCTCCGGTCCTGCGCCGACGTCTGGGGCGATTGCATCGCGAGGATCATCGCCGAGGACGTGCCGACGATCCGGGCGGTCAACCCCACGACGTGGATCCGGCGGACAGACTATCCCGAGCTGGAATTCGCCGCCTCGCTCCGGGCCTTCGCGACCCAGCGCACCGGGCTCCTGGCCGTCCTGGGGCCACTGCCGCCCGAGGACTGGGTCCGATCGGCGACGGTGACCGGGGCGGGTAAACCGCTGGAGCGGACCGTTCAGTCCTACGCGCAGCGGCTGGCGAGACACGAGCGGCCCCACATTAGGCAGATCGAGCGCACCCTCAATGTGGTGAACGGGTGACCACCGCATCCTCGCGCGGCGGGGCGGTCCGGTCGGGCGCAGGGGTGCTTCCAGTGGAAACGCATCGTTCACGGACGAGCCGGCAGCGTCCGGAGCCGGGCGACGTGCTCGGGCAGCCGGGCGACCCAGGCGAGCAGGACGTGGAACCAGCCCCGCGTCCGGGCCCGCAGGTCCGGGTCGAGCCGCTCGAAGTCGCTCCAGGCGTGGCTGGTCAGCCATGAGAGCATCCCGATCAGGCGGTGGAGCGACGTGTTGGGCTCGATCGGCCCGCGGCCGTAGCCGTCGTAGAAGGCCCGGGGCAGGCCCTGTCCGTTGAACAGCAGGGCGTGCTCGTCCAGCTGGGCCAGCTCCCGGGCCGGGTCGCCGATCACCGGTCCGTCCCAGTCGACCAGGGTCGCGCGGTCTGGCGCGATCAGGATGTTCCCCAGGTTGGGGTCGCCGTGGAGCAGCGCCGTCGTGGAGCCTCGGAGGGACGGCGCGGCCGCCTCGATGAGGTGGTGGATCTGGGGTAGCAGGGCAACGGTGTTCGGCAGCAGCCGTTCCAGGCCGACGGTTGCTCCGTCGACGGCCTCGTGCAGCGGTGTGACGGGATCGACGGGTCGCAGTGAGATGCCATCCGGACCGACTTCGCCCGCCAGGAGTCTGGGAAAGCGAATGTCGTGGACCTGTCGGTAGGCACGGCCAACCAGCGCCCAACTGTTCGGCGTTGCCGTCCAATCTTCGACGGCCTCACCCATGGTGATGCCGGGCGCGAACTCGTACAGGGAAGCGTTGCCGTCCGCCGCGAGCAGTCGCGGGACCGGTAGCCCATACGACTGAAGCAACCGCGCTCGCGTCGTTTCGGCGGTCGCCTGGTCGGCCCGCAGTCGCAGGACGACCTGGTGCCCGTCGGCCAGCCGGGCGGCGTAGATCCGGTTGTCCAACCCACGACCCACCAGCCGCGACGTCGCGGTGACAGCCGGCAAGCCGGCGTCCCGGACGAGCATGTCGAGGATCGTCCAGGTCACATCGTCCAATCGGACGGGTCTCCTTGAGGTGGCGGCGGGCCGCGAGGTAAAGGGCGAAGTGATTCGTGTTCCCGCGGGAGTGGTCAAGCAGAGGCCTGGTCCGAGGGGCATCCGAAGCCGATGTCAGCTCTCGGGAATAGTGACTGAACCGGTCGCGATCGAGCCCTGGCCAGACTCCTGATCCACGGCATCGATCAACCAGGCTCCCGATTCACCGTGAGAGAACGTGAAGTAGGCTGTCCCGCTGGACGCGTAGACCAGCGCGCCGGCGCGACCGTCCGCGAACTGCTCGACATCGGCGATGACGAGTTCGACGGGAACCCCGGAACTGGCTGGCCGGGCAGTGGCGTACTGAGGAAGGTCGGCCAGATCGCTGAGGATATTGCCGAGGATGAAGGCGACGTAGTCGTCCGACACTAGACCAAGCGCCCGAGCGATGTCGCCGTTGGCCGAGCAGACCGCGTACTCCTCCAATGTCGATTCGATCGCGGCAACGGTCGCGCCATCGGCCGACGAGCCGGTGCCAGCCTGTGAGCGGGCGCTTCGGCCAGACGGATCGGAGAGGAGCGTCGGAGTTGCGACGAGCAGGTCGACTGCCGCCTGGAGCTCCTCGACCGTCCGCGGCTCGGCGTCACAGACGACGACGTCGCCTGAGACCGGTGATCCAACTGGAGATGGTGAAGCGGCGAGGGGCGTGGCACGTTCGACGAGAGCTCCCGGAGTGCCGGTCATGCCCGGCTGAGCGGCCTGCTCCCGGGCCGAGACCACGATGTAGCTATTGGGTGGGTCGGTCGCCCGCTGGGCCGGCCCCGTCACCGAGCGGGTCGTCAGATCGTCGAGGTCGACTGACTCACCCGCTTGGACCGCTACCGGATCGCCGCCCGCGGTATCCGTGATCTGGATCGATCCCTGGACGCCGTAGACGACCCCCACCGGGACCGATCCGGCCGCATCGCCAACACGGCGGTTGGGGGACACGAGCGAGGGGTCGAGCGGCCTGGCGACCGGGCCGGCCGCCGCGAAGCTGTAATGGATGGCAACCCGTGCGCCTACCGTTGGGTGCGGGAGGATGACCGCGCCGACCCGTTCCATCACGACGCCGGCCGGTGTCGCGGGGTCGGGGGTGTCGGTCGCCGCGACCCCGATCACCCAGACGGCTCCCGGCGCGTCGCTCAGGTTCTGGAAGGTGCCGGCCAGGGGACCTCCGGTCTCGCTTTGGGCCGTGAGGGCGGTCGAGTCTTCACTTCGCTGCCCGGCGAATGCCGAGTAGAAATCGACCGTGCCGGAGAACCCGACGATCGTCCAGCCACTCGACTCCGGCAGGTCGAACGTCGCCCGGGGATCGATCGTGAGCCGATAGAGCCGCAGTTCATGGCCACTCGTCGATTCCGGGACGGTCGCCCCTCCACCGGCCTCGTGGTAAGCCGTGGCCGGTGGAATGGGCGTACCCGGTTCCGACTCGGTGGGCAGGGTTGCGGTTGGCCGTGGGGTGCCGTCGATCGAGATGATCCGAACACGGGACGTCGAGCGGATCACGACGGGGGCGCGTGGTGTCCCGGACGTCGATCGAGAACCCGACTGGGCGGCGGAGCCCACGGCCCACGGACTGGCGACGGCCGCCATCAGGAGGATCGCGGCGCCGAACGGGGCCAGCCACCGCCGGACTGGGAGGACGCGATGACCGCCGGGCTGGTTCGTCATGGGTCGATCAGTCACGGTATCCCCAGTTCGTCGTTGCCGGAAGGGCGTGGTGGTCCTGCCAGACCGGGCATCGACCTATGGCGACGGGCTGCCGAGACCCACTCTCACACAGGGCGGGGAGAAGAACGTTAAACACCAGCGAGACCGTGCTCTGACATCCGACGTACGACGCTTCCAGCCGGCGGCCGGGCGTCGAGCGTGTCATGTCGAGTGCGCCAATCGGGGTAAGGCCAGCGTGTCCGGCCCGGTTTGGACGTGATCTGGCCAAGACGATACCACGGGGCCGATGCCGGACAATGGCCTGATCCGCGGCGAGCGACGGCGGAAGACACGCGGCGGCAGGGCGAGGCGCGCTGCCGACCCACCGGAGGGACCCGATGGCGCAAGTGAAGATCTACGGATTGGCCGATCAGTTGCGTCCGGTCCAGGTTGCCCTCTCGGAAGCGGTCCATGGGGCGGTGATGGCGGCGCTGGCCTACCCGCCGGACAAGCGGTTCCATCGGTTCTTTCCGCTGGACCGCAACGACTTCCTGTTCCCGCACGACCGCTCGGAGCGCTACACCATCGTCGAGATCAGCATGTTCGCGGGGCGATCGGTCGACGCGAAGCGGCGGCTGATCGGCGAGCTCTACCGGCGCGTCGAGGCGGCGACCGGGATCGAGCCGGTCGACCTCGAGATCACCATCACCGAGACGCCTCGGCACGACTGGGGAATCCGTGGCGTCCCCGGTGATGAGCTGGACCTCGGCTACCGCGTCGAGGTCTGACCTGGCCGCGACGTCTGGCATTACCGCCATCCCGGACGGGGCAACCGAGCGCGAATCGAGGGTAATCCGTTATTGCGGACTCCCTTGCAATAACCGGTCCGTGGTGTCCCACACCTCACCCTCATGGGTGGGCTCGTACGACTCGTACGACGACCGCTCGGTGCGCGTCAGGTTGCGCGATCGGCGCGATGCACAGCCTCCGGACCGCTCCGGTCCCCGAGCGCCTGGCCGACGCCATCGCCCAACTGCGCGACATCGTCGTCGAGCTCTGCGCGCTGGTGACCAAGGACCCACAGGTCTTCACGCGGCACTACGCGCTCATCGACGCGAACCTCGAGCTGCAGGGGCGTGACGCCGTCAAGTCCCAGCGCCAGGCGGAACTCCTGGCGGACATCCTGATCGGGCGGGGAGCCGAGCCATCGATGGCCGGGCTCGCCTCGCAAGTCGCGCTCGCCTGTTACCAGGCTGCCCGGCGGTCCGCCGAGGGCGACCTCCGGCGGCTGGTCGACGACACCGCGTTGGCGTTCGACCGGGTATTGCGTCTTGGCGAGGGCGCCTAGCGCCGGGCGTCGCCTGGTCGCGTTGCCGCTTGCCGATCCAGGGATCCGGCGATCCGTACGATTCGGTCGAGCCGGGAAACGATTGTCGCCGCGCGGCAGGCTAGACTGTCCCCGCAATGCAATCCGATGGAAGCGTGAACCGTCCGGGCGACACCCGGCGCTCGCGCTTGCCTGTGGCCGATCAGGTCCACCCGGCCGGGTCACCGGTCCGGCCGGGTGGACCTGGTGGCCAGCCCCGATCCGAACGCTGGCGTCCCCGGGAGTGGTCATGACGGTTGTGGACGTGCTGGTCTCGCTGATCGTGCTGGTGCCGATGGGCGCGATCGGTGTCGCCTTCCTCTGGCGCGCGCGGCTCGGGCTCGACCCGCTGGAGTGGGTCGCCTACGGCGTTCCGCTGGGCTGGGTCGGCTCGTCGCTGGCCCTCTACGGCCTCTGCCTCCTGCAGGGCAGCATCACGACGCTCCTCGTCCTCAGCCTGCTCGTGCTGCTGACCGTGCTGACCGTCGTCCTCATCGTCGACGGTCAGCCGGTCGCCCGCTGCCTGACCCCGGACGCCCCAAGCGTCCACGTCCGGGGGCCGATCCGGGGAGCCGTTGGCATCGTCGCCGGTCCGGTGCCCGTGCTGGGGAACCGGCGGGCTCCCGCCAGGTCGCTCGGCGGCGCGCTGGGCGGGCTGGGTGAGCTGCGGCCACTGGACCTGATCCTGTCGCTCCGGCGTCCGCCGATCAGCTGGCTCCCGGTCCTGACGATCGGCGGGCTGGCCGTCGTCTGGGCCGTCTTCTGGAGCCGGATGATCACCTACGGCCCGGATGAGCTCACCGTTGGCCACCTCTGGTTCTGGACCGACGGTGCGCTGCACATGGGCGACATCGCCGGCCTGGTGTACGGCGACAACTTTCCCGTTCAGAACCTCCGTCTCGAGGGCAATATCTACGGGTATCACCTGCTGACGACGGTGACCTCGGCGGCGCTCGTCAAGGTGGGCCTGACGCCGTTCGCCGCGATCTGTGCCGCGTCCTGGCTGGGCTGGGTCTGGGTGGCGGTCGCCCTCTACGCCTTCGCCCGGCGCGTCCTGCGCCAGACGGTGCCGGCCGTGTTGGCGATGCTCCTGTTCGTCCTGGGCGGCAACCTGAGCTGGCTGCTGACCATCCGGCAGTTCAATGGGACCGGCGATCTCGTCGACACCCTCCACAACCATGCCTACATCTGGAGCGGCGTCCTGCAGGACATCTTCGGCTACAGCAACTTCAACTTCTACTGGGTCTTCTTCCTCGCCCAGCGGTCGTACCTCTACGGCCTGCCCATGTTCCTGCTCATCCTGGCGCTCCTGCTGGTCGGACTGCGGACGGGCCAGCGTCGCGCCTTCATCGTCGCTGGGGTGGTCGCTGGCACGAGCCCGCTGGCCAGCCTGCCGGTTCTGCTGGCACTGGCGATGATCCTGCCGTTCCTGGCGCTGCTCTCCCCGACCGGACGGAACTGGCGCCGCCCCTGGACCTGCTACCCGGTCGTGAACTGGCTGCTGTTCGCGGTGGCCGCGACCGTGACGACGCTGCCCCTGCTGCTCTACCAGTACCAGTCCGACTCCGGCGGCTTCGAGGTGCGCTGGGAACCGGACTGGATCCTGCAGGGCAGCGGTCAGCCGCTCTGGTGGTACTGGCTCAAGGCCACCGGGGCGCTCGGGCTCTTCGTCGCGATCGGCCTGTTCCTGCGCCGGGGGATGCCGCCGCGGGCCAGGGTCCTGCTCTGGTCGTCGATCCCCCTGGTGGTGATCGTGAGCGGCTGGGTGTTCCAGCCGTGGTCGCCCGACAACCACAAGCTGTTCGCCTTCGGCTTCGTCGGGCTCACAGTCGGCGCCGCGGCGGTCATCGCCGAGCTCTGGCGGCGCGGTGACTCGCCGGTCATCCGGGTGACCATCACGATCCTCGCCGTCAGCCTCATCCTGACCGGGCTGCTGACCAACCTCTCGGCGGTCGCCTCCCCGCAGAGCTGGAACCTGGCCGGCCGGAGCGCCGTCGCCGTCGGCGAGTGGGCCCGGGACGACACCCCGCCCCACGCGGTCTTCGCGACCGCTCAGCGCCACAACGCGCCCGCGACCATGATCGGTGGCCGGCGGGTGATCGTCGGCTTCGGCGGCTGGATGTCGACGCGGGGCTACGACGTCGCGGACCAGGAGCGGGCCCTGCGATCGATCATGGCCTACGATCAGGACGCCGAGCGCTACATCGATGAGTACCAGGTGGGCTACGTCGTGATCGGTCCGCCGGAGCGCGACGACTTCGACCCCAACGCCGACGCCTACCTGAGCCGCTACCCAGTGGCCTACGAACAGGACGACTACGTCGTCTTCGCGGTCAGTCCGGAGACGATCGACCTGGCTCTCGCCAATGGCGCGACACTGCCGGAGGATCCCGCCACCGGTCCTTCGGCCACCCCGGCGCCGGTTGGCGTGGTCGCTGGCTCATGAGCCGGTCGACGCGAACGCCGCCACTCCCCGTCCCCCATCCTGACCGGCCGGCCCGGCCGGACGACGGAGTCTGATCGCCATGCCGCAGGTCGTGTTCTCGCTGCTCTTCCTCGCCGCCCTCGGCGTCTCCGGTCTCGTCGGGCTGGCGCGGGCCCGGCTGGGGCTGACTCGCCTGGAGCTGGTCGCCTACGGCTTCCCGGTCGGGATGGTGGTCTGGTCGCTCGTCACCCTCGGGATCGCCTGCCTCCTCGGCCAGATGAGCCTGGCGCTGATCCTCGGCGTCGGGCTGGCCTCGCTCGTGACGGCGGCCATCCTCTACTCCTCCGGCGCGGCCGAGGGCGGGCCGTGGCCGGGCGGGCTCGGGCTGGCGCGCCGGTTCCGCTCGGTGGCGTCTCCCAGCGTCGGGTTCGTCGCGATACCCCGGCTCGGCGGGACCAGCGACGTGTCAGAGGCGTCGTGGCCGGCGATCGGCACGGCACGGCGGCTGCTCGCCTGGCCGTGGTTCTGGCCGGTCGTCGTCTGCGGCGGGTTCATCGTTCGGTGGGTCTTCCTCTGGGGGTTCATGTTCGACCTCCGGCCGGATGGGCTGTTCATCGGCCAGATCAACGTCTGGGGCGACTGGCCGCAGCACGTCGGCGACGCCGCCTCGTTCGTCTACGGGAACAACTTCCCGCCCGAGCACCCCCGCATGGCCGGCGTCCCCTACGCCTACCACTACCTGTCGTCGCTGACCGGCTCGATGTTCATCCGCTTCGGGATGACGCCCTACGGCGCGCTGGCGCTGCACAGCTTCGTCCTGTCGGCCTTCATTGCCGTCGGCGTGCTCGCCTTTGCCCTGCGGCTGCTGCGGGACGCCCGCGCCGCCGCGCTGGCCGTCCTGTTGTTCCTGCTCGGCGGCGGCTTCGGCTGGGTGCTGATCGCTCAGCTCGCCAACGACGACGGCAACATCCTCGGCACGATCTGGAACCAGCCCTGGGACATCGGCCCGCAGAAGGACAACCGCTTCTGGTGGGAGAACTTCTACCTCTCCAACATCGAGCCCCAGCGCTCGGTCCTCTACGGCCTGCCGCTCTCGCTGCTGATCCTGACCCTGCTGCTGATCGCCGTCCAGCGCTGGCAGCTGCGGACGTTCGTCGCGGCAGGAGTGATCTTCGGCCTGATGCCGTTCTCCCACCTCGGCGCGCTCCCGGCGCTGGCGGTCGTGATCACGATGACCGCGCTGCTGTTCCCGACCGGCGACCTGCGCGGCCCGCTCCGGCAGTGGTACCCGGCCCGGAAGTGGATCGCGTTCGGCGTCGTCGCGGCCGGGCTGGCCCTTCCCCAGTTGATCCTCCAGCAGGTCGGCCAGCCGGTGGTGACCGGGGGTGTCGCCTGGCATTTCGGCTGGCTCAAGGCCGACTTCGAGCCAGCCTGGTGGTTCTGGTTGAAGAACCTCGGCTGGTTCGCGCCGCTGACCGTGATCGGACTGCTGATGCCGCGGCTGTTCGGCAGCGTCACCTACCGCTTCCTGCTCGCCTTCATGCCGATCTTCGTCGTCTGCAACGTCCTCAAGCTCCAGATCGACCCGCTCGACAACATCAAGACGCTGCTCTACTGGCATCTCGCCGTCTGCGTCATCGCCGCCGCCGTGATCGCCTACGCCTGGCGGATGGACAAGGGGCCGGCCGCACGGGTGGTGATCACCGCCGTCGTCGCGACGATGTTCTTCTCA
>JAABUS010005117.1_pt1 | contig 17695 bp, 19 predicted proteins | sample 5560161 | NCBI WGS metagenome assembly JAABUS01 (sample SAMN10711885, study PRJNA513376) | rock metagenome | isolation source: Antarctica rocks | place: Antarctica: Victoria Land, Trio Nunatak nord | collected 2016-01-04
AGGCCGGCATCGCGCACTTCGGGGAGGCGCTGCGTCGTGAGCTGTACGGCGAGGGCGTGCAGGTGCTGACCGTCTACCCCGGTGCGACCAGCACCCCGATGATGGAGTCCTCGAAGGCCGGCGCCGCCGAGGGCTTCGAGTACGAGACCCCCGAGGCGGTCGCCGACGCCACCGTCGAAGCCATCCTGGACGGCAGCCTCACCGTCGTGCGCGGCGGCCAGCCACGCCGCGACATGATCGCGACGAACCGCGAGGACCCGGCGTCGATCGACCAGATGCTCGCCGAGCGCAAGCCCCTGCTGGAGAAGGCCGTCGAAGCGCACTCCAGCCTCTGATGCCGGATGCCGGGCAGTGGCGCTGGCCCGCGCTGACCATGTTCACTGTGGGCTACGGCGCCAACCAGTTCGTCCCCCTGCTCGCCGTCTACCGGCACACCCTCGGACTCTCCGACACCCAGGCCACCGCGGTCTTCGGCGTCTACGCCTTCGGGCTCGTGCCCGGACTGCTGGTCGGCGGACGAGCCAGCGACCGGTTCGGCCGCCGCGGTCTGATGATCTCGTTCGCCGCGCTCTCGCTGCTGGCCACGGCCGTCCTGGCCGGCGGCCAGTGGGGCGTCGGGTGGCTCTACGCCGGCCGGCTGCTCACCGGTGTGGTGTCCGGCACCGTGTTCACCATCGGCACCGCCTGGGTCAAGGAACTCTCCGACGGCGCCGGGGTCGGGGTCGGGGCCCGTCGAGCGGGCGTCGCCCTCACCGCCGGGTTCGGCGTCGGTCCGCTGGTCGCAGGTCTCCTGGCGCAGTGGGCGCCGGAGCCTGTCCTGCTGCCCTACCTGGTCCACCTGCTGCTGACCGTGCTGGCGCTCGCGGTCCTTCCCCGGGCCCCGGAAACCCGCACCCAGGCCGGTATTCGAAAGTCTGGGGCGAGGGCCCCGCTGTTGCCGGGCTCGGCCCGCACCGCCCGGTTCCGCAGCATCACGATGCCCCTCGCGCCGTGGGTCTTCGGCAGCGTGACCGTGGCGTTCACGACGCTACCGGCCCACGGGATCGGCACCGTCGCCGGACTGCAGGTGGCCGTCCCCGGCCTGCTCGCCGCTCTCGCCCTGGCCGCCGGGTACGGCGTCCAGTCGGCCGGTCGCCGGCTCCATGTGGCCACCACGGCACGTCACGGCGACGGGCGCACATCCGCGGCGGCAAGCCTGGGCGTGGTCGTGCTCGGCTGCCTGGCCTCGGCGTACGCCACGGCCCGACCCGGCCTGGTCACCGCCGCCTTTGCCGCCACGCTGCTCGGCGCCGGGTACGGGCTCTGCCTGAGCACGGGCCTGCGAGAGGTCGAGGAAACCGCAGCACCCGACGAGCTCGGCGCGGTCATCTCGATCTTCTACAGCCTCGCCTACGCCGGGCTCCTCGTGCCCTACCTGCTCACGTTCCTGGCGCCGCGACTCGGCTACCCCTGGGCGCTCGCCGCCGCCGCCGCCGCCGCGGGACTCACCCTGATGCTCGTGCTCGCGTCGCGACCCGGCTCAGGTTCCGCGCCTGACGCCCGTCCCGCCCATGACGATCGGTCACGGCGTATCTGAAACAGACAAGACGGCTCGTTCCTGACCAGAGCAGATGGAAACCAATCCGACGCACACCCGGCCATCTGCCGCCATGGACTGGCAATGGCCGCGACATCCGCAGCCCCATCGTGCAGAGCGGAGAGATTCCTTGGTGGCAGCCTCGGGCCCAGCGACCGAGGACACCGCACGTGAGGAGAGCGAGCATAGACGAGAGGCCAGCCCTCCACGAGCCTGCGCTGGGTCGGGACTTCACGACGGGTAGGGCCACCCATCGTCGGAGTCGCGGGTCAGTTCCTGGTCGAGACCAGTCCAGCGGCCGCGGCGACGAGAAGGAAGGCGCCTCCGAAGTAGTAGACCGTTTCGATGCCGTACAAATCGGCCACGACGCCGCCGAGGCCGAGCGAGACCAGGCGGCCGCTCTGCCAGAGCACGTCCATAGAGGCGAAGACACGTCCACGGACGTGTTCCGGTATCTCAGCCTGCAGCAGGGAGTTGAACGTGACCGCCCCGGTGGAGGTGCCGATGCCGTACATCACCAGTGTGCCGGCGGCGAACGGGACCGACGTGGTGGAGGCCAGGGCGAGGTCGACCAGGCCCCGCACACCGAACGGACCGAACACGAACAGCGGTCGCGTCGGGTTCCGGACCCGCCGAAGCAAGACGAGGGGACCCAGCGCGGCCCCGACGCCGATGGCGCCCACGAGCAGCCCGTAGCCCCGTCCCGTGACGCCCAGGTGCTCCTGGGCGAGTACCACCAGCAGGGCACTGGTCGCGCCGGCCGACAGGGCGGCGAGGAACTGCACCACCGCGAGCGTGCGCAGGAGCGGGTGTCGCACCAGCACCGCTACCCCTTCGCGGGCCTCGACCAGCAACCGTCGCCGTGGCACCTGATCGGGGTGTCCCGGCACTCGCAGCCACCGCAGGAGCAGCGCGCTCACGGCATAGGATGCGGCGTCGATCGAGAACGCGGGACCGTATCCGAGGGAGACGACCAGCAGACCCGCGAGCGGCGCCAAGACGATCTGGGACAGGACGGCGGCGGTCCAGATCCCGGTGTTCGCCGCGACCAGCGCATTCCTGGGGACCAGTGCCGGGAGGACCGAGGAGGCGGCCGGATTGAAGAAGACGCCTGCGAACGACATGGCGAACGCAACGGCGTACACCCCGACAGACGCGTCGTGCCACACCGCCAGGAGCACCGCGAGCACCAGTCGGAACACGTCCGAACCGATCATCACGCGGACCCGTGGCCATCGGTCCACCAACGGGCCGGCCAGCGGCGCCAGAAGCAGGACCGGCACGATCTCGGCGACCACGACACCGCTGACCCCGAGCCCCGACCCGGTCAGGTCGTAGATCAGCAGCGCAAGCGCGACGAAGTTGAACGTGTCACCCCACTGGGACACCGTCCGCGCCGCCCACAGGCGTCCGTAGCCGCGCTGCGCGAACACGGCTCGCAACCCGATCGGGCTTGTCGCGTCGTGGCCGCTCAGGTTCACACCTCTCGGTCGCCGGATCGTCAGTGTCAGGGTCGGGACGGATCGAGGTCCCGCTACCCGTGGACCAACATCGACATGCCGGCTCCTGGGCCGCTCGAGGTGGTCACGACGATCGCGACCACCGCTGCGCCCGCGACCACCGTCACGATCATCAGTCGCCCGGCGAGCACCGGGCTGACCAAAGGCCGGCAACGGCGACCACGCCGGCGGGACCAGGACACGACGTAGGCACCGACGAAGCACCCCAGACCCACGTAGAACGGAACAGGCGAAGTGCCTCCGCCCCCACCGGTCCACACGTACATGCTCAGGTACAGCAGCGCCCCACCCACCAGGGCCAGCGCCACAACCGGTCGCCCGCACCGCAGGCCGCCGACAGCGAGTAGCAGCACCGAGAACAGGAGCAGGGGCTGCGCGACCACCCCCAGCCCGGGAGCGAGCCGGCTGACGACCGCACTGGACGCACCAAGCCCGACCACACCCAGGACACTGCCCGCGACCCCCGGCAACATCGCGACCATCGGGAGACAACTGGCCAACAGGCCCGCGCCGCTCGCGGTCCGAGCGACAGCATCTGTCCGGCTCGTCGCGTCCTTCGGCATTACGCCACCATACGTTCCGTCACAGCGGCGTCCCGTCGATCTCGGCCGCATCGAGGCCGGTGAACCGGGCGGTTCCAGTCCGCGCCGAAACGCCCGAGTCTTCGAGCGCCTCGATTGAGTCCACGGGTGCGATGTGCTGGATCGTCGCTCGCACGTGATCCATCACCTTCGCAAAGTTGAGGGAACCTCCGCGACCCGTGATGCCGAAACGATGGCCACCGCGCGCGGTGGCCGCGACGCCGCGAAGCAACCAGGAGCGCCTTGGACGGAACGCACCCGGTCCACAGGCAGTCACCTCGGGCGCGCTCGCGTTCCACGAGGAGGACCCGGGCACCGAGCCGCGGGGTCAGGCGCGCATGGCTCGGCGCAGCCGTCGTCCGATGACCTCCGTCCCTGCACTCACCGCGAAGGAGGCCGCGAGCAGGGCGGTGACGACGGGGAAGCGGAACACGGCGAGATTCTCGGCGAGCAGCCGACCAAGGCCGGCTGCTCCGACGATGCCGACCACGGCCGTTTCCCGCACGCAGATCTCGAAGCGGTAGAGCGTGTAAGTGAGCAGCTGGTGGGTCGAGGGGGGCACGGTGGCGATGAGCGTCGCCGTTCCACCTCGTACGCCGGCGTGCCTGAGGGCGTCACGTGCTCGGGTGTCAACGCTCTCCCAGGCCTCGGCGACGAGTCGGCCGAGGATGCCTCCGGTGTAGAGCCCGAGGGCCAGTGCTCCGGGAAGTACGCCGGGGAACAGCACCAGCAGGGCTACGACCGCCCACACGGTCGGAGGGACCGAACGTAGGACGAGCAGAATGGCCCGTGCGAGCCACCAGAGGAAACCGCGGAGCACGCGAGGGGCGAGCGGGATGTGATCGGTGCTCGCGCCGCGCCGCTCGGTGGTCGCGAACGGCGCCATCAGCAAGGTGATGGCCACGGCCACCGCCATGGCCAGGACGGCCATGGCGAGTGTGTCCAGCACTGCGCTGCTGAGCGCTGGCCAGCCGCCGGGCGGAAGGGCCGGTGGCCAGAGGTCGTCGAGCAGCCGGCCGGTCAGCTGTCGGGTGCGGGGGCTGGTCAGTCCGGTGAGGGAGACGTCCGAGGCCAGCCAGGCGACCATGAGCCCCGGTACCACGACCCACGCTGTCCAGCGCGCCCACCGGGAGCGGGAGCGTCCCGTGGCGCGAGTGGCGTTCTCCTTTTCGGGTCCACCGGAGATGCGTTGCTCGTGTCCACCGGACCACTCCGTGCAGCTCACCACAGCCAGGTCGGTGCGTAGCCGGGTGCTCCACAGGTCCGCCATCGCGGAGAGCAGCAGGACGGCTGCCACGAGCGTCCAGACCTCGTCCCAGTTGCGGGACTGGAGGCTGACGACCAGCTCCTGTCCCAGACCTCCGACGCCGACGACGCCGAGCAACACCGTGGAACGCACGGCGCACTCGAACCGGTAGAAGGCGTAGGACAGGAGCAGCGGGGCCGACTGCGGGAGCAGGGTATAGGCGAGCGCCGAAGTAGGGGGGGCGCCCGCCCCCCGCAGCGCCCGCAACGGTCCATCGGGTACGCCGTCGAACATCTCGGCGAACACCTGCGCGGTCTGTGCACCGAATGGCAACGCGATGGCCAGGATGGCGACGAGCGGGTCGAGTCCGAGGACACTGACGAACAGCAGCGCCCATACGAGCTCGTGCACGGAGCGGACGGCGACAAGCAGCAGACGCAGCAGTAGCCGGACCATGCGAACCGGCCACGGTGGACGGTGGCGCCACGCGACGTCGCTGAGGACCAGCCCTCCGAGCAGACCGATCACGAGGGCGCCCGCGGTTCCTACGGCGGCGAACGCCAGGGTCACGCCGGCGGCGTGGGCGACGAGCCCCAGGAAGGTCGGCTCTAGCGACGGGCGCAGTACATCGCCGAACAGGGCGGTGAGCAGTGGGAGGCCGCCGCGGTTGACCAGGTCCGTCCCAGCGGGCACAGCCCGGTGCAGCGCCCAGGCGATCGGGACGATCACGATCAACGCTCCGGTCAGCCGCCGCGCCATTACCTGGCGGCGCGTGACGGGGCGGCGCGCCGATCTCGCTGCAGCGTGGCTCGGGATCGGCGGACGGTCGAGCAGCTGGCTCATGGAAGCGTGTAGAGGCGGGTCAGGCGGGCATCGTCCAACTCCGCAGTGGGGACGTCGAAGTCCAACCGTCCCTCGCGCAGACCGACTGCGCGCGTGCAGTACTGCCGGGCGAGCTCGGGTTGGTGCAGGCTGATGATCAGGGTGGATCCCCGGGCCGGCGCCTGCAGCAACTCGAGGGTCTCCGCCGCTCGGGCCGGGTCGAGGCTCGAGACCGGTTCGTCGGCCAGGATCAGGTCCGGCTGCTGCACCAGCAGCCTTGCGATGGCCACGCGTTGGCGCTCGCCTCCCGAGAGGCGTTCGGTGCGTTCGTGCAGAGCCCAGTCCATCCCCACGCTATGCAGGGCGGAACGCACGTCGTCGTCCGCACGGGACCGGATGAGGGAAACCATTGCCCGCGGGGTGCTCCAGGTGCCGAGTCTGCCGGCGTTGACGTTGTGCAGCACGCGGACCTGCTCGATCAGGTCGAGGCGTTGGCTGACGGTGCCGATGCGACATTGCAGCCTGCGCAGCATGCTCGGTGCCAGGTCGGCCAGGACCTGTCCGAACACCTCGAGGACTCCTTCGCTCGCCAGCAGCGAGCCGTTCAATAGCGACAGCAGCGTGCTCTTGCCGGCACCGCTGGCGCCCAGCAGGGCCACGCGTTCGCCGGCGTGCACGGTGAGGTCGACCCCGTCGAGGGCTCGGTGGCCTCCGAAGCTTCGTCCGACGCCGCTCATCTTGACTACTGGCGCCGGTGAGCTCACGCGAGGAGGCCTTGCTCCTTGGCGACCGTTTCGATCAGGTCGTAGTTGGAGTTCTTGGTCGTGATGAACGACTTCGCCCCGAAGAGGTCGAGGATCTTCGCGTCGTCCCTGTCTGCGTCGTCGAGACCAAGCAGAAAGTCGGTGACCTTCGTGGTCGTGCCGTTTCCGAAGACCTTGTCCAGGTCCGGGCGGGCGAGCCAGTGGTAGTCGGCGAACCCGGGAGTGCGCCACAGGACGACGACGTTGCCGAGGTCCACCTCGCCGGCATCCTTCGCGGCGTTCCAGACCTGCTCGTTGACGGCGCCGACCTCGAAGCTGCCCGAGGCAACAGCCTCGATGGTCGCGTCGTGGGAGCCGGAGAAGCCGGGGGACCCCTGGAGATCGGCCTGGTCGAACCCCCCTTCCTGCATGTAGTACTGCGGCATCAGCCGACCCGACGTGGACGTCTCACTGCCGAAGGTGAGGGTGTGCCCCGCCAGCGCCTTCAGGCCGCTGGCATCGTCGAAGGGCTTCAGTCCGGAGGCCTTCGTGGCGATGAACAGGCTGTGGAAGTCGGCGTCTATGTCGCGCTGGGCGATGGCGGTGGCTCCGGGGACCCGCGCCCGCGCCTGGACGCCGGTGAGTCCACCCATCCAGGCCAGGTGGATGTCGCCGACCTCGAAGGCACGCACGACCGCGGTGTAGTCGGTCACCGGCTTATAGGCCACCTTCAGGCCGGTAGCGCCGGCGATCCGGTCGGCGAGCGCAGGGTAGAGCCGGTTGAGCAGCTCTGGGTCCTGGTCGGGGATCGCTGAGATGCTGAGGCGCCGCGCGGCCGACGTCGAGTCGGCCCCTCCGGAGCAGGCGCTGAGCGTCAGGAGCGCGGTGGTGCCGAGCAGGAAGGTTCGTCGGGTGGTGGTTGGCACGTGATGTCTCCTGGGTGGGTGTCAGCGAGGCGAGTGGTGGTCGGCTCGGGTGTCGCGGTGTGGATCCCATCCGAGGCACCCGGCGACGACGGCGACGGCGAGGAAGTAGGCCGCCGAGGTGGCCGTGCCCCCGAGCAGGGGGTCGGTGAAGCCCAGTTGGGCGTGCAGGGACAGGCCGGCGACCGCGGCCAGCACGGCAGCGGCCTGAGCGACCCTGCGGGGGCCGCCCCGGCTCGCGAGAAGCAGCAGGGCTCCGGCCACGACCAGGACCAGGCCGCCGATGAGGTTGTAGGCCCCGAGGCTGACCGAGAGGTCGCTCGACACGAGCCCGGGACCGCGCGGGGCGAGGGGGTCGCCGAACGAGCCGAGCAGGCTGTAGGCCCCGACGAGAACTGTCAGCACGCCCCACACCAGGCCCAGGGTCCGCCGGCTCGGCAGGCCCGCGCGGACGCCGTCCACGGCGAGCACCCGGCCTGCCGAGCTGAACAAGATCACCGCATGCGCGCCGATCATCAGCCAGTACGACCAGGGCCACTCATTCGGTGCGTAGGCCACCGACAGGGCGATCGCGACCGACTGGGCCACCCCGATGGCGGCGGCGAGCCGCACCCACGTGCCGGTGAGAAGCAGCACCGCGAGCGTGGTCTCGGCGATCAGCACCAGCCACCCGAACGGAGTGAAGGCCTTCAGGACGACGTGCTCGACCAGCCAGCTGTACGGCGGGAAGACGGGATGGCTCACCGCGTAGGAGGTGAACTTGTACAGGCCGTTGCCGGCATCCTGACCGAAGTCGGGTGGACGTTTCCACGACACGTTGTAGAGCCACAGCAGCCCGAGGAGCACCCGGAGGAACGCGGCTGCGATCGCGTGGCCGCGGGACACCTCATCGGTCGCGGGTGTGAGCAGCCAACGCACGCCAGCTGGAAGTCGGGATGCTCGTGAGGATTCCATGACTGTCTTACGCACAGCGGAACACCTCTCGTCCGGACGCGGATGCGGCACCTTGCACGTCCAGGGTGTCGCTGACGACCCCGAAGATCTCCTCGATCGACAGCGGCGCGTCGGCGATGCGCAGGTTCGGGTTGGTCACCGCGACCGGGTGCCACCACGCCCCGTCCGCGGTGATGGTCGGCTCGGGTTCCAGGGTGTCGATGGAGACGTGGATGCCGGCCTCGGCGAACCCCTCCTGCGCCACGGGCCGGATGACGCGGTCCTCGGGGTCGATGCCCTCCGCGTCGAGACGCTCGTGGAGGGCGGCGACGCCGATCGGGTCCTCGTCGAACATGGTGGCCGCCACGCGGACCTTGAAGCCCAGGGACCTGGCCAACGCGATCCCGTCGAGGGCGCGCGCCCAGGAGCCGGCGCCGCGCTGGCGGTCGTGCAGCTCCGGGGTGGCCGAGTCGAGGCTGACCTGCAGCACGACCGCTCGGTCCAGGGCCTCCAGGGTCTCGCGGCGTCGTCCGCGCCCGAAGACCATCGCGTTGGTGAGGATCGTGCGCTCCAGCCCTGCGCCGGCCTCGACCAAGGCGCCCAGGTCGGGATGCATGAAGGGCTCGCCACCGGTGAGGAAGAGCTCGCGACCTCCCGACGCGGCGAAGTCGGCGAACAGGCCTTTCGCGATCACGGGATCCAGGCGCCGGGAGTCCGCCTTCGGGGAGGACTCGGCGCAGCAGTACAGGCAGGCGAGGTTGCAGTCGAAGTTGGTGTAGGCCCACAGCCTGTGACCGACGGGTGTCTTGCTGCCCAGGCTGAACACGGTGCTCGGTCCGGCCAGGGCGCTGGCCTTGCGGACCGCGAACCACCACGGGCCGCTGGCGGTCTCGGCGACGTCGGCCGTCACGTCATGGCCGACGAGCTCGGCCCACACGGGCAGGTCGGTGACGACACTCGCCTCGGCGCTGCGGATGCCGAGGAGGTCGCCGGGTTCGAGTCGGCGCATCGCGCGGGTGATCAGCAGCAGCAGGCCGCTGCCGCAGTCCATGTCGCCGCCATCGATCAACGTCGCGACGTCGCCCAGCGGGCCGCCGCTCGCATGGTGGGGGCTCGGCGGGGTGTCCATGGCCCCACAATAGGCCAGCGCGGCGGCTGCGGTGCGTCCATGGGGCTGGGGGAAGTGAGCGGTCGTAGGGTCGGGGTATGTCACTTGATGCTCCTCATCGCCCCGACGACGCCGAGTCGCGGAGCTCGTTCTGGGAAGGCGTCCACGACGGCAAGGACGTCGACGGCGTCTCCTGGTGGCAATCGGTCCCCGAGCTGTCCCTGGGCCTGGTCGACGAGACTGGGCTGGACCACGAGGAACCCATCATCGACGTCGGCGCCGGCTGGTCGACCCTCATCGACCACCTCGTGGACCGCGGCTACCGCGACCTGATGGCCATCGACCTGTCCGCCACCGCGTTGACAACGGTGCGCGAGCGCATCGGACCTGCCGGTGAGCACGTCGTGCTGGAGGTGGCCGACGTCCTCGACTTCGACCCGGGACGCCACTTCGCGCTTTGGCACGACCGTGCGGTGTTCCACTTCCTCACCGAGCTCGACGAGCGGGAGGACTATCGGTTGTCCCTGGCGCGGTGCGTGCGGCCGGGCGGCTTCGTGGTGGTCGCGACCTTCGGGCCCGATGGCCCGCTGACCTGCAGCGGACTGCCCATCGTGCGCTACACCCACCAGGAGCTGGCGGCCGAATTCCCCGACTACCGACTCGTCTCGACCAGCGGCGAGGACCATGAGACACCGTGGGGGACGACGCAGCAGTTCACGGCCGTACTCCTCCAGCGCCCAGCCTGAACGCGGCCGAAGGCGACGGGCGGAGGCCGAGGAGTCCGGACAGCACCTCATGAGCACGCCGTCCTGTCGCGTCATGGCCACATCGCGGTACATGTGCGCCTCCTTCGATCGGGTGAGTCCCAGCAGTACGTCGAGGGAAACCCGGCAGGGTGTGACCCACATTCCAGGCGCCACCGATGCCTACCACCACGCGTGGGCGCGTGGGCGGATCGGCGCTGACGCACCACGAGCACGCCGGTGCTCATCAGCAACGGCCGCCCAGTGCCAACCAGCCTGTAGTGCCCACAGTGTCAACGGCCGTGGCCATCGACTGCTGGATCGGGGTGGTGTTGTCGATCACCGGGTCATCTGCCTCGGCACCCACGAGCAGCCGCAGCTCCCAGGCGAGGTCTCGCCGCCATTCCCTAACGTGGGTGACGGGCAGCTGCGGGAGGAATCAGACGTTGGGCGAGCACCTGTGGTGTCCTTCGGTTGCGTTGGAACGGCGTGGCGCCACCGCAAGATCCGCGCCAGCACGACGGCGGAACTTGATCGTTGTCCGTACTCTCCCAAGAGAGCCATCGGGCAGTCCGCATCGGGCTGCCTAATTCACCCTTCTCGATCGCGTCTAGTTGCCGAGGTTGCCGAGTGCCAGTCTTGCTCTTGGTTGGCGCTGGTCACGCGCACCTTCATGTCGTGAAGCGTGCTGGCGAGCTGGCTGCCGCTGGCTATCGGGTCACCCTCCTTGCCCCGCGATTCTTCAATTACAGCGGTGTCGCCTCGGCGACGGCCGCGGGCGCGCTGGCCACGGACGCGGGGCGGATCGATGTGCGGGCGCTGGCCAGCGCCTTCGGTGTGGAAATCTACGAGGACACTCTGATGTCCCTCGATCCTGCGCTGGGGATCGCGATCACGTCCGATGGAGCCCAACTGTCGTACGACGTGCTCTCTGTCAATATCGGCAGCGTGGTGGAGCCGGCCGGCATGCACGTCCATCCCACCGTCCTGAGGGTGAAGCCTTCGAGCGGTCTCGCTGACCTGGACGTCCGGCTGCGAAATTCAGCTCGAACCACAGCCGCCACGGTCACGGTCGTGGGTGGCGGCGCCACCGGCTTGGAGCTGCCGGCCCACCTCGCGGTCCGCCGGGACGTCGCATTGGTCCGGTTGGTGGAGTGCGGGGCCATCGTCGGCGCGGAGCTGCCAGCAGGCGCACGGAGACGGATGGGGCGGCTGCTCGCAACGCGAGGTGCCGACGTTCGCACCCGGTGCGTGGTGCGTGATGTCGGGGAGCGGCAGCTGGTCTGTGACGACGGCAGCCAGATCTCCCACGATGTCGTCTTGCTCGCCACACGTGGACCGGGACGAGATCTATGCGGTGGGCGACTGCGCGCGCTTCCTGCCGGGCCCGCTGTCACGCATCGGCGTGCACGGCGTGCGGCAAGCTCGGGTGCTGCAACGGAGCCTTCTGGCTCGGCTCCGGGGTGAGTGTCTTCCCCTGTATCAGCCCCAGCGTCGCGCGCTGTCCATCCTCGATCTCGGTGACGGTGTCGGGCTCGCTGTCAGGGGACGCTGGTGGTGGTACGGCGCCGGGCCGCTGCGCCTTAAGCGGTTCATCGATCGGCGTTGGCTGAGGAGATATCGAGAGGGAGACGCCCCGTCTCGGTGAGCATGGGACTGTGCCCGGTTCGGTGATCTGGTTCCATGATGTGGTGTCAGTCCGATCGTGGCCCGGAGGTGTCGATCTCGATCTCTTTCCAGAACGCAACCCGGCCCTTGATGCGACGAGCCAGCGGTGAGGGGTGCCGATGGGTGAACGCCCCGTCCGGGACGACCTGTCCGTCGACGTGGACGTCGTAGTAGCTCGCCACTCCCTTCCAGGGGCACACGCTGGTGGTGCTGCTGGACTGCAGCACTCCTTCGGCGACGCTCGGCCGGGGGAAGTAGGCGTTGCCCTCCACCATCACGAGGTCGTCCGACGTCGCCACCAGGCTGGTCCCCAGTCGTGCTGAGGCGCTGGTTGTACGTCGCATGGTGCGCAGCAGTCCCATGGTCGTGGCGGTGACGTCGTAGCTATAGGTCGATCTGACATCGGAACCCGGTAACCTCCCGGTGAGCATCCCGACAGCCGGCCACGAGGCAAAGTGCGTGTAGCGCGACATGGGATCCTTGCGGTTCGGATATGTGACCGGGCTGGTGCTGAGCACCCGACCAGTAGGAGTGGCAGAACTGTGTCGGATCCAAAGGGCTCAGCAGCGCAGGGCGACGCGGGAAGCATTGCCCGTGCTCAGCGGGTTTCCCAGTTGTGACGGCCCCCCGACCCCCGGATGACGCCACCCGGAAGTCCTCCTTCCGAGAGCTGGTGGAGCCCGAGATCGAGGTCTTACTACGGGTGGCGCTCACCATCACCTCGAACCAGGCCGATGCCGAGGACCTCGTGCAGGAAACCCTGGTGCGCGCCTATCGGGCGATCGATCGCTTCGACGGCCGGCATCCGCGGGCCTGGCTGCTGACCATCCTGCGCAACACGAACGCCAATATGCACCGTCGCCAGCGGCCGGGCACGATCGGCGATTGGGAGCTCATCCGGACCGCCCGGCCGGCCTTCGGCAGGGCAGAGCTGCCGAGCGCAGAGGACAGCTTCGTGGACGACGAGATGCACGCGGATCTGGAGGCAGCGGTCCGCGCCCTCGACCCCCGCTTCCGGGCTGCTCTCATCCTCGTCGACGTTCACGACCTGAGCTACTCCGAGGCAGCCGCGGTCCTGGGGGTCCCCGTGGGCACCGTGATGTCGCGTCTCAGTCGCGCACGTGACCGCGTCCGCAAGTCGCTCCGATTCAGCCCACTCACCCGAGGAGACCTGTCATGACTGGGACTCTGCGTCAGATGTTGACCTGCCACTGGTCCGCGCGCCGCATCCAGCGCTATCTCGACGCTGACCCTGCTGCCCGGTTGACGCCCGGAGAGATCTCGCGACTCGAGGGGCATCTCGCCACCTGCGATAAGTGCACCCAGATCGCGACCGAGCACCGCGCCCTGCACCGGGCGCTGTCCTTGTGGTCAGGCGGGACGGCCGTCGAGCCTCGATCGGTCGACAGGGTCCGAGACTTCCTGTCCACCATCAACGACGGGGACACTGCGTGACCGTTGACCAGCCGACCTTCTCGCCGCCTCACGACGAGCCCTGGGACCTCCTGGTCGTCGGGGGCGGGACGGCCGGGATCGTCGGTGCGAAGACCGCCGCTCGACTCGGTGCCCAGGTCCTCCTCGTGGAACGCGAGCGCACCGGGGGCGACTGTCTGTGGACCGGCTGCGTGCCGTCCAAGGCGCTCCTGGCTGCCGCGGGCGTCGCCGCCAGCGCACGCACAGCGCATCGGTTCGGCATCGAGGTCGCGGAGGTCGCCGTCGACTTCACCAAGGTCATGGATCACGTGCGAGCAGCGATCCAGCACATCGCACCAGTCGACTCTGTTGACGCACTCGAGAAGGCGTCGGTCTCTGTTCGCACAGCGACCGCCTGCTTCACCGGGCCAGACTCGGCGGAGATCGACGGGACGACCGTGAGGTTTCGGCAGGCGCTCGTGGCGACCGGTGCCTCGCCGGCGGTTCCTCCCGTACCCGGTCTGAGCGATGTCGAGTACCTGACCAGTGACACGGTCTGGGGCCTGGGCGAGCTCCCCGCGGACCTGGTGGTTCTCGGCGGCGGGAGCATCGGGTGCGAGCTGGGCCAGGCCTTCGCCCGCCTGGGCAGCAGGGTCTCCGTGGTCGAAGGTGCACCCAGGATCATGCCTCGCGAGGACCCTCTCGCGGCAGCGGAGCTCGCCCAAGCCCTCGTCGACAACGGGGTTGATCTCCACACCGGCTCGGGAGTCGCCAGGGTCGAGCGCACTGCCTCGGGGGCCGGGGTGCTCCACCTCGACAGCGGGGAGCACGTGCCGTTCTCCTGCCTCCTGGTGGCCGTCGGACGATCGCCGCGCACCAACGGAATCGGATTGGCCGCAGCGGGTGTCGAGGTCGATGACCGCGGGTTCGTCGTGGTCGACGACCTCCTGCGCACGACCAATCCACGCATTTGGGCCGCGGGCGACCTCACCGGTCACCCGCAGTTCACCCACACCGCGGGCGTGCACGCGAGTCTGGCCGCGTCGAACGCCATCCTGGGGGTACGCCGCAAGGTCGACCTGACCGCGGTGCCGCGGGTCACCTTCACCGATCCCGAGGTCGGCGCGGTAGGTCTCGACACCGGCCGGGTCCCTCCTGGGCTGCGCACCATCGGCTGGTCGCACTCCCACGTCGACCGGGCAGTCGCGGAGGGGGCGTTCGGCGGTTTCGTCCGGCTCGTCGTCGACAAGCGTGGCCATGTCCTCGGGGCGACCGTGGTCGGGCCGCGCGCCGGGGAGACCCTGGGCGAGCTGACCCTGGCGATCACCCGGGGCCTCACGACCCGCGACCTCGCCGGTGTCACCCACGCCTATCCCACGTACAACGACGGACCGTGGAATGCCGCGATCTCCGACGTCCAGGACCAGCTGGAACGCCCCGCCACACAGAGAGCCCTCGCGGCGCTGGCGAAGGTACGGACCTGGTGGGTCAGCAGGAACGCCTCGACCATGGGCGCCTGATCCCTGCCTGCGACACGCTTGCGCCGGTCAGGACAAATCCCGAAAGCCCGCCACGATGCGCTGGGCGGCGCTCACACCGACCGCAGCCGCCCACACGGTGGCAATCACCCCGGCGTGAGCGGGGATGACAAGCCACAGAGAGTGCACGGCAATGGTCTCGGTCCCCTCCGCGAGACCTCCGAGGAAGCTCAGCGAGCGACCATCCTCGCGTTGCCGTCCGGTGCGTTCGGCTATGGAGGAGAACGCCAGGAACGCGGTCCCGTTGAGGTAATAGGCCAGGAGGACCAACAGGAAGGGCAGCCAGCTGGCGTCGTACTGCGCTGTGGCGCCGAGGGCTACCCCGACCACGGTCGCGCCGTACACGGCAAAGTCGGCCGTGATGTCCAGGAAGCCGCCGGCCTCGGACCCGTGGGATGTCGTGGCGATGCCGTGAGCGGCACTGCGTCGCCTACGAGCCAGGGGGCCGTCCACCCCGTCCATCGCGCGAGAGAACAGCCACAGCCCCAGGGCCCACCACCACAACTGCCCGGCGGCGGCTGCGGCGCTGGCCAACCCGGCGGCCAGGCCCAGCACGGTCAGCCCGTTCGGGCTCACGAACGGGAGGTCGACGAGCCGAGCCAGCCCGGACAGGGGTCGATCCAGGACACGGCGGGCCGTTGCGTCAAGCATGAGTGCGGTCCTGGATGGAGCGCCCCCCGCGGCGCGCGTTCAGCCGTCGCGCCCACCAGGACCCGCCGAGCACGAGAACAACCAGGGTGGAGCCAGCCGCGACCAGGCCCCAGGCATTGGTGCCGTAGGCCCCCAGAGCGGCGTACGCAAGGCTGCCGGGCACCATCCCGAGCGCACTGCCCAGCACGTAGTGGCGAAACCTGACCCCGGAGAGCCCCGAGGCGTAGTTGATGACGATGAATGGCATGACCGGGACCAGACGAACGGTGAGGACCGCGGAGAGACCGTGATCAGCGAGCAGGGCGTCGACCCGCGCCAGGCGGCCGCGAATGAGACGGTCGACGACCTCACGTCCCAGCAGCCTCCCGACACCGAAGGAGACGATTGCCCCGACCAGGGCGCCGGCCAGTGACAGCCCTGCTCCCGCCCAGAGGCCGAAGAGGGCCCCGCCGGCGGCGGTGAGCACTGCCTTGGGGACGGGGATCACGGCAAGGCCTGCGTAGAGGGCGAAGAACAGGGCCGGTCCCCACACGCCGGCTGCGTGGATGCGCGACCTCATCGCTGCGATGTCGAGGGTGCCGAGGATGAGGGCAAGGCCGACCGCACCGAGCACCATCAGCGCGAGCGCGCCCGCCTTGACGAGGGCGGTTCGACTCATGCGTCATCCTGACTGGTGACTGAAGTGGACTTGCTACATCGGGAAGTCCTGAGCATCTCGAAGTGTTCCCGATGTGACATGTTCCCTCCCCCGGAGGTCCGATGTACCCGCGCCTTGCCCGACTGCTCCTTCCAGCTGCGCTGCTCGGACTGTCCGCCTCCGCCTGCGCCGCCCCGGGAGCGCCGGCAGGCTCCATGACCGAGAACCGGTCCTGGTCGCAGATCACCAACCAGGCCAAGGGCCAGACCGTCGATCTGTGGATGTACGGCGGCGACCAGCAGGGCAACGCCTACATCGACGACGTACTCACACCCGCCGCGGCCAAGCTCGGGGTGACCTTGAGACGCGTGCCCGTGGCGGACACCAAGGACGCGATGACCCGCATCCTGGCCGAGCGGCAAGCCGGCAAGGAGGACGGCGCGGTGGACCTGGTGTGGGTCAACGGCGACAGCTTCGCGACCGGCAAGCAGGCCGACGCCTGGCGCTGTGGCTGGTCCTCCCAGCTTCCCAACATGGAGTTCGTGGCGCCCAACGACGTCCTGGTCACCCAGGACTTCGGGACCGACGTGGACGGCTGCGAGGCGCCGTGGCACAAGGCACAGTTCACGCTGGTCTACGACTCCGCGCGAGTCGCTACGCCACCGACGTCGATGTCGGGTGTCCTCCAGTGGGCGATGGACCATCCCGGAAGGTTCACCTACCCGGCCCCGCCCGACTTCACCGGGTCGGTCTTCGTCCGCGAGGCGTTCTACAGCACGGCCGGCGGCTACGCCCAGATCCCCTCGCAGTTCGACCAGGGCGCCTACGACAAGCTGACCCCCAAGCTCTGGGACGCTCTCAAGGGCGTGACGCCCTCTTTGTGGCGCCAGGGCCGGACCTACCCCCGTGACTCGGTGGCCCTGGACCGGCTCTACGCCGACGGCGAGGTCGACATGACCATGACGTACGGGCCGGCAACGCTCACCAAGCTCGTGGCCGACGGCACCTTCCCCACGACCACACGGGTCCTCCCTCTTGACGAGGGAACCATCGGAAACGCCAGCTTCCTCGCCATTCCGTCCTCGGCCGGGGACCCCGAGGGTGCGATGGTGGTGGCCAACCTGGCTCTGTCGCCCGCCCAGCAGGCCCTCAAGGCCGACCCGGGCACCTGGGGACAGTTCACGGTGCTCGACGCCGACCTGTTGAGCACGTCAGATCGGGCCCGGTTCGACGACCTTCCGGCCTCGGACGTCGTGCCGCCCTACGACGTCCTCTCGCGTAACGCCAACCCCGAGCTCGCCTCGTCCTGGGTGCCGAGACTGGACGAGGGCTGGCGCAGGGCCGTGCTCGGTTCAGGATCGTGACCCAGCACCCCACCAGCACCCATGACCTCCGAGCCATCAGGCAGTTCGGCGGCGCACGCCTCGTCGCGCCTGCGGTACTCCTGATCCTGGTAGTCACCGGTACGGCGCTCGGCGCCGTCGTGGCCACGAGCCTCGGGCTGCTGCCCCTCGTGGGACAGCCTCGCCTGAGCACCGACGGATTCACGACCCTGGCTGGTGATCTGCGCGCCGGAACGCAGGAGTCTCTCCT
>JAABUS010005118.1_pt1 | contig 17692 bp, 16 predicted proteins | sample 5560161 | NCBI WGS metagenome assembly JAABUS01 (sample SAMN10711885, study PRJNA513376) | rock metagenome | isolation source: Antarctica rocks | place: Antarctica: Victoria Land, Trio Nunatak nord | collected 2016-01-04
TGGAAGAAAACTGTTTGAAGCTGAATGCGCAACTAAAGAGGAAGCAAAAACATATATAAAAGAACATGGTTCTAAGAATATCTTATATACAATAGTTGAAGTATATCTAAATAAATAATTCTCTTTAATCACTCCTTTATCGTCCATTATTTTGGCGTTACGTTTAATTTGGTTAACCGAATTCGGCTTTGTTCTAAATAGGCGTCATTATGGAATTTTATACACGTAGCTTTGCAATCTTTTACATCAACATTTAGATATACTGCCTGGTGGTTCGTTGTAAGGTTGTAAGGTTGTAAGGTTATACACAAATGTTACTGTTAAGCTTATACGACCTGATCAAATTTCAAACCACTGCTTTCGCTGAACCGTCCAATTACTTTTTCACGGGCAAGCCAGGTAATTATGTTTCCGTCGGTCCAACGCCCTCTTCGCCACATTTCCGCACAGTTAGAACTGTAGCCGGAATTTCTTGCTCCTTTATATTATAATGGCCTTTATTATCTGTTCTGCTGCCAAGAATATTTGTTTTGGGTGGAATCCTTGCAGGAGGATTTTGCCCTAAAAAACGAGGCAAAGCTGCACACCGCAACACAATTTGAAGGCTGGAACTATCGGGACGAAAAGGAATAAAAGGTATCCATGTGGTGTTACATTACTGCAATAATATATTTAGAATCAATATTAATATTTAGCCGAAGTGTTATCAGGGCTATCGGCTACCCCGGAAATCTGCTTAAGCCATTTTTCTAATGTAAAGCTGCATTTCGTCCCTCGACTTCTTCACCTAAGCTGTTTGGTGCTGTTACTTCAACCCCCCAAACCCATATTAGCCATTTCATCCCGTATAAAATGAATTTCTTCAAAACTATATTACCAGGTACAGGACGTTATTTACGGCTTTATAAATTAAGTAGCTCACTTTTTTCTTTTCTGCGTTTTCTGCGTATTCTGCGAGAAGCTTATCCAGGACTTACAACTTAGGAGGCGTTGGCTTAAAGGGTTTATCAAAAGCATTTGCTCCATGAACGTTTAGCTTCCTGCGATACACTTTATCATCACTGGATACGTACATAGTGTCAAAATCAGCTCCGCCAAAACAAAGATTAGAAGACTGTCCGCCAGGAACCGGTAAGATAGCATTTACACGGCCGGTCTGATCGAGCACCTGTATTCCTAAACGCGAAGCAACATATACCCGTCCTTGTCTGTCGCATTTTAGTCCGTCTGCCCATGCATTGCCTTCCGTATCCCTGACATGTAACCAACCAAAGCGTTGCTTATTGGTAAGAGTGCCATCTAGCTGGATCTGATAAATCCAAACCCAATGAGAAGCGGATTCTGTGATATATAATTGCGTTTGGTCTGGTGTAAGGGCAATACCATTAGCATATTTTAATCCGGCATCAACCTCTGTTTTTTTACCGTTAGGTTTTATCAGGTAAAGCCTGCTTGGTTTTTCAGTACCGTCTGGTGAGGTAATATATATATTTCCGTTATTTGCCGCTATCAGGTCATTTCCGTTAATGCTATCGGCGACCACAGTTTCCTTTCCTGTGGCCTCATAGCTAAGAATTTGTCTGGTTTCGCCTGCCACTACATACCGTTTTCCATCAGGACCAAAAGCTGTACCACTAGCTTTTTTTGAATATAGAGGTAAGTTTCTCAATTTACCATTAAGGCCTGTTTTATAAGTCTTTGAATTTGGAATATCCTGATAAAAAACTTCGCCTGCAGCATTTGCTGCGGTACCCTCAGTAAATTTATATCCTTGCCCTACAAGTTCCCAATTCTGACCTGGAATTAATATATCGCTTAAAAATTGATTTTTTGAATTTCCTGCACTCACAGGCTTTGGCCAATTCTTCCAAAGCCATCGCATGGCATCGGGAAAAACTGCTGTGCCATGCTTGCCATTGTGCTGACCTTCTCCCCAAATATGTTGAACCTCATATCTTGAAAATGTTAAAGCTCTTTCCATTGTTTCATTGGCTTTCCACCAATCCCCGCCATATATATTGAGGTCATTAGCGCCATCTTGCAAAAATATCCGTATCGGTTTTGGTTCATATTTACGAATGAGTGCAGGATAACGGTCAGCGCCACGCAATCCCACATATGTACCGATAGCGCTAAACACCCTTGAAAACTCTGCCGGCCGTTCCCATGCTGCAGTGAAGGCACATACTGCTCCGCTGCTTGAACCGCCTATTGCCCTGTCATTTCCACTTTTAGAAAGTCTGATAGCCCGACCGTCACTTGTTTTTTGCTTTTCAATTTCCGGTAAGATTTCCTCTAGTACAAAACGTGCATATGCATCACCAAGTCCGTCGTACTCAAAACTACGGTTAAAACGGTCAAGGGCAGTTGAGGAATCAGCAGCTTTTACTATTCCCGGATTAATAAAAATGCCTATCGTCACTGGCATTTCTTTATTATAAATAAGGTTATCAAATACTACAGGAGCTTTCCATTGTATGCCGTCCTGGTTCACGTACATACAAGCAGGTTTTTCGGGACGGTATTGAGAAGGAATGTAAATCCAGTATTCACGCCAGGTGCCGGGAAAAATTTTGGAATTGTTAAACGTAAATTTCAAAACTTCACCTTTTGGTACACCCGCATGTTCAACCGAAGCAGAGTCTTCAGCGTAGCTTTCGGCAGGAGCTTGTTCGAATGCATGAATTTGAGCCAGGAGTAGTAGAATAAGCAATACTTTTTTCATCGTTAGTGTATCTTGCTGTTTATGTTGTTTCTAAAAATAGTAGTAATGATGTATAAATACATCATCCGTCAGCTAAATTTTTATTAGGAATCCAAAACTGTTGTACAGGTGTATAAGTGAGTAAGAGAACATACTAATTTACATTCACAACGTTAAAGCAAATTTTCGACAAAGTTCTCAAAGGTGATCAAAGAAATTAGTAGTAATAAGATTTGAGGAGTAATTACAAAATAATTTTCTACTATTGGCAGCGAACGGCATACCCAAATAACGCTAATGTGAATATTTGATGTTGAATTATAAAATTGAAAATAAGCAGAGTAAAATAGATGGCAAAGGTGCATTTGCTCTGCAACAAATTTCTGCAGGAAAAAAGATAGGTAACCTGGGAGGAGAGGTTATAAGCTTACGAGAAGCCAGAAAAAGAGTTGCTAAAACTAACAGGGTAGCAATGGTGGAATTTGGAGATGGAAGGGCCTTAGATGCGAGCATCAACGCTAATGAACTTAGGTACATCAATCACTCATGCAAACCTAATACCTATATGAGGGTTTGTTATAGCAAAGTAGAATTTTATAGTTTGAGGTTAATAGAGAAAGGTGAGGAATTAAGCTGCGACTACGGAGAGACGCATCATCAGGGGAAATTAAAATGTAAATGCGGTTCGGAAAATTGTAAAGGGTTTTTATAAAGGGAGGGTTTTTTAGGAAATAAATTCTTTTTTCCTCCGCAATTATTTTTATTCTAAAATTCATTTTACTTCATCTATTTCTCTCAAAAGGTAACATGAGGGTAATTAATATTTTTAAAAAAAGTAATTTAAAGATAATACAGTGATCAAAAAAATAAAATAGATTGACTAAAATTACAGTTTTATGCAATTAATATAATAATTTTACATTAGTATATTAAAAGCCAATTTCTAATGATAAATTAACCCGCCTATGAGTTCAATCCAAATTGTTAGTCTGTCCCTTTTGGGATCTTCTATTTTTATGATATTATTTGTGAGTATTACCAATTACTTCGCAATTAAAAAAATAGATAGAAACATTTAATATTTTATAATTCTTCCAGCACCTTTAACAGGTGCTTTTTTTTAAGTGCTTTATAACCAGAAATATCTGTTAGGCCAACTGAGGCCAAAAGTAAAGTTTTGCCTTCTGCAATAAACAATAGATATTCAACATAGTATTTTGTCTGTCTTACACCAGAGGCAACAGAAGCGATTTTGCTATCTGAGAAATACTTTAAGTTCTTTACATCTTGGTGTAGTTCGCAGTTTTGTTATAGCCTTGTCTTTTATTTGCCTTACTCTTTCGCGTGTAAGAGAATATCGTTCGCCTATATCCTCAAGACTTGAAGGATAATCTACTCCTATTCCATAAAAAGAGCAGACGACTTCTTTTTGCCTTTCGGTTAGTGTTTTTAACGAACGGTCAATTTCCATTTGTAAAGATTCATCATGCACCAGCTTCTCATCTGTGGCAGATGCATTGTCATTTACCAATACGTCCATTAAAGTGCAGTCTTCTTCCTCAGAAAGCGGACTATCTACACTAAGGTGTCTTGCGGACATCTGCATTGTTGTTGCTACTTCTTCTGCAGTAATTTCTAACATATCAGCTAACTCTTCCGTACTGGGTTCGCGTTCAAACTCCTGCTCGAGTAACTGGTAGGTCTTGCTGATTCTATTAGTAAGTTCAACTTTGTTAAGTGGTATACGTACTATACGGCTGTGCTCTGCAAGCGCCTGTATAATACTTTGCCGTATCCACCAGATTGCATAAGAAATAAATCTAAAACCTTTCGTTTCATCAAAGCCCTGGGCAGCTTTAATAAGGCCAAGGTTACCTTCATTAATCAGATCAGGCAAAGTGAGCCCCTGGTTTTGATAATGTTTTGCTACAGAAACAACAAAGCGTAAATTTCCTTTGATTAATCTTTCAAGAGCCTTTTGATCTCCCTGCCTGATTTTTACCGGAAGTACTGCTTCTTCTTCCGGTGCCAGCAGTTCTACTTTTCCAATCTCCTGCAAATATTTTTCGAGGCTTTGTGATTCGCGGTTTGTAATTGATTTTGTAATCCTAAGTTGACGCATGCTCATAACGATTATTTATTTATTTGGGTAATGAAATGGATTTGCATAAAAGTTGAATATGTTCATTTCTGGTTTTCTTAATAGAGAATCTGCAGTTTTCCTAACACCTGCGGTAATCCTATTAGACGTATTTCCAAATGCGGATGGAAACACTCTAAAAAAAAATTATAATATGTCAACACAGCTAATTTTACCATACATCATAGTTGATCAGCTTTGCATTTATAATGCAGTACTCGAACCCTCTGACTTTTAACACAAATAATACTTCAATTCCGTTTAGTTTTTAATCTGACTGAGTGCCTTTACTATTTGTGTATAAAGTTTCCAAACCTTAATATTCTTCAATTAATTATGATGCAACAGATATTGCTATATTAACGCCATTCCAATTAGACTGAGTTTTAAAAGAGCTAAATCATTTTGATAAAACAAATTTCTAAGAATTATTTGCGATTTTATAATTAAAGACTGCATATAGCAAAGAGAAGATTTGCAGTTTTTGCTCTTGCGGTAATAAAAATTTGAGGAAATACGCAGAAATTACTTAATTTTTAATTTAATGCTGAGGTTTCTTTCGAAAAGAAATAATTTGTACTAAAGTTTCAAATTCTGTTGATATGAACCCTATAGAATTACAGGTATCGTTCTTTAAAAAAATAAAAGAGAAATTACCTTCCCATATTTCTTTCCCGGATGCAATTTCAGATTATTTAAATATAAGTAATGATAGCGCCTACAGGCGAATAAGAGGAGAAAAAGCGTTGACACTTGATGAAATTGAAATATTGGTAAGTAAAACAAATATTTCTCTTGACCAGTTTTTTAAAGTTAATGCAACTTCAAATGAAATTAGCTTTACAGGCAGATTAATTGATCATGAGATATTTGACTTTGAAGATTACTTAAAAGGTATTGCTAATCAGTTAAAAATCTTTGCAGAAGCGGCTGAAAAGGAAATGTTTATTTTCAATAAAGACATTCCTATCTTTCTTCATTTTATGTTTCCTGAATTAGCCACTTTCAAATGTTACTTCTGGAGCAGATATAATCTCAATACCAGCAAATACAACAAGGGCCAATTTTTAATAGAGGATTATATAAAGAGCTTTAATAGTATTGGAAACACTATTTCTGATCTTTATGGACAGATACCATCAACCGAAATTTGGAACGTAGATTGTATCAATACTATAATACGGCAGATTGAGTATTACAGGCAATCGAAAATATTTAAATCAACACAGGATATTATCACTGTTTATAACTGTCTTGAGAAAATGATAGATCACATTGAGCAACAAGTGGAATGCGGCTGCAAATTCAACTATTGCAAACCTGAAAAAACCAATATAAAATATACTTTTTTTATTAACGACTACATATTAGGCGACAATACTATTTTTGTTAAGTTAGATGGCGCAAAGATGGTCTTTTTAGTAAACAATGTTATAAACTACCTTCTAACTACCTCACCGGTTTTTGTTGATTATAGTTTTCAAACAATGGATATACTTCTAAAAAAATCTACCCTTATCAGTGAAATAGGTGAACGCGATCGTGAAGGATTCTTTGACCAGCTTCGTGAAAAAATATATGAAAGAAAGAAGCGGGTGCATTAGGTAAGTGGTTACTTACTGCAAAGAGTTCAGAGTTTGAGATTAATTTATCCGCACATTTTGGCCGAAATTCCTTTAAATGCAATCGATAGTTTTTCACATAATATATTTGCCGGATTTAAGTACCATCTGTTTAATATAAGCCTCTTTGCTTCCTTCAAGCAGAAGAAGCAAATCAAGGAATACTTACCCGCAGTACAAAGGCTAAATTTATGGCATGGCTGGAGCCGGCTCTGCTTTTGGGGCAGAGACAGCAGCTTCTTTTTGATTATGATAATAGAACTCCACCAATTCAACACATTCGCTCCACGATAACTTTCCATCAGACAGATCCTTTAATAACAAGGCTGAGATACTATGATAAAAAGCATCTTTAGCCATATCACTCGAAACGTGAAGATTATCTAAAGCGCATTGAATGGTTGCATTAGCATCCTGCAGCCCAAGACATTTATCTGCTAAATGTAATTCAGTCAAAAGCTTTGGTAAAAAGTTTCTGAGCTTGTCTTCAAATTGTGGTCCTACTCTACCTACAAGACTGCCTATTATATCAGCTTTATCTAAATCAGTAACGGTTTTTAAACCATTGACGACTTTAATAGCAACAGGAAGAAATATTTCTTTTACTTCCTTATCTGCTTTATGAAAAATATCTCCGATAGCGCTCCATAAATGATTTAAAAGTGATCCTAAGCTCATGGTGTTTATTTTTTATAGATGAATGGAATTATTGCAATATTTAGAGTAAAATCTTATAGAAAAACAAATAGTTATGAAATGATTAATACTTACACTTCACTTTAATAGCTTAAGAAAATCAAAACACAATATTTTAATATTTAATGAACAATGTTCAATACTCAATATTCATTTATTGACTATTGACATTGAAGTTGCATATTTCTTTTCTTAAGTTTATGATAGTATTGACTTACGCTTATAAATTTTCTTACAAGATATAAGAAAAATTTTGTTGTGTCAATAGCTGCATAGAGTTTTTTTTGTTCTACACGATATTACAGGTAAATATTTTTTCTCTCAATGCAACGGTAACTTCTAAACCATTGTCAACCTGCTGAATCGGCAAAATGATTGATCAGTCTCACGTAATAAAAAATTGTTTGAAAGGAAAAGCTGCTGCCCAAAAGCAGTTATATGATGAATTTGCTTCAGCAATGCTTGGCGTGTGCTACAGGTATACAAAAAGCTTACAAGATGCTGAAGATGTGCTGCAGGATGGTTTTGTAAGGGTTTTTAAATTTTTAGATCAATACAATGAAGAGGGTGAAATTGGTGCATGGATAAGAAAAATAATGGTAAACACGGCTCTTAATTATCTAAAGAAAAGTAAGAAATATCAGCATGACCTTTTGTTCGATACAACAGAATTACATGTTATTTCCAATGAAAATCCGGAAGTTATTTTAAATACAAAGGAACTGGCAGAATTGATAAGGCAATTGCCGACCGGTTATCAGGCCATTTTTAACCTGTATGCTATTGAAGGTTTTTCTCACGTGGAAATCGGACAGATGCTTGGGATCAGTGAAAATACTTCGCGTTCGCAATATATGCGTGCAAGACATTTACTCATTAGCTGGATAACAAATGCTTCCGGAACAAAAAATAAGACGTATGCAAGCAGATGAATTTGAAAAAAAGATTCAAAACAAAATGGAAGGTTTTGAGCTTGTTCCCGACGGTGAAGTATGGAAACAGGTTTCAGTTAAAATTGAAAAAGAAAAAAAGCAACGAAGAGTTGTACTTTATTGGGTGTGTACAGGCTTTGCATTTTTATTAGGAACATCGGTATGGTGGTTTATTAATAATGGGAATACTGAAAAACTTGTAATTATTGAGGCTAATAATAATGTCAAGAAAGGGGAGAACTATAAGATACAACAAAATATAAATAGTTCTGCGCAAGGACTGTATAAAATGAAAAAAGCCGGGTCAGCAAGAAGTATAGCTTTCTTGAAAAAAGCTAACTTAAAAAAGGCATCGAGAGTAGAAAGAAAAACTAATGCTTTATCAAGAATTATCTATGCACAAGTGACAGATAAAAAACCTGCTCTGCCTGGCAAAGAAGACAACAAGGTTTATAAGGAAGAAAAATATATGAAAACAGATTTACCTCCTCATAAATATTATAGACCAGATGCAGCAATAGCTGACGCAGCATTACAAAATTCAGGCAAGAATGAAAAAACTAATTTCAAAAAAGATACCTCAGCAAATACAATAACTAAAGAAACTATTGATAAAAAAACAAATAAGAAATGGAATTTTGGTTTTACAGTTTACAGCGGCATTTCTGACAATCTTTCTGGTTTACCATTGCTGAACAAGAGTTATGCACAGGAGTACTTTACTTCTCCGAATTCATATCCCGGGGGAAGTTATAATTCTGGTGGCAATTACATTAATTCATTCAGCAACTTTAAAAGCTCATTTTCATATGGGCTTGGAATTCTTTTAAAAAAACAGTTTTCTAAAAAAATAAGTTTATCGGGTGGATTGGATTTTCATTCGTATACGGCAAAGTCAGTGGTAGGAAGCCGAGTAAATGAGCAGAGAAATTTCTATGATTCATTATCTCGGATGGCTACTTCTGTAAATAGTTTTTTTACTGTTGGTAACTCAGTAAAATATTCGAACAAATATCAATTATTAGAGTTGCCGGTAAATATAGTACTTCAACTAAATAAGAATCAAAAAAAACCGTTAGTAATATTGGGAGGAATTTCTCCCGGATATCTGCTTAGTTCTAATGCCTTGCATGCAAACCCATCAGCAAACGTATATTATGCAGCTAAAGAGAAGTTTCATCATTTTCAGCTTTCCGCACAAAGTGGATTATTATTTCCCATTTCAGTCTCGCATAAATATCTTCTCAGTGCAGGACCCGCAGTTCAATATGGATTTACCAATGTTGCCAACGGAGTTGCAGCCAGCAGCCAGCATTTGTTTTTTACCGGATTAAAAGCAAACATCGTTTTTAAATAAAAACCAATAAAATGTATTAATATGAAAAAGTTACTATTAGCGTGCAAGATGGCTATTTTTCTTTTTGCTTCCACAGGATTATTGCACGGATGCCTTAAAGACACCGCAACAAGAACTTATACTTTATATATACCCGTATACAAAACAGTTGCTGAGGTAAGGGCAGATATAAAAAGTGATGCTCCTGTACCCGTTAAAAGTCCTGGTAAAATCTTTGTTTTGGGCAATTATATTTTCCTTAATGAGATAGATAAAGGTGTACATGTTATTGACAACAGCAACCCTGCTGCTCCGGTTAATAAATATTTCATTGCCATACCTGGTAATCTTGATCTGGCTGTAAAAGGAAAGATATTGTATGCAGATAACTACAGAGACCTTGTTACGCTCGACATTAGTAATCCTGATCATGTACAGGTAAAAAAGATTACAGAAAATGTCTTTTCGCGAAGACAATACTTAAATGGCCTTGTTGGCGATACAACCAGAGTAATTGTTGACTGGATAAAAAAGGATACTACTGTAACTAATGATGAAACTCTTAGGACATGGTCAAACGAACAGGTTGGTTTTTTTACGTCTGCTGATGCAGCGAGTCTGTCCCAAGCAAAAAGTTATGCCTCCGGTATTAGCGGCTCTATGGCAAGATTTACTCTGCTTAATAATTACCTGTACACGGTTACCAACAGCAACTTGAATATATTCAATATTACTACACCTGAAAACCCCGTTTTTGCAAATACCATAGATATTGGTTGGGGTATTGAAACTATATATCCCTTTAAATACAACCTTTTTATAGGTTCTCAATCCGGCATGTTTATTTTCAATACTGCAAATCCGGCTCAACCTGAAATGCTTTCACAATTTTCTCACATTACGAAGTGTGATCCCGTAATTGCTGATGATAATTTCGCCTATGTAACCCTGCGCACAGGTACTACCTGCAGTGGCAGCAGTATAAATGAACTTGATATACTTAATATTCAAAACCTGCAAACTCCCTGGCTGATAAAAACTTACCCGCTGACCAACCCGCATGGTCTTTCTAAATCAGGAAGTACATTATTTATTTGTGATGGAGCAGCAGGGTTAAAAGTATTTGACGCATCAGATGTAAATAATTTGAGGCTTTTTCAAAAGGTTGAAGGTATAGATGCTTATGATGTAATTGCACAAAACAACAATGCAATTGTAGTTGCAAAAGACGGGCTGTATCAATATAATTATACTAACAGAAGTAACCTTACTTTGCAAAGTAAGATTTCGTATAAAATATTTTGACAGCTCTAATTTCAATGATTTTATCGCTAATTGTTTTAGATTTTATCAAGGATTTTCAAGATAATCCCAATCATCCCTCAAATCCTAAAATGCAAGTTCATATAATGAAACGCCTTTTAATAATACCCTTTATGATTTTTCTGATTTTTTCAGCAGCAGGTCAAAATCAGAAGATTAAATTTAGTTCTGTCAACAACGCTGGTTTATTGAGCGGAAGCAGGGGAGAAGCCTTCATGGTACAAACTATAAATGGGATTAAGAAAGACAAATGGTTTGCTGGCGCAGGTACAGGACTTGACTTTTACAACGAGAGAACCGTTCCATTATTTTTTGACATAAGAAGAGACTTCACTAACAGAAAAAATACACCGTTTGCTTATGCAGATGCAGGACTCAATTTTTTATGGCTTAATTATATTGAAAGAGAGCAAAAGCAATTTCCTAAATCATCACCAGGCATGTACTACGACTTAGGCATCGGCTGGAAATTATCAGGTAAAAATAGCAGGGGCTTTCTACTTAGTGCGGGATACAGTTTTAAGCAGGTAAAAGAAAAGATAAAATACTCCTGGTGGAATCCGGCTCCTACACCTACTTTGGAATCTGAAAACTTTGAGCGTTATAATTATTTGTACAGGCGGGTGGTGGTGAAGATGGGGTTTCAATTATAATAATGACCTTTGCAAAGCAAATCTCAAAAGTCTAAGATGTAAATGACAGGCATTATTAAGAAGAAGGTTTTAGCAATTTCAGGCAGTACAAGAGCTAATTCTTCAAATTTGATGATAATTAAAGCTATTGCTGCTCTATCTTTAAATGATCTGGAGATTGAAATCTATAACAAATTAAGTGAGTTGCCTCATTTTAACCCTGATATTGATGATGCCAATATACCCGTTGAAGTTAAGGACTTTCGCACTAAAATAGAAAAAGCAGACGGAGTTTTAATATGTACGCCGGAATATGTTTTCAGTCTGCCGGGAAGTCTCAAAAACGCAATAGAATGGACAGTTTCTACCATCGTTTTTTTAAATAAGCCTGTCACCCTTATTACAGCATCAGGATTGGGAGAAAAAGCTCATGAATCATTGCAATTAATTATGAAAACCGTAGGAGCGGAGTTTAATGACCAAACCCAACTGTTAATCCAGGGAGCAAGAAGTAAAGTGAGTGAAGGAGGAATAACTGATGAAGTAACTTTGATTAAAGTTAAGGAACTTGTTGAGGCTTTTATAGAAGTAATGAAGGGATGAGAGTTACGTTTTACTTAAAGATTACCACATGGTAAAATATAAAGTTTGCCATTTGGGGTAACAATACCGACAAAGTTATTGACAATACCTGCAGCAGGTGTAGCAGCACGTTGACCTGTATGTTTTTTACAGATATTGAAAATTTACCAGTACCAGCAGGATTTTTGTTATCATTATAATTCGAACTACTGTCTTTTTTACAATATGTAAACAGCATAGTTATTATGAGCAGAAAAAATACGAGAGTTTTTTGGCCGATCCGACCTAAATCTTTATCAAAAAACTATTCTTCCAATACTTCTAATAGCTAAACAAATAAAATTTAAACTTCCTTGTTTGAATCCTTATTAGAAAAAAAAAAGGGTATTTATGCTACCCTAAACATATACGCAAAACCAAACCTGCTCTTTTCTACCGATAGTTAAAACTTTTTTGCTTATTTTGCCTGATACTATTAAAAATGAAAATATATGATCAAGCTACAGGTAATAGGCAATCTTGCAAAGGATTGCGTCGTAAATAATGTGAACGGCAAAAACGTAATAAATTTTAACGTGGCCCATAATGAAAAATATAAGGACGCACAGGGTGTACAAAAAGATAAAACGGTTTGGGTAGACTGTGCTTACTGGACAGACCGTACCGGCATTGCACCTTATTTAAAAAAAGGCACGCAGGTTTTTGCTGAGGGTATACCTGATATCCGCACGTATACAACCAACGATGGGCGGCAGGGAGCAACGTTAAGTTTACGTGTCATCATGGTGCAGTTATTAGGCAGCCGTAGTGATAACCAGGGTGGGGAAATGAGCGGATCTTCTAATCAAAATTCGCAACAGTCATATAATCAACCATCGTCGCAAGCAGGTGTATCGGCTAATGAGATTACTGAACCTGCCGATGATCTTCCTTTTTAAGTAAGTTTATTATAAGTGGCGATTATTTCAAGAGTTAAAAGAGGACAGAACTATAGAACTGTCTTCTTTCAGTTTTTGCTTTCAGGCAAAAAAGTTTTACTTTATTATGGTTGTTTTTTCATTATGCATTTTAAAATACAATTCTTACATTTACCATAGAAAGCTTTAATTATGAAAGTCTCCTTTATTTTGCTGGCAGCCCTGTTTTATACTGTTCATGCAAAAGCTCAGCAAAATAATATCTTTAAAAACAAGCCATGGGAAGACTTCAGGAAAAAAGAGTTGTTAACCCAAAAATTGAAACAGATGAACCCTATAATTGATAACGATAAATATTCTCAACCACTGGTAACAGAACAAAATCATAAAGGGGTTTTAAAAATACCTCTCACCGGTACTTATGAAGGAAACAATGGTAAAGGTGCAGACATCTATGCAATGCAACCATATAACATGCCTTGTATTGTTCCTGATAAAACCTTTACATCAAATATGCCTGTAGCAGAAACCGGAAAATCTGAAGGTGTCGTATCTCCATTTAAAAAATCTCCTAAAGAAACGGAAGAAAAAAAGTAGTTGTCAGCCGGCCTTTTAATATTTCCAATAATCCTCACACCAGCTTTAAAGTGGACTCTTGTTCCAAAACTTTATTAATCGGTTCCTCATTAGATTTGTATTCTTTTTAAGCGTATTAAATTGTAATTTTCCTGTTGCAATTATTTACCTTTTCAAAATATACCTGAAATTTTTATAGTTAAATTCTGGTTCTATGACGGATAGTATGGGTAGTGAAAATTATTCAGCATATAAATAGTATTGCGCTAGCAAACAATTATTGCTGTTTTTTAATAGCTCCGACCTTTAGATGGGGGCAACGATCAAAAGCTGTTAGGGCTTTAGCCCATAGCATGCCTTGTTTTAAGGGTTTATGTAGTGAATACTTTATAAAAAATTTAGCAATATTAGCAGAGTATTTTTATTAGTTACACATACATTATTATTATTATTGGCTAAAGCTAATTCAGTTTTTCCATTTATCCCCCGACATAAATGTCGGGGCAATTAAAATGGGAATAAGATAAGCTTTTACCCATACAAAACATCATAGAACCTTCTCTTCCCTTTAAATTCATTTCAATAAATATCAGTACATTATTAAAAATTATTGTAGCGAGCCTGATAATATTTCTATCAATATTCTTTGTCTAAAAATAGGTCGAACAGGCGGGAATAAAAAATAGGGAAAAGGAAATTTTCTGGGAAAAATCCTCATTTGGGAATGAAAAGAGACTTTTTAGAAAAAAAGGATACATTTTTTCTTTACCTAATCACTGTTTATTCTTTTTTTAAAGAACTTATTCACAATTTAAACATTTACTATATAAAAAAATTAAACTTGTGGATAAACTTTTTAACTTTATTACATAAACTCCATTATTCACTATTGCCGGCACTCTAAATGCCAGCTATAAAAAAACCGCATATGTATATAAACTTCAATTACCATGGTTCTACTTATAAAGCAGGCCTGGCAAAACAACAGGAAGGAAAAATTATTGTTCTATTAAATGACAATGATTTAGAAAAACAGTTTGGTTCATCCCTTCCCTTTTATATTGAAAACAAATCTGTAAATTTTAATATTTTAAATCGTTCTCATTCTGAATTGTATGCTTTGAATAGTTCAATATCAAAAGCTATTTCTGAACAATGTAAAGATCTATTATTAAAGTCATAGAAGGGCGGTATATTTAATATTACCATTGCAGATATTATTCTAAACCTGGTGAGCATTCAACGGGTAATAAAAGAGGTTGTCTCTTATAAAAAGACAACCTCTTTTCAATAACTGAAACTCTGTTTTAAAAAGTTACTGGGGCAGTGCTGCTAAAGCCTTCTTGCGAATAATATTTAATGCAGCTCCGGCTTTAAACCATTCAATTTGCTGATCGTTGTAAGTATGATTAGCAACAATGCTTTCCGAGGTTCCATCGCCATGATGTATCACTACTGTTAATGGTGTGCCGGGCTCAAAATGATTTAATCCATCAATATCAATAACATCATCTTCCCGGAACTTTTCATAATCGTCTTTATGTGCAAAAGTCAGGGCAAGCATACCTTGTTTTTTCAGGTTAGTTTCATGTATACGGGCAAAAGATTTTACCAATATTGCACGCACACCCAAGTATCGGGGTTCCATAGCTGCATGCTCTCTTGAAGACCCTTCTCCATAGTTTTCATCACCCACAACAATGCTGCCTATACCTGCTGCCTTATATGCCCTTGCTGTTGCGGGAACAGGGCCATATTCTCCTGTTAACTGGTTCTTTACTTTATCAGTGCTGTCATTAAAAAAGTTGAGCGCACCAATAAGCATATTGTTGGATATATTATCAAGGTGACCACGAAACTTCAGCCACGGACCTGCCATAGATATATGGTCAGTGGTGCATTTTCCTCTTGCTTTTATAAGCAACCGTAAACCTGTAATATCAGTACCCTCCCACGCAGGAAAAGGCTCAAGCAATTGCAAACGTTGTGAATCAGGACTTATCAGAACCTGAACTTTCTCTGGGTTTAGGGCTGGCGACTGGTAACCGGGATCTTCTACAGAAAAACCTTTCGGAGGTAATTCAAAACCTGTTGGTTCATCAAGCTTAACCTGCTGCCCATCTTCGTTTAATAGTGTATCTGTAAGCGGGTTAAATGTAAGGTCACCGGCAAGTGCAAAAGCAGTAACAATTTCAGGAGAAGCTACGAAAGCATGCGTACCTGGAAAGCTGTCGTTGCGCTTTGCAAAATTCCGGTTGAATGAAGTTATGATAGAATTCTTACGCGTAGGGTCATCTATATGGCGTGCCCATTGACCAATGCAAGGTCCGCACGCATTTGCCATCACAATTCCGCCCATTGTATCATACGACTGTAACAAACCATCTCTCTCAACTGTGTATCTTACCAGTTCACTGCCCGGAGAAATAGTAAATTCAGATTTTACTTTGAGATTTTTATCTGCTGCCTGGCGCGCTACAGATACAGAACGGCTGATATCTTCATAAGAGCTGTTTGTACATGAACCGATGAGAGCTACTTCGAGTTTTTCGGGCCAGTTGTTTGTTTTTACAGCTTCAGCAAAGCGGCTGATCGGCCATGCAAGATCGGGAGTGTAGGGTCCGTTAACATGCGGCTCCAGTTCATTAAGATTTATTTCAATTACCTGGTCGTAAAAATTTTCCGGGTTTGCATAAACCTCAAGGTCAGGACGAAGATGATCAGTAATTCCGTTTGCTAACTCCGCAATATCTGCTCGGTCTGTTACTTTAAGATAACCGCTCATTTTTTCATCATAAGCAAAGATTGAACAGGTAGCGCCAATTTCAGCGCCCATATTGCAAATAGTTGCCTTACCTGTTGCACTAATTGCATCAGCTCCTTCACCAAAATATTCAACTATAGCACCTGTGCCACCTTTTACAGTAAGAATACCGGCAACCTTTAAAATAATGTCTTTTGGCGCTGTCCATCCGCTTAATTTTCCGGTAAGTTTTATACCAATAAGTTTAGGCCATTTCAATTCCCACGCTAACCCTGCCATTACATCACTTGCATCGGCTCCGCCAACCCCTATCGCAATCATACCGAGACCACCGGCATTAGGTGTATGACTATCGGTTCCGATCATCATTCCTCCCGGAAATGCATAATTTTCCAAAACAACCTGGTGGATAATACCGGCGCCGGGTTTCCAGAATCCAAGGCCATATTTATTACATACAGAAGCTAAGAATTCATAAACTTCTTTGTTAGTATTTATTGCTGTGTGTAAATCTTCTGCTGCTCCTGTTTTAGCCTGTATAAGGTGATCGCAGTGTACAGTACTAGGAACGGCTACCTGAGGACGACCAGCCTGCATAAACTGAAGCAGTGCCATTTGTGCTGTTGCATCCTGCATGGCAACACGGTCCGGAGCAAAATCTACATAATGAATGCCTCGTTCAAAGTTTTGAAGTGGCCTATCTGTGTGCAGATGAGCATATAGTATTTTTTCTGCTAAGGTTAATGGCCTGCCTGCTTCCTTACGGGCTGCTTCAATCTTACCGGGAAGTTCTTCGTAGACTTTTTTTATCATTTCTATGTCAAATGCCATAATTCAGGATGATTTAAGGAGTTAAAAAAAAGTTTAGCGAAATTACATGAAAAGTAATCTTATTCGAAATCAGATTTATAACTATAAGATTATTTATTTAACTAAATTGCACTAACAACTCCAATTCCTATTAAAAACGATAAAATATTCCTTATTATGAAAAGTATACGTGAAGTTATAGAGCTCCATGCATTTGGGGTTTGTGCGGCAATAGGTGCGAAAATGGGAATAGCAAGCAGCAGAATCCGCATGTGGTTTATTTATATTTCGTTTCTTACCCTAGGCTCTCCTTTAATTATTTATATGATCCTCGCTTTTTGGATTAATATCAAAAACTATATTTATTCTGCAAAAAGAAATCCTTTGCGTTATTTATAGAATTATTTAAGATGATAGAATTAAAAGAGCCAAAAATACAAATAGAATTTAATCATACGGATTACGGGGAAATGCTGCAATATTTTGCTGATGTTTTTAAAAGCAAAATAAAGAATAATACCCTACATCTGCCTGCCGATATTGGTGATGGCTTTATGAAATTGATTGAGCTTCCTAATGGCCTTCAGGGGATTATATCAAATTACACCGTTAAACAAGACCTTCTTCTTATAAGAACAAAAATCAATAAAGACTTTTA
>JAABUS010005119.1_pt1 | contig 17692 bp, 7 predicted proteins | sample 5560161 | NCBI WGS metagenome assembly JAABUS01 (sample SAMN10711885, study PRJNA513376) | rock metagenome | isolation source: Antarctica rocks | place: Antarctica: Victoria Land, Trio Nunatak nord | collected 2016-01-04
GACGTATTTGCTATCAGCCGTCAGCTATCAGGTATCAGGAGGAAACGTATTACACATTGATCTGCTGACTGCTGATAGCTGACGGCTGAAAGCAGAACGCGTCACTTTAGAGTTAACTTAACACTAAAACTTACTTATAATCTATATATCCTTATTATCTTATCCAGAAAAAAGCTGGCAGTTTTATTAGTCTCACCTTCTTTGGAACGACTTCCGAAGTCTTACATTTCACCAGCTTTCAATTTAAACACAGACATTGAAAGTCTTAAATAAGACATCTTCAAAAAAGTGAATTTAAAAGCTTAAGAGACAGTGAATCCAATCAAGACTTTCGAAGTCTGAACTCTAAGTGTAAGATATCGATATTTAAGACTTCGGAAGTCGAACCCATACCTCTTAACTCATACCTCATACCTCAATAAAATCTATAACAGCAATTTGCTACTAGCTTAATTATGGAGAAACACTTATTTATATAATTAGACATCTCTCTAAAGGAATAAGATAAATAAACCAACGTTCTGATCGGAACTAAATTTTTTATAAAAATCCAACTCCCAATGAAAAACAAATTTATTGCCCTTTCAGCATTCCTGGTATTATTTGCCATGCAGTCTTTTGCGCAGGAAACGGCTACTGCAACAGCCACTGCCACTATTGTAACGCCCATTTCTATCATCAAAACAGTTGATATGAATTTTGGTAATGTCGCGGTTCAATCAACAACAGGGGGAACTGTAGTACTATCGCCTGCAGGAATTCGCACTGCAACTGGTGGTGTAACCCTTCCGGTAACACCCGGAACAGTAACCGCAGCATCCTTTACAGTTAATGGCCAGGGTACCTACACGTATGCGATTACACTTCCTTCAACGGCTCTTAACCTGAGTGATGGTGCATCTCATACCATGACGGTTACTACTTTTACAAGTACACCTTCAGGAACAGGAGCGCTTACCGGAGGCACTCAAACATTGAATGTGGGTGCAACCCTTAATGTAGGAGCAGCACAGGCAGCAGGTGTTTACGTTTCAGCTACACCTTTTAGTGTAACTGTTAACTATAATTAATTAGTAAGCCCGGGAAGTGTGCTTAATGTATTGTTTTCCGGGCTTTTATTTTGCTGAATTTTTAATATAATCTAATAATAAACCAAACGTGCATAGAACGTTCTTTTTGCAAAACGTAATAAGGCAAACAGCATCAATTATTTTTCTTATAACTTGTTCTTTATTTACATTTTGTTCCTGGAATTTAATGGCGCAGGGCAACCTGATGATAACCCCCAGGCGGGTTCTTTTTGAGGGACAAAGAAAGATACAAGAGCTAAACCTCGCCAACACAGGAAAAGATTCGGCACACTATCTTATTTCAATGCTTGAAATAAGGATGAACAATGACGGTACATTTGATCAGATATCTGTTCCCGATTCCGGTCAGAACTTTGCCAGTAATCATATACGTTTTTTCCCTCGTAGTGTAGGGCTTGGTCCCGGTGAGGCGCAGACTATTAAAATTCAAATCACAAAACAAAATCAGTTAGTGCCCGGTGAATACCGTTCTCATATATATTTTCGTGCAACACCGGAAGAAAAGCCCCTTGGAGAAAAAGAAATTCGCAAAGATACCAGCGGAATTTCCGTACGGCTGATTCCCATTTTTGGGATAAGCATACCTGTTATCATACGTGTAGGTGAATCTACATCAGCAGTAAATTTTTCAAATACCTCGTTTGAATTGCTTCATAATGATACGCCGGTTTTGAACATGGTGTTTAACCGCACAGGTAATATGTCAGTATTCGGAGACCTGAAAATAGATTTTATTTCACCGCAGGGAAAAATTACCAGGGTGGGTGAAATACAGGGAATTGCTGTTTATACCCCCACTTCCAGCCGGCACATAAAGATAACGCTCGAGAAAATTGCCGGCATTGATTACAAAACCGGAAAATTACATATAGTGTATAAAACTCCTCCAGATGCCAAATCACTGAAGATTGCAGAGACGGAGTTGGCGTTATTTTAACTGAGTATGTAGCAGCAAAGAATTGTTGCAAATGCAAATACCGATTGTGTAAAACTTATTTCTATGAAGAAGAAAACATTCGGTTTTGACATTGTACAAATTACAGCCGCTGTAAAGATTGCTACCATAATTGATCATATTCAGCATTCAATAACTTGTACATGAAATTGAAGTTACCATATACATTATGCCTGATCATTATAGTGTTGTTCTGTTTCCCTTCCACAGTTTTTAGCCAGCTTACCGGTACCAAGAACATTCCAGGAGATTATGCTACCGTGAATGCAGCGGTTACGGCACTTAATGGAGTGGGTGTAGGAGCGGGAGGAGTTATCTTTAATATCGCAGCAAATTATACAGAAACTATTGCTGCCACAATATCCCTTACGGCAACAGGTACTGCCGCCAATACCATTGTTTTTCAAAAAGATCCTTTAACATCCGGAGCTAACCCGGTTATAACTGCTTACACCGGCGGAACCGGAACCCCTGCCACGGCAGTTCAGGATGGCCTCTGGCGTTTGGTGGGTAGTGATTATGTAACTATTGATGGTATTGATCTGAAAGAGAATGTCGCCAATACTGCCAACCCTTCCACCATGGAATATGGATATGCTTTATACAAAGCAAGTCTTTCGAACGGCTGCCAATATATTACCATTACAAACTGTGCCATAACGCTTAATAAAATAAATAATGCAGCAGGTACCGCACCTATGGTAGATGGATCAACCGGTATTCTTTCGGTTAACTCCACTGCTGCTGCAGCCATCACTGTTTTAGTACCAACAACCGCTGCAGGAACCAACTCCAATAACAGCTTTTATAGTAATACTATACAAAACTGTAACACCGGGATTGCAGTAATAGGTTATGCAGCAGCCTCTCCATTTGCGGCCGCTGACCAAAATAATGATGTTGGCGGAACTACTGTTGCTACCGGTAATACCATTATTAATTTTGGAGGTGCTGCAGGTGCAACTATTGCTGCCGTAGCTATAAGAACATTGGCACAATACGGACTTAATGTATCCTATAATACCATCAATAATAATAACGGCTCCGGCAATAACCATGAAACGACATTACGTGGCATTTACATAAATACTGCAACAAGTGCTGCTTCTGACATTACGTATAATACAATTACGCTGAAGAGCGGTGCTACTACCCAGGTGATAACAGCCATCGAAAATGCATCAGGATCAACTGCGGTAGGCAATGAAGTAAACATAAGCAATAACACTGTTTCAAATAGCAGCTATACTACCGCCACTACCGGAAGTTTTTATGGCATTTATAATATAGCAACGCCGGCTTTTTTAACGGTAAACAATAATACATTTATAAATAATTCAACTGCCGCTACAGCAACGGGTATATATTATCCTATTTATAATAATGGGTCGGTAACCACTACAATAAATATTAACAGTAATAGCATAAGCGGAACTACCTTTAGTGCAGCCACTTCAATTGCCTTTACCGGTATAAACAATACGGCAGGTGGAACATCCGCTAACCTTTCAATCAGCAATAACAATTTCACGGGAATTAATTATCCGGCGCTTTCCACTGCTAACAATACTTATATATTAAATAGTGCCGCCACATTATCCCAGGTTATCAGTTCAAACACATTTACCAATCTCAATGTTAATACAACAGGATCCATAACATTTATATCCAATTCGGTTGTTGTGCCTGCAACAGGTAACCAGGTTGTTGACGATAATGTAATTGTTGGAAGTTTTAGTAGAACAAATACTGCGACAAGTGGCGCCCTTACCTTATTTACAAGTTCTGCAACAAATGCAACGGGAAGTGTAATAAGTAACAGCAATAACGACTTTTCAAATATTACTGTTTCTGGCGCCGCAACTATAGCCGGTTGGGTTAATACCGATGCCGGCTCTTCTTTGAAAACCATCCAGGGAAACATATTTTCAAACTGGACGGGAGGTACGGGAACAATCACTGCTTTAACAGTAAACATTACCGGCACTACGAATGCAACTGTTGGCAATTTAATCAGCAATATCAGTAGCGCTGGCATTATTACGGGTATTAGTACCGGTGCCGGTAACGACAATATTTATTCAAATACAATCAATACCCTGTCTTCTACTGGAGGAAGCTCCACTACTGTTACCGGTATTGCTGTTATAGGCGGAACCACAAAGAACATATATCAGAATGTTATCAGTGGCCTGACAGCTAATAACAGTACTACCGGTAATGCTACAACGTTGTTATCAGTAAATGGGATATGGATATCAGCAGGCACAACAGTAAATGCCTATGAAAATAAAATTTCGGGGCTCACTGCTAATGCTATTACTACCGGAACAGTTAATGGTATTACAATAACAGGAGGCACAACAATAGCCGCCTACAGAAACAAAATATATGATCTTTCGTCGGGCAGCAATGCCATCATTACGTTAGGCGGGGTAAACGGAGTGCAGGTTTCCGGGTCAACAGCGAGTAATTCAATAACCATTCGCAATAATATCATTGGCGACCTCAGGGCTACAGCAGCTAACATGGGGGACGCAATCAGGGGAATAAGCCTAATCTCGGCAGGGCTAACATCCAATCTTTATGTATATTATAATACCATTTACCTGAATGCAGTTTCAAGCGGAACAAATTTCGGATCTACAGGTATTTATCATACAACCAGTACAACAGCAACTACAGCAACACTCGAGTTGAGAAACAATATTATAACTAACGTTTCTACTCCTAATGGAACTGGCTTAACAGTTGCTTACCGAAGGTCAACCAGTACGTTAACGAATTACGGTTCCACTTCCAATAATAATTTATTTTATGCCGGAACACCGGGATCAAACAGGCTCATTTTTTATGATTTTACAAATAGTGATCAAACCCTTGCAACTTATAAAACCAGGGTAGCCACAAGGGATGCAGCATCTATCAGTGAAGATTTAATAACAGGGGGGAAATTTTTGAGCACTGTTGGGTCTTCTCTCAATTACCTTCATATGGATGACACTAAAGCCAGTGGGGTGAAAAGTGGTGCTGTAAATATTCCGGGTGTAACATTAGACTTTGACAACGATATCCGCCAGGGTAATGCCGGCTACGCAGGCACGGGCACAGCACCTGATATTGGCGCTGATGAATATGCAGGAATTTCTTATTTACCTCTGTCAGGTAGTTACAGTGTGGGTACCGGACAAACTTATACTTCGCTTACTAATGCCGGTGGTTTATTTGCAAGGATCAATCATGTGGGCTTAGGCGGTAATATTACTATCAATATTACTTCTGATCTATCGGAGAATGGTACTGAGGTACTTAATAGCTGGACGGAAACAGGAGCGGGTAACTATAATCTTATCATTCAGCCGGATGCCACGACTGCACGTCTAATCAGTGGAGACGTACTGGCAGGCATGATCCGCCTAAATGGGGTGGACAGAGTGAAGATAGATGGAGGTGCCGGCAGATACCTGACATTTAGAAATACAAATACCTCCGGAACAACCGGAACTGCCATAACCTTCATAAACGGTGCATCCAATAACACCATCAGGTATTGCAATATAGAGGCTTTTACCAATGCCACTAATGCTGTGGTATTGTTTAGTACCTCTGCAACTTATGATGGCGGTAATAGTAATAACCTGGTTGAATACTGTAATATTAATGGAACGGTTGGTACAAATAATTCGGTATTAAACGTTCTTTCTGCGGGTACCAATGTTTCGGGTTTTGAAAATGCAAACAACAGCATTTTAAATAATAATATTTATAATTACCGCGACAGGGGTATGGAAATAAAATCCACCGGTTCTTACGGGTGGATCATTTCAGGTAATAGTTTTTATAATGGTAGTATCTCAGGAAGTATCACTTATGCCTCCGCTTCAACACTCCATGGAATAAGAATACTGGGAGGTTCAGGATATATAATATCTAACAATTATATAGGCGGAAGTGCGGCCTCTGCTACAGGTTCAAATGCAACATACGCTACCAGTGCTGGAAATGTTTCTTACCAGGGAATATTATTAACTACGAGTAGCGCTACGCCTGAATCCAATATAAAAGGTAATACAATTGCAAAAATGAACATTACCTCTTTTCCCACTGCATCAAGCTCAACAGCATTTTTTGGTATAGAAACCAATGGTTCAAACATCAATATCGGTGGTACAGGAACGGGGGAAGGCAATCTGATTGGTTCTAACTCAGTGAATTCTTCCATTGTTGTAACAACAAGTACCGCCGCAAGTACTTACACTTCATTTATCAGGGGAATTTATTGTAATAGCAGTGGCGGGACCGTAATCGGCAACCAGGTTGGGGGTATTGATATCAAAAATATTGGAACAACATCATCCTCAAACACACCATCCTCATCAACCTTCCTGGGTATCTATATAAATAATGCGGCAGCTCCTTCTAAAATCAATAACAATATTATAGGTAGCAATGGTGCCGGAGCAGCAACCAACAGTATCCAGGTACTTTCATCTTCCACCGCTACTAAAACAGCATTGACTGGTATTTCCATCGGAACTTCTGTTGGTTCAGCCTTACAGTTAGATAGTAATACCATAAAAAATATAAGCCAGTTAAGTAATGCCGTTACACTTACTACGGGAGGGATTATTGGTATAAATACCGCTGCTAAAAATACGGCTGAAATAACCATAACCCATAACAGTTTTGCAAATAATACCTCCTCTTCCACTACGACAACCGGCTTGTTTTATGGCATTCAGAACACCGGGGCTTCCGCAACCTTAAAAATAAATAATAACACTTTAACGGGTAATACCGTAGCATCCACTACAAGCGTTTATAATGCCATCCGGAATACGGGCGCCATATTTAATGTTATTGAGATTAATGGTAATGCTATTGGAAACAGCTCCACAACAGCCGTTAACTTTTCTGCGGCCAATTCAGGCACCCAGGTATTTATCAATAATGCAGGTGGTTCACCAGCTGCAAGCTTATCCATCAGCAATAATGATTTTCAGAATATAAATTATGCTGCGGGAAATGGAACAGGAATAAATACTTATATTTCCAATACTGCTGCCACGCTTTCTCAATCAATAACCAGCAATAGTTTTACTAATCTTAATGTTCAAACTATCGGGAGTACAACGTTTATTTCCAATAGTGTAATTGTACCTGCCGGGGGCTTGCAGAACGTAAATAACAATTTTATTTCAGGTACTTATACAAAAAAAGCAGGGGGAACGGTAACCCTGTTAACAAGTTCGGCTACCTGCCAGGCAGGAAGCACTATTACTATCAGCAATAATAATTTTTCCAATATTACTGTGAGTGCGGGCACCACACTTAACGGACTGGTAAATACCGATGCAGGAAATTCTTCAAAAATTATCCAGGGAAATATCTTTAGTAACTGGACTGGAGGAACCTCCACTATAACTGTTATGACGGTTAACATTACCGGAACTAACAATGCAACTTCCGGTAATATTATCCGTAATATCAGCAGCGCCGGTCCAATTACGGGTGTTACTACTGGCGCAGGAAATGATAATATTAATACCAATACTATAGATTCCCTGTTTTCATCTGGAGGAACAGCTACAGTAATAAATGGAATAAACGTTACTGCCGGAACAACAAAAAATATTTATCAGAATACAATATCCAATCTGCAGGGTAATAGTATCACAACGGGATCTGTACAGGGTATTCTTATATCGGCCGGCACTATGGTAAATTTCTACCAGAATAAAATTTATAGCTTAACCGCTAATGCACTTACTTCCGGTACGGTAAATGGCATTTGGATAATAGCAGGAACAACCATAAAAACCTACCGGAATAAAATTTATGATTTGTCTTCCACCAGCAGTGCCCTTACTGGTGAAATTAATGGCATCCAGGTATCAGGAGCAACTGCGAATTTAAATTGTACTATCAATAACAATATTATTGGCGACCTCAGGGCGCCTGCAGCGGTTTTAGCAGACCCGATAAGAGGAATAAGTATTGTCTCCACAGGCTTAACTTCAACTTCTAATGTTTACTATAATACTGTTTACCTAAACGCCGGCTCTGGGGGAACCAATTTTGGTTCTTCAGGTATTTATCATTTGATCAATGCAACAGCAACAACTTCCGCATTAAATTTAATTAACAATAGCATTACAAATATTTCCATTCCAAGGGGCACGGGTTTTACGGTTGCCTACCGCAGATCAGGCAATGATCTAACCAACTATGGACCAGCCTCTAATAACAACATGTTGTATGCAGGAGCTTCGGGAGCAGCCAATTTAATTTTTTATGATGGCACCAATTCCGATCAAACAATCGCAGCCTTTAAGGCTAGAGTGTCAACAAGGGACGCGGCTTCTATCAGTGAGGATCTGGTCACCGGTTCGATTTTTTTAAGCACGACAGGTTCTTCAGTCAGCTTTTTGCATATAGACCTAAATAAAACAACTGCTTTAAAAAGTGGTGGTATAAATATTTCAGGTTTTACTGATGATTTTGATGGTGATATTCGTTTTGGCAATGCCGGATATGCGGGTAACGGCACTGCTCCAGATATTGGCGCAGATGAATTTGCCGGATTACAATTTCTGCCATTCTCGGGCATATACAATGTTGGAACCGGACAAAACTATACATCACTCACCAACTCTAACGGTATATTCAGTAAAATAAACAGTCTTGGCTTTAGTGGTAATGTTACCATCAATATCATTTCTGATTTAAATGAAACCGGCGCTGAGGCCCTGAATCAATGGTCGGAAACAGGATCAGGAAATTACACACTTACCATTCAACCAAGTGCTGCAAGCGCAAGATTGATAAGCGGAAACGTATTGGCAGGTATGATCCGGTTAAACGGAGCAGACCGCGTTAGGATTGATGGAGGTGCAGGCCGGTATCTTACCTTTAGAAATACTAATACAACCGGAACAACAGGAACTGCATTTACTTTTATAAACGGGGCTGCTAATGACACTTTGAGGTATTGTAACCTGGAAGCTTACGCCAACGCAAACAATGGTGTTGTTTTATTCAGCACCGCTACAGTTAGCGCCAACGGTAACAGTAACAACCTGCTTGAGTATAATAGCATAAACGGAACTGTTAGTTCGAATACATCCTTAGCGTCAGTGTATTCATCGGGAACCACCGGTAAGGAAAATGCCAACAATGTAATTTCCAACAATATTATTTATGATTACCGGGATAGGGGAATAGATATCAATGCTACCGGGTCTACAGGATGGACTATTTCGGGTAATAGTTTTTATAATGGAAATGTAACCCTGTTAGTCAACTATCCTGCTTCCTCTGAACTTCATGGCATAAGAATATTGGGTGGCTCGGGATATACTGTTTTAAATAATTATATTGGTGGAAATGCTTTATTAGCTTCCGGAACAAATGCCGCTTACGCATCAACACTCGGAAACATAAGCTATCAGGGGATTTTATTAACAACAAGCAGTGCTACGCCGGTTTCAAATATTAAAGGCAATACAATCGCAAAAATAAGCTTGAGCGCTATACCGATATCTGCATCTTCCAATGCTTTTACCGGAATAGAAACTAATGGTTCAGGCATAAATATTGGGGGAACTTCGCCAGGTGACGGAAACCTGGTAGGTTCAAATGCAGCCAATGGATCTATCACAGTAACAACTTCCACCACTTCAACATCCTATACTACTGTAATCAGGGGAGTTAGTTGTTTAAGTACCGGTGGTATAGTAACAGGCAATCAGGTAGGAAGTTTTGATATTAATAATGGCGGTACAGCTCCGGCTCCTTCTGCTTTTAACGGTATTTATATTAACAATGTAACAGCACCAACCCAGGTTAATAGCAACATTATAGGAAGCACAGGATCAGGAGCAGCATCCAACAGCATCAGGGTTATTGCAGGTTCATCTTCCTTAACAAGTAGTATCAGTGGAATAGAATTAGGTGACCTTGTTGCTTCAACCGTTCAATTGAATGGCAACATAATTCAGAACGTTTCCAACCTGAGCACCTCATCTTCCGGCAGCTTTACCGGTATTAATAATACGGCAACAGCGGCGGGTGCAGTAGTCACCATTTCAAACAATTTAATTAAATACATCAGCACTGCCTCCAATAACAATAGTAATTCTGCTACTTATACTGGTATTAGTTCAGGTTCTCCCTCCACAATCATTGCCGATACTATTTCTTATATCTCTTATGCTGCTACCGGAACAGCTGCACAGATAAGGGGAATAATAGTTACAGGAGCTTTTATACATTCCATCAGCGGAAATTTATTGTCGGATTTTTCTACTGCCTCTACAAAGGTTGCAGGCGCTGAATCAAGTACTCCTTCGGACTATACCATAACCGGAATTATAAATTCGGCTTCTGTTGCAGGCCAGGGGATTTACGGAAATACCTTAACTAATTTCTTAAGTACCACCACTGATGTTACAAATACCGCAATAGGAGGAATTGGGATAACGACAGCAGGCGCTTCGGGTAATATTTACAAAAACCGTATTAATTCATTTATAAATACTTCGACCGGCACCTCCAGTTTACCAGCCATCTGCGGAATAATAGCGGCCAATGGTACATTTAATGTTTATAACAATGCTATAAAACTGGACAATGGTTCAAATAACAATGGAATACGAATTTTTGGGATACATCATTTTACAGTAAATACCTGGAATTATTATTATAATACCGTGAGTATTGGCGGAACGGCTGCCGGCGCTGCAGCCAGGTCTGCTGCTTTTATCAGAACAGTAAGTGGCTCTTTAGTAATAAAAAACAATATCTTTTTTATTACAAGAACAGGGACCGGTTCTAATTATAGCATTAGTAACAAAGTAGCTGCTCCGGCAACCAACTGGTCATCTGCTGCTTCCAACTACAATGACTTGTATAGCAGTAATACCAGTACTACGGGTGAGTGGGGAAACGGAGGCAACAATACATTTGCCCAATGGAAAGTGAATTCCGGAGGCGATGCGAATTCTGTGAACAGTCCGGTTAGCTTTATTGCTAGTTCTTATGACCTGGAACCGGCCGGCTATTCTAATTGTAACCTCAATAATGCAGGTACACCTATTTCATCCCCCATTATTATCAATACGGATTTAAAAAGTATAAGCCGTAATGCTACTACCCCGGATTTAGGTGCATACGAATTCAGTTATACTGTTTTTATTGTAACAGCGGGCAGTAATTCACCCGTTTGTTCAGGCGGCAATGTTAACCTGACCTCAAATGCAAGCACTTTGTTAGCTACCACATATAGTTGGACAAATCCTGCCAGCGTTGTAGTTTCTACTCTCCAGAATCCAACGGTGGCCGCATCTGCGGGTCAGTATACAGTAACCGTTACTGATATTAACGGATGTTCAGCAGCTCCTGTTGCAACTACGGTAGTAGTCACCTCTCCTTCTGGTGCAACAATCAGCTATACCAGCTCACCGTATTGCGGAAATGCAGGTACTGCATCAGTAACATTCAGTGGGACTACTGGTGGCACTTACTCTTCAACCACCGGATTATCCATCAATTCATCCACAGGGGCTGTTACGTTAGCCACCAGTGCAGATGGAACTTATACTGTTACTTATACCGTTATAGGGGGATGTTCTACTTATAGTACTACTACTTCCATCATCATTAAAGCATTGGGTAAATGGTTAGGCACAGTTAGCACCGATTGGAATGCTGCGTCTAACTGGCAGTGTGGGAGTGTACCAACAGGTACATTAAACGTAATTATTTCGGGTAGTTTAACTAATTACCCAACCATCAATTCAGGAACGGCTGCTATTAATAATCTTACCATACTTAGCGGAGGGTCTTTGACCGTTAATGGAGCTACATTACAAATATCAGGTTCGATCAACAACGGCGGGACTTTTACGGCAAGCAATGGTAATATTCATGTAAATGGTACTGTTGCCCAGTTAATACCTGCGGCAACATTTACAGCAAATGTTATTAAGAACCTTACCATAAATAATAATGCGGGAGTAACATTAGGGGGTTCCTTAAACCTTACAGGGATACTTAAAGTGTCGGGCGGACAGTTTAATACAGGCGGGTATCTTACACTGATATCTACCGCAACACAAACAGCGCTTATTGATGGCAGTGGATCAGGTGAAGTGCTGGGCAATGTTACTATGCAGCGTTACCTGGCCTCAGGTTTCGGTTACAAATATTTCAGTTCTCCTTTTCAGGCTGCCACTGTTAATGAATTTGCGAATGACATAAACCTGGGATCTGCCTTTCCTTCCCTTTATCGTTATAATGAAAACCGGCTTTCTTCGGGTTGGGTAAATTATACCAATACCTCCTGGATACTAAATCCAGGAGAAGGCTATGCTGCTAACGTTGGTTCTTCTGCTACTCCCAAAACAGTAGATATATCAGGTGTAGTAAATAACAATACTATTGCAGCCTCCACGCTTTATAATAATAACAGGCCTTATACGCAGGGCTTTAACCTGGTTGGTAATCCGTATCCTTCTCCGGTTGATTGGGATGCATCCAGCGGATGGAGCCGCAGTAATATTGATAACGCAGTATATTATTTCAACGCTGGTTCCACCAATCAATTTACAGGCACATACAGCACATATATCAACGGTGTTTCCAGCGATGGTGTCGCAGGTAATATCATTGGCGCCATGCAGGGATTCTTTGTGCATGTTTCCAATGGAGCATTTCCGGTAGCAGCAACGATGTCACTTAACAACAATGTGCGCATAAATAACCTGACACCCAGCTTTCACAGGCGCACCTCTTTAAACCTGCCCTTGCTACGGTTAAGCGCGGCATTCGAAGATGTAAAAACTGTTTCTGATCCTTTGGTTATTTACTTTGAAGACGCTGCCACGCCTGCTTTTGACAAGGATAAAGATGCCCTCAAGCTTTTCAATACTGACTCGCTTGCTCCGAACCTGTACGCCATAGCTTCCAACGCATCGAGACTTTCTATTGCTGCATGGCCGGTTTTGCCGGATAGCACTAACATTATACCGCTTGGACTGCAATTAAAACGTGCCGGATTCATCACTTTAAACGCGCGCGATATCGAGAATATTCCTTCTGGCGTATATGTATATCTGTTAGATGCCACTACCAACACCTACCATGACCTGATGCTTCATCCATTTTTCAAGGTGTACCTGGAAGCAGGCGAATACAGTAACAGGTTTTCTATTGTATTCAGCAAAAATGAATGGAGTTCCAATACGGCGATAACTGAAACATTGAATGTTTATAGTTTCAACGGAAAGTTGTTCGTACACTGCAGGTTTTCACCTGGTGAAAAAGGTAAGCTTGTTGTGTTTAATACAGAGGGACAGGTGGTTTACAGACAGCCGCTGAGTGGCGATGGCATTCATGAGGTTAACACCAACCTTATTAGCGGGCTATATATTATAAGCCTTACAACAAAAGACAAAGTACTTTCTAAAAAAATTATTATAGGAAGATAATGATGATCATTCATTACATATTATGTAATTATAAAAAGATTGCAGGTCCCGTTGGTGTACTTATAATGGTGCTTTTATGTAATTTCTCCCTGAAAGCACAGGAACGTCCACCACGGCCAATTTCCATTTATGTTAACCCTGCGCAGGGGCTTGTTTTCGGTGGTTTTTTCCAGGGCACTACCGGTGGTACAGTGATCGTGTATCCTGACGGATCCCGCTCTGTTACAGGAGACCTCATACAGGCAAACCTGGGTATTCCTTTTTCGCCTGCAATATTTGAGGTAGATGCAAATCCCGGAACACTCATTTCTATACTCAACGGCCCTGACGCAACATTAACGGGAAGTAATGGAGGAACCTTACACCTGCATATTGGTAATGCCAATACAGGTGCACAGTTTATTACAACGGTAGTGCCGCCGGGCAGAACACAGGTGAGAATCGGAGGAACACTCACAGCTGGTAATGCACTGGCTAATCCTGCCGGTATTTATAGCGGTACATTCTCCATAACTTTTATCCAGCAATAATTACTACATGACAGGCAAAATATCCGCAATTCCTGCAAATAAAAAGCATGGGAATTCTTTTGCCTTTTTGTGGGTGGCAGCATGTCAGTTATTGTTACTATTATGCGCAGCCAACACTTGCTTTGCTGATGAAGAGCATGACTATGATGAAGTACCCATATTTATTTCTGTACCGGGTGTTGGAAGCGCGGAGATGCCGGCAATTATTTCCAGGGAAACCATTTATCTGCCTGTTGCCAATCTTTTTGATTTTCTAAAGATCAAAAATAAGCTCTCGCCTGGATTGGACTCTGTACAGGGTTTTTTTATTAACCCGCAAGCTATTTTTCTTATAGACAAAAAGAATAAAAAAATAATTTATGGAACCAATGTTTATGAACTCAAAGACAATGATATCATTCAAACAGAAACCAATCTTTACCTGCGGTCAGGATATTTCGGCCAGGTGTTTGGATTGGAATGTACTTTTAATTTCCGCAGCCTTTCCGTAATGCTGAATACAAAATTAGAACTGCCTGTTATCAGGGAAATGCGGCAGGAGGCTATGCGTACGAATATCAACCAGTTGAAGGGTGAATCAAAAACAGATACGAGCCTACCCCGCAGCAAGCCGCTCTTTCATTTTGGGATGGCAGATTATTCTGTTATTACTACGCAGAACACAAATGGCTTATATGATACACGCCTGAACCTGGCAATAGGAACTATTATCGGGGGCGGTGAAACCAATGTATTATTAAACTATGACACTTACACAAAGTTTTCGGAAAGGCAGCAATACTATCTATGGCGCATGGTTGATAACGACCGCCATGATGTAAGACAAGTAATGGCAGGAAAAATTTATACCCAGTCAAACGCTTCTATTTATTCACCGGTTGTGGGTTTCCAATTTACTAATACACCAACAACATACAGGCGCTCATTCGGCTCTTATACGCTTAGCGATCATACCCAGCCTAACTGGATGGTGGAACTGTATGTAAACAATGTATTGGTTAACTATGCCAGGGCCGATGCATCGGGTTTTTTTACTTTTGATGTACCGTTAGTTTACGGCAACTCTATAGTGAAGCTCCGGTTTTACGGACCATGGGGTGAAGAACGCACCTCTGAACAAAACATCAACATACCTTTTAACTTTCTTCCCCAGAACCAGTTTGAATATACTGTAAGCGCCGGTATAGTGGAAGACAGTTTGAGCAGCAGATTTTCACGCGCTAATTTTAATTATGGTATGGGAAAGCGTATAACAATTGGCGGAGGGGTAGAATACCTTTCGTCTGTCAGTACCGGTAAAATGATGCCATTTGTAAATGCTTCCGTAAGGCTGACCTCTAACCTGCTTGTGTCCGGTGAATATATTTATGATGTAAGAATGAAAGACATTCTTAGTTACCGGCTGCCTTCAAACCTATTGTTGGAGATGAGTTACAGCCGCTATAAAAAAGGACAAAAAGCAATAAACAACACTTACCTGGAAGAAAGAAAGGCTGTAGTTTCTTATCCGTTTCGCAGCCGCAAAGTATCCTTGTTTTCCAGGTTAACCGTTTACCAGATCGTGCTGCCTGCATCAAAATATACCACTGCGGAAGCATTGTTATCAGGGGTCGTTTTTGGAATCAACGCCAACGTAACAACCTATGCTTTATTTATCAGCGAAGAATATCCTTATACATATAGCAATATTTCTTCAACACTGAGGCTGCCGGCCAAATTACTTTTCACACCACAATTACAATATGGATATAATGAACGAAAGGTCATTTCTTTAAAAGGCGAATTAGGCAAGCCGCTTTCTTCTCATGGATATGCGAATATCTATTATGAAAACAATTACAAGACCCATTTTCAGAGTATCGGCATAGGGTTTCGTTATGATTTTTCTTTTGGGCAATTAAGTTTCTCTGCCAGGCGTGGCGATCACAATACTACTACAACACAAACGGCCAGGGGTAGTTTGATTTACGATGATGCAACCGGTTACTTTAGTTTTAGTAACCGCACGAGTGTTGGAAAAGCCGGCATCGCAATAGTACCTTACCTCGATCTTAATTGCAATGGCAAACGCGATAAGAACGAGCCAAAAGTATCCGGCCTGAAAATACAGACCAGTACCGGGTGTATTAAATATATCAATAGCGATACTACCATTCAGATTACCGATCTTGAAGCCTATACAAGTTATATCATTAAGCTTAACACAGACGGCTTTGATAATATTACATGGCGGTTAAAGAAGAAAGTATTGAATGTTGGCGTAGGTCCTAACCAGTTAAGACTGGTAGAAGTACCTGTGTGTGTGGAAGGTGAAGTTTCAGGCACAGTATATGTCAGCGCCGGTGCAGGCCGCAAGGGCCTGGGACGGATGATAGTTTCTATTTATAACAGCGAGTCTAAACAGGTAGCACATACGCTTACGGAGGAAGATGGTTTTTTTAGTTACCTGGGACTGCCGCCGGGCTCTTATACAGCCAGGATAGATGCAGCACAATTGAACAAACTGCATTTCGCTTCTGCGCCTGAGTCAATACCCTTTACCATCCGGATGAGTAAGGATGGTGATGTGGTTGATGGACTTGAATTCCTGCTCCAGGCGTTACCGGGTAATGCTGCTTCCATGGCAGAGGCAATGCTAGATTGATATGGTATTGTATTGTGCCGCAATTGCGTTAGTTAAACTACTGATAGGTAAATCAAGACAACGTCATTGCTATCAACAGTCCCATAAGAATTATTTACGGTTAACATAACACTAAGTGAAATTTCTTATACGCCGGATTTTTATTGTTCACGCTAAATATATTTAGAAAGAATACAGTTTAGTAATGGTAAACAAATAACATTATTATATGCATCTCATGGTATATTTAAGTTCAGCTTCTTATTTATTTTCTGATGAAGAACTTATGGATATTTTAACTAAGAGCCGGTTAAATAATAGCCGTCTTGGTATTACCGGGTTGCTGCTTTATTGTGATGGGTCTATTCTACAGATATTAGAAGGAGAAAAAGAAATACTGATTACTCTTTATAATACAATAAGCAGGGACATCCGCCATAAAGGAGTGATTAAAATGATCGATAAAAATATTACTGAAAGAAGTTACAGCAACTGGGCGATGGGGTTCAAAAGAATTTCAAACAACGACTGGTCAAAGCTTAACGGGTACTTTAATCTTAACAACAAAGGCAAATTTGATGAGCTTACCAGTACCGGAAACTCCCAGGTAATTACTATGATAAATTCCTTTGCGAATGTGAATATGTTAGAGAAGAGAAGATTTTAGTTCTTTATGAAGAGAATGAACCATGTTGCATGAATAATGTAATAGACTGAGCGCATTAATAACCATTAAAGAACAAGGAGTAAATAAGTAACATTTTAATTAGACACTTCTCCTGTTTTTACTCAGGATAAATTTAATAAATTTTATCAATTAGTAGTTAACGATTTTGAAGGTAAGTTACGTTCCCCTCCTTTTTTCAAGGAGGGGAAGTTGCGTTAAGATGCTAAGCACTTAACGCAACAGGGGTGGTTACTGCTTGGATAGTCAGCAACTTGCAACGATACATTCTTTAAGTTCAATCAATCACAACCGGTAACCACCCCCCGTTCCGAAACGT
>JAABUS010005120.1_pt1 | contig 17691 bp, 20 predicted proteins | sample 5560161 | NCBI WGS metagenome assembly JAABUS01 (sample SAMN10711885, study PRJNA513376) | rock metagenome | isolation source: Antarctica rocks | place: Antarctica: Victoria Land, Trio Nunatak nord | collected 2016-01-04
TGTGTGTGTGTGTGTGGGTTCTTCCTACTTGGAGGGCTTCACCCTCCAGTAGGAGCCCCCCCACTCAGCCTTCCGGCCATGTCCTATTAAGTACATATGTGTAACTAGAGATTCTTTCACGTTAAAACACTCATTGATGAGCTCATCTGAAAATTCTGTGTATGTACATAACATTGATCAATTTCCAACTATCGTAACGTAAGAAGAAGAAAAGTGACATTTGTCAGACTGAATCTATGGGCTAATTCAGTCCTTCCAGAATAACGACTTCTTGAATCTTCACGCACGTTGAGTTGCTGAGAAAGCAGTGAATGATTATAATCAATGAACAAGGCAGGCAAGAAGGTTATACCCGACCACTGTTCTCTTGCCTGATCCTTCTCCTATGAAAAACCTCGTGTCCGAGATTTAGAACTCGTATGGCGTTGTGTCTAGGAAAGAATAGATAGATTCGTTGATTCAGGAAAGTAGTCGACGTCGTTGAGTCGTATGAGAGAGGAAGACTCGTCATCGATACTGCTCGTTGTCGTTACTAACGATGTCTTTCGATTGGAACACGTTATCTTGGACTCAATGCGTTCTGTTTCCGTATTCATTTCGAACACGTCATAAGGTAGAATCGAATGCTGATCTAATTGACACCGTTTGTACATCTAATCGAAATGCATGTTTCCCTGAATGGATCTTTGCTTCCCATATTGACATGATATGATCCGTCGCAGGATACCTAAGTATGTAAATGGCTTGTTCGAAACTGAACATTTTTGAACATATGTTTTGTTGATGCTTCAAAATCACATGAACACAAAGCATTGCTTAATCTGAATCACTACCTCCTCTACGGTGGCTAAACGCGCGCGCCCTCGCCCGTACGGGATACTACTACGCCTCTTCCTTCCAGAAGAAGACGCCTATCCACCCCTGAACACCCGCCATCCGCGCTCGCCCACAATTCGAGTTTCCCCAGTATCAGACTTTTCAGCGGGGGATATCAGTAAGAAGGAAGATGTACCAACATACACAATCGCGATCGACTTTCGCGGTAAGGCTTTGTGTGTCACCCGCGTGAGTGGGAAGAACTACGCGATGCGTCCAACTTGTGTTGTGTATGGGAGACTGTACGGAGTACTATGAACGCCGCTGGGTACCATAAGTGCCGTGCTAAAATTGGTGGATTGACTCAAATCGCTTTAGCGACGAGCATAAGCATTGGCAAGACTGGAGCATTAAGCAAGTGCATTGGTTGGATGAGTGTCACTTCCTCCAGAACTCTCGCCATAGGTACTGAATTTGTAACCCGAAAAGATAAAGAGCGATATTGGCCTGACTTCACCCAGAAGCGGCGTCATGTCACTGCACCATCTCAGACCAGTGTTGTGTCTATTTTGTGAGGGAGAAATCGATGAGGAGTCGGGCTAGGCCGGATTTGGTGTGCTATATTCCGATTTACCGACCCTTGGCCGTGGCTAAATACTGTAAAAGTAAATACTACTGTAATCATATTCATTACTCAAGACGAGTGGATGCTCGCGCTCAGCTTATCATGATGATGGGATCATTCCCACCATCTACCATGAGGGCATGGCAGTACTCGAGTACTAAAGGCGGCCTTGAAAGAAACCTCAAGATCAACCCCTCTGTGAAACTTCCAAAGCCGAAGCCGGACCAGCACCTGGTTCAGATCATTGCTACGGCACTAAATCCCATTGACTATAAACCAGCCGAGATCCCTGGTGTCGCCCGTTTCGTAATCACCAAACCAGCAACACCTGGAATCGACTTCGCTGGCTCCATTGTCAGACCAGCACCCGGCTCTCCCTTCATGCCCGGCCAACTTGTGTTTGGCTTGTCCGGCAGTTCACCTTTAGCTGGCGGCGCTCTCTCCGAGTTCTCTGTCTCCGGAACCAACAGCACAGTCACTCTCCCTGATAATGTGGACCCTGTCGATGCGGCAACTGTCGGCGTAGCAGGATTGACGGCATATCAGTCCATCGTGCCGCGAGTCAAGAAGGGAGACAAGATCTTCATCAATGGCGGTTCAGGTGGGACAGGTGTATTTAGCATCCAGTTTGCCAAGGCTATGGGATGTCATGTAACGACGACTTGCTCAACAACGAATGTAGAGTTGTGTAAGAGCCTGGGCGCAGACAAGGTTGTGGATTACAAGAAAGAGAGCGTTATCGAAGCGTTAAAAGCTAGTGGGCACAAATTCGATCATGCTGTCGATAATGTAGGGACTAATAAGGAGCTGTTATGGCATTGTCATGAGTTCATGCAGTCTGGAGCTGTCTACGTTGTGGTCGGAGGAGACGCCTCACTTGGGGGTTTGGCTGATAATCTGAAACGCAAGCTCTGGCCTGGCTTTCTCGGCGGTATAAAGGGCAAGCTGGTGGGTTTTTGGCCCCAGCAGAAGTCTGAAGACTTGCAGCAGATCGGGGAATGGATGAGTACCGGCAAAATCAAACCAGTAATTGATCAGAAGTTCTTGTTTGAGCAAGCGCCGCAGGCATTCGAGAAGTTGAGAACCGGGAGAGCAAAAGGAAAGATCGTGATCGATGTTGCCTCCGAGACGTACACGAAGGCGTCTATATAGGTAACTCTACGTTAGCATCGTCGCAGTATCGTAAGTACCGAATGTTGGACATTAATCTGTATTACTTCTGTAATCATCCTTGTTGTTTGGCTTAGAGCGCTGCGTTTATAATAAAATTGGAAGCTCTTTACGAGAAGCTAGAGGTTTGTCGCGGCCGCAGCCAGGTAATCTGAGCTTCTATGTGCGGTGCTCAAGTCCAAAGAGACGGGAGTCGTAACCGAAGGTCAAAGCAGAAGAGGTAGCGGCTAACTTGAGGTTTGGTTTATGCTCGAGATATATGGGAACATAATAACAAAGCAATGTGTCTGTGTTGGGATCTTTCAACATGGCAGATCCCCCGAGGAACCAGACTCTCATACCGAATAGCTGGTAATTCGCTCAATTGCCATGGAGGGCCGCAGCAGGACCGGCAGTATTGACGATCGCGTCACAACCATTCAACGATAACATTTCGCTCGAGACTTTAGCTTCATATTTCGAACTGCTCACGTCCGGGGAGTCACATGACTCCGGGCTCATTTTAAGTCTTACAATTGCGAGCCAGTCTTTCATATCAGTGTGAATGTCATTAATTAATCCCATTATCATAATCGATTTGGAAGAAAACGATGAATTTGATCAAGTCTTCGTTAAATCTTCTTGTGCAACTTTCGCTCTAATCGTAGCCACCACTATGCGACGCGGGGCCCCCTAATCGAGAACGATGCCTTTCTTTTTCTGTTTCGGCACGTGTAATGAGTATAGACAGACTGAATGGAGTCTCCGTTGGCTCATCAGCTTGGCTCGTTTAGCTTACTATATAAACTGAGCTTTCGCACAGAAAGAAATCTCATCCGTTCACCACATTCCCTTACTGTTCCTATGTTTTCATAATAACAGACGAAGAACCTTTATGAGCATGTGCATGTGATTATTAAAGCTCTTGAGCAATTAAGATAAGTGCAGGCAAAAATCAGAAGAGGATGTTTGATATTTGAAGATTTTACTCCGTACGGACAAGCCATTTACATGTGTAACAACGCCGAAACTCCATGTTATTTCACAGTTGGTCAATGTCAAGAATATCGAAGTTAGTTTCCTGACTTTAGACCTCGACCTATAACTATAATTTATAAATTTACAAGAGAGCGATATACAAAAGGGCACAAGGTCAAGATGTAGGGTGGTTCACGATGAGAGTCAGGTCCTGTTTGGAATTCTGAAGAACAACATCGATTTTGAATTATCCTAGGAGCACACGACCTGAACGTATCCAGCCACCATGACTTTGCTAGCGATGCAGGCCTTCCTAAAATATAATCGCCGTGACACTTTCCAACATTTCCAGACGCCTTCATCCGGCATGAGCCTATTATGCGTCTTACCATAACCCCCTTCCAGATGCGTCTGCAATAGTCCCTTCCTTGCTAGCATGGGTATCACGAAATCAGAAACCCCAAAGGAAACGTCGTCGCCAACAAACATCGCTCCAACGGTGCAGTAAATCATGAGAGGGAAGCCGTCCGCAGTATCTGCGCCTGATCGGCGCGAATGTCGTAGGGAAGAGGCAATGCCTAATACTTTCGCCTAATTGGTGCTGGAAACTTCTTTTCGGGGTTGGCAGCTGCGGCCTTTTCGGGCAAAGTACGAGGCGGCTTGTCCGAGTCTGGACTATGAGCGAAACCCTGGAGACGGCGTACGAGGTTGCTTGGGAATGTTAGATTCATAATTTCACGCTCTCCAAGGACAAGGTCGACCTTACTCAACAGGCAGATAGGGTCTCCTTTCATTCATCACCAGATCAATCTTCTCCTTCGCACTTGCCTCATGCTCCTGGAAATGCTCCTTGATCTTCTGCTTTCCCTCCTTTGTACTCCCCTCATAGACTCTCTTCGTGCAACCTTCAAACTCACATGACCAGAGATCACCAGGGCCCTGGGGGAGATTAGTTGGTAGATCGTAGTGGACGAGTTTGACTTCGATGTATGGGTTGGGAAGGTATTCATGGTAGGGTACTTCGGAAATGGCTGCATCTGAGCGAGGTTGGTGCTTGTTGTGGTTCTGGGTGGCGGCTACGGTTGTAGCTATGGCAATTGGGGAGACATCTTCCATAGTTTCATCGTCCTGGCTTCGAGCGGCGCGGAGGCTGTTGCAACGCCCAGCGGCTTTTCTGGAAAATTTGCTGCCTTTGGGTTGGAGAATGGATTTGCGTTTGCGACCTCTCTGATTTGGCAGAGCAGGTCCATCGTCATCATCTTCGTCTACCTCATCTGAGCTGTCTGTCCCATGACCGTGTGACTTGATCGGGGTACATGGGTTCACTCGCTCTTCTGTTTGTGTCTTACTTGATGTGGCGGTTGCATCCGCTGCCTGGCTTTCCATTGTTTGAGCATCTCCTGCTCCGAAGCGTAATACCCTTGATTCGATTCCCGCGAATTCAACCTGGAGCATGGTTAGGTCACATCTTCAAGTACGCCTGAAAACAATACTGGGTAGTAATGCTTATAGTAACGTAACATTGGTGCCCTCGCCCAATCATGTCCAAGCTCTTGACCTTCCAAAATTGACGTGATAAAGAATTGTCGGTGATCATCGAAGCCGTCTTGTACCTCACTTGTCCCCGTCCGGTTGAGGTAGTTTTTCCCGCTTGAGACATACTGGATATCATTAGCATAGGGGTAAATGAGACGAAAGGCCTTCAGTATAGTAGTATACATCTTTCGCCAGACCAGTAGCGTATTTATCAAGATCTTTGACGCTCATTCTTGACGGATCTCTACGACCTCTCCTAGTCTTATCAGCCATAATGTAGAACATAGAAGCTGCCTCATTCATCTCGGCGAGGGTTTGCTGGTACAGCCCTAAGGCGTCCGTGATCTCAAACCAACCCGCTTTTCCTGCCGCCCAGAATCCGAAGGTACCGTCATCGTACTCGGCAAACGCGTATTTAGTGACATTGTAGAGCTCGATTGTTTTCATCTTGTACTTTTCATTTTTAACTAGCATAGTCGAGTCAGCTTGGCCACGGTGGGAGTGGGATGGATCATATACCCAGATGGAGCTCGTCCTTGCTAATCGTCTCCAGCTGCCCTGACACTTTCACCGGATTATCTTGATGCGCTTCAAGCAAGCTCATAGTCTGGCCATTTCTCATCGAGACTATGTTGACCTTGCGCAGAGAGAATGAGGGCCACTTGTCCGTGTCCGTAATATTAGGATCTTTCGCCTCGAGGATGCTCTCTTCGGGGATAGCCATGATTGTTTCGTCCACAACTCCTTCTAGTTCTGAGGTGATGAGGTCGACGAAGCTTGATGGAACGCGTGAGATGCGCGATACAAGGTGGGCGAGATGATGTAGCTGCGTCAGGTTCAGAGGACGGCTCCATCTCTTCAGCTTCAGGTTCAAGTTCAATACTGGACCTGTAACATTAGCAAAGCGGGCGCTAACGGGATCGTGATATCTACCCGCATATGACGACAAGATCGACAGGGGGCTGTTGTTGTTGTTGTTGTTGTCTACCGTAATTTTCCCTGGTGTATGTATGTGTGCATGTAGGTAGCTAAGCTGTGAGTTGTGGACTGTTATATCAATCCGAACAGGTCTAGGGTTCGGAAACCGATTACTTCACTCATCTTTTCATCCATCATTGTCAACACCATCATTTCTGCACATGCATAGCTTCAAGCCCATCATGTCCAAAATTGTGGAGGGCGTCTTCGGTAAGTTCATTCTCCGTCAAATACCGCAAGTCCATGTCAACGCCAATGGCATGTTTGGAGTCTGCATCTTGTGGCGAGGGTGTTATCCATTTTCTCCGAATGTCCGTAAAGGAAAGGCAGCTAACACCCCAATTTCCTTTCCCCAAGCAATCAACAAGCCGCCCCACATCTCCTCCTTCCAAGTTCTCCGCGATCTTCAAACCGCCTTCAACCCCTCTACCATGTTTGCTCCTTGGCTCTCCGCCGAAGAATCTTATCGGGACTCCCTCAATCAAACCCAGCGGAATCGCCGGAAGGATAAGCGCCTCAAAGTCAAACTCGGTCATGGAGGCACCCTTGATCCAATGGCTACGGGGGTTCTTGTAGTGGGTGTGGGCAAAGGGACAAAACAGCTGCGGGGGTTCTTGGAATGTACGAAGAGTTATGAGGCGACAGTGTTGTTCGGTGTGGCGACGGATACCTATGATGTAGTGGGGAAGGTGCTGAGTAAAGCACCATACTCCCATATCACAAGAGTAGGAGTGGACAAGGCGCTAGAGACATTTAGGGGGAAGATCATGCAGAGGCCACCAATATATTCCGCGCTGAGGGTACAGGGGAAGAGGTTGTATGAGTACGCGAGGGAGGGAAAGGAGGTTCCAGTGGAGATCCAGGAGAGACCTGTTGAGGTCAAGGAATTGAATATTATAGAGTGGCTGCCATCAGGCAGCCATATTTACAAGTGGCCCGCCGAAGAGGCGCCGACAGAAGAGAAGGAAGTTGCCGAGAAAGTGCTGCGTATCCGAAATATCGATGAGAGTACCGCAGCGATTACTGTGGAGACGAATGAGCTGCGGGCAGGGACTGCCAGTAGCGGAACCAAGCGGAAGAGGCTGGACCACGAGGATGATGTTTTCGGCTCAGAAAGGAATCCGGCATTGAAACGACAGCAAGAAGACTCGGAGCACTGCATGTCCGGTAGCCTACTTCCCCCAGCGAGCACCAAAACCTCAACACCAGAAGTCACAATCCATCCATCTTCATCAAAGCTTCCGAACGAAGACTTTTCGTCGCAATCTGAGCCTGGACCACCAGCAGTCAAACTCCGCATGACCGTGACCTCCGGCTTCTACGTCCGCTCTCTAAGCCACGACATGGGCGTCGCGGTCGACTCTCTAGCTGTCATGAGTGCACTTGTCAGGACAAGGCAGGGAGAATTCGAGTTGGGCAGAAATGTATTGGAGTATGAGGACTTGATGAAAGGGGAGGAGGTATGGGGACCAAAGGTGGAGACGATGCTTGATCAGTGGAACGAGAGGAAAGTGGAGAGGGATCGTAATACTAGTTCGGACGATGGGTAAAGGATGAGCGTAACTGAGGGCGGGACAAGGCTAGTGAGTGGAGTGGTCGAAGTAGGAGTGGAAGACGGAAAGAGATCATGAAAAGGGGACGTAGAAGCGGTCGACAGAAATGCAGTAGCATCTTTCGATTGGCCCAGAAGGTCCGCTTGCCAATCTCGAGGTTCATCCTTATCATAGGCTTCTAAGTCCTCCAAGAGGTTGTGGAGTCGTGCACTGACCGGGCCGTCAAGTCACCAAGTCAACGAACAGTCAGTCACTTCGTTGCTACTACAATCTGGTATAGATATTGCCTTCTCCACCTGTTGTTTCAAAAATACGTACCCTCTATCGTGAAACAAGCTTTGCAAAAGCCAAGTTGCTCGGAAACTGGGGCGCCATACAAAACGCTCACAACAACATGTACTGGTCAGCTACGCAGTCAAAAATCCCTGTTAAGAACCCCTGTTGTAGCAAGTTTAGAAGAGTAGTGTAGTTCACATTCGACCTTTAATATGGTCAACGATCGTCCAGTGTTCTGCTCTGGAAAAGCCCTCTAGACTGGCTCGAAACTCAACTCTGGAGACAAGAATACAGCAATGCACCGTTTCTAATATACCCAAAGAACACCACAATGCATCCAAGGAGATTCGTGATGCCGCACGATCCCCTTCACGGTTAGTTTCCAGCTCATCTGTGACACCTTACTCTACTTCCCGATTTGTCTGCTCCTCCTCGTCTTTACTCTCATGATTGATAAAGACGAACGACAGGAACACGATTCCAGCTCCGATCCAGTATGCTGCGCTAGAATTCTGGGCATTCAAGATCATCTGGCCGATAAGTGACAGCGGTATGGTCAAGCTGAGCCCCACAGTGACAACAAGTGGCGAGGTCAACAACATTGCATACGCCCAGCAGAGATCTGAGATGAGGGATGTAGCCGAGTTTACCAAGACTATGGTCAGTATACGTCCTGTCGGTGGTAGTTCGAACATCTCCACTCCAGTATAATGCAGGATGAGAAATCCAGGTAACAGCGTGATCACATTAAACAGCCCCACTAATCCAAAGAACAGCGTCATTTCGACTCTAGCTTCGTTTCCCATTCTTTTCTTCATAAGGGTCGTGTAAATGCCGTATAATATAGCGCTAACGAAGGCAAGTGCGTCACCGATAGCGACTTGGCCCTGGGATTTATGCGGGAAAGAACCCCGGTTTTTGTCGTTATCGCCAGATAGATCGACGCCTGAGATTAGAACGATGCCAGCTAGGGAGGCAAGGACACCGATGAATTTCTTGAGCGTGAACCTTTCCACGCTGAGCAGAGCTCCGAACACTAAAGTCCAGACGCCTGTAGGTGTTAGCTTTAATCCAGTTTGCCAGGCTCGTAATGGATTCTTACTACTAGTGGAGGTCAGTATTGTAGAGCTAGCTACGGTTGTGTATTCCAGGCAGGCCGCAGTGCCATAGTTGGCCTTGATTGAGATTAGTACTGGAAGAGCACACCTGTGGAGAAGCATGCATACAACAAACTGTCCAGTGATTAACAAACGTGATGGCCTGGTTTGACGAGTTGGATTCATACCCATAGAAAACAGAACTCAAAGCTCAGCCTAGCCGTTTCCCGGAAATCCATCATTTCCTTGACCGCATTTCCATCAGCACCTGCTCGAACCCCTGAGACCGTCATTGGATGCTCTGGTGATAATTGAGCGCTCGACAACCTGCTGAGCCCCTCGACTCCATCTTCCATACTCGATTTCGGTAAAGCCCGGCACTCGCCTTCAACAATGGGGGAATACCGCGTCAGGTTGGAATACTTGCCAAGAGCTTTTCGAAAGGAGGCGTTATTAGCCAGCAAGCGTTTGATACCAACAACAGGAAGTAGAATAGTAAAGAATGACGAATTAGCATAAGTGACAAAATAAGGTTTTGAGTAGGTATTGTCTGCAAATATCGTCTGAATGAATGAGTTTTCAGTCGCGCGAACTCGTAACTCTAACACGCAACTTACACTAGCCAAAAAATTCGACGCAGTCCATAATATCACTGTAGCCAAGAGCAAGATAATTCCAAGCGTATGCCGTGCAACCCCTGCGAATGGTGGCTTCGCCAGCAATGCCACCTTGGAAAGTCTTGATTGTGGCCTGAGAGCTGAGTAAGACGTTCTACCACTTTGAGAAACGCTCCGATCGGACTCTGATTCCAGCAGGGGAATTGAGTAATCCTCTGAGAGGGAGCCAGCGCTGTTCATGGCGAGCAACTACGGAAATATAGATACAAGCCGGTAGTAAGAGAAAACGCCGTGCTTGTGAAATGGCATGGATATGACTGAACTTATCCGTCGCTTTCTCATGAACAATTGTGTTTTGACATCACACATCTCTATGCCGAACAAAGATGGTCCTAATTGGAACAAGTTGCAGTTGTGGCAGACTGGCAGTGAAATGATAAGCATGGCTAGTGGTTTAGGGTATCAAATCAAGATTACAGTACAGTAAGGTATTACGAGTAACGTCGATTACACATGCACAGCAATACAGAACTTCAATTACGGGGAGTTTCACTGTTGGTCTTTGAAGGATTAGACAATATCCCTAGAAACTGTTCGTATGTGCTTGCGTTATTTCAAGTAGGAAGATTGATTTTAGCTGCACGCATAACCATATACATGTTTAGTGTTTGCCGTTGAAGGCACCTTAACTCCGGACCCGAGACATGCCCTCCCTGCAAGCCTTTGGATGTCTTGAGACTGGGAACAGGAATAATATTTGCCCTCGCTATCAACACGCACATCCGTCACTCTCCCTATCCAAATGGATGTCTATCGGATCTGAAAAATCCCCACTGTATTCTTCTGACTCCTCTTGCGCCAGTGCATTCTTGGCAATCACTGTGAAATCGGTTAGTCTGCACCACAATACCATCGTTGTCCAAGATAATGCTGGCACACCTTCAAAAGCTTGTTCGACATTCACCGCTTCCTTGGCACTAGTTTCGAAATATGGTATACCACCTTTCGACTGACAGAATGTCATTGCTTTTTTCGAAGAGATCATTCTTTTGTTCTCCTCAACATCAATTTTATTACCTAGCACGACCTTCCCAATCTTATCAGTCGTGTTTGACACTTCGCAAAGGATGTACCCACGAAAGGGAAATTCTCAGGGTCTCGCGGACTGGCTTGTATCAGGAATTCGTCTCTCCAGCTATCCAGAGTGTCGAAACTCTTCGGAGTATTGACGTCATAGACTAGTACGCAGCAGTCGGCACCTCTGTAGAAGGCAACGCCCAGTGACTGAAACCGTTCTTGGCCCGCGGTATCCCACAACTATTTGGATGTCAGCAGCATCCACAGGTTCCAGGAACTAAGGCTTCCAACCTGCATTGTTACCAGTCGATCGTCTACCAGCACTTCTTTGGTCAGAAAGTCTGCGCCGATAGTTGCCTTGTAACTCGCACTAAATTTCTTGTTGACCTGTCGAGTAACAGGTCAGCGCGTCGAGATATTTGCATAGGCACTCATACATATTGGTTCATCAAGCTCGTCTTCCCGACTCCACTGTCGCCTAAGATGATTACCTAGAATTCGAGTTCCATTAGCTCCAGTGGGGCAACGAGTGGGACTATTCATCGGTGTGCATACTTTGAGAAGGATCTTCTTTCTCGAGGCCATTTTCCAGGAAGGCGAGATAGTAGAGATAGCTCGTTATGAAGACGAGTATCCTGTCGTCTCTATGCCTTTGACCAGCACTTAGACAGTTCTGTTTTGACTTGGACACAACAGCCTCGGCTCTGTTATGAATATATAACGTAGTCCAAGGTCGAAAGAGCAAGCGTAAGGCTTCCAACGATGAGAGACTTGATAGCAAGTTTATCGTCGTCAGTCTGTGAGAGAAATGTGTCTTTTCTGGGCTCAAAATATACTCATTGCATGCTATGATGCTGTTGAGGTACGTAAGATAGGACGAGCTTGTTTCGATCATGAGGTAGCATGTTACAGGGCGTCCCTGCTTACTGGTGATTCAGACCACGCTAATTATTCCCTGTCAATCTTACAATACAGGTTCCGATAGCAGCATATCATTGTTTGATATCAACGTCTGGCATGACAGACTATCGATATGCACCAAGGCTGAATTGGAATAGCTGTTCGTCACCACATGGGAAACATCAGTAGATGGAAACGTCAGTAGATCTGGATATTACCGATGAATACAGAAGCCATGAGTTCATGGCATAAGGAGTACTTAGCTACACTCTACGAGCGAGACAAGAAAGAAAGAGCAAATCAATATGTATTCAATAATTGTCTGTATCTATCTCAACCTTTTCGAGAATTTCGATTAACACCCTATCTCCTAGATACTAAATTAGCAGATCGAATCGCCAAACTTGATAGCACTACAGCCTCAAATACAGGCCAGGCACCAGAGGTCGAACCAACCTCGAAGCCCGCTCAGAATGCTGGAGTCGCCGGACTAAAGCCTCCATTGTCCGGGAGTTCCGAGGCTATATCGAGAATTCGACAGGATCTCTCCGAAGCCCAGCGCAGTAAAGGCGAAATGCAAGCCCAGCTGCAGCAGTTAAGCGAAGACTTGCGAGATCTCAAGGCACAATCTAAAGCTGACAGCAAACGTATCAACGAACTGACGACAGAGAGGAATGCTTTGGTCACTAGAACCAGGGACAGGGATGAGGAGCTTAGAGGGAAAGCTAAATTGCTTATGGTTAGTTTTCTCCATGGTCTTAACGGTTGGCTGGCCTCTTAAGGGGTTTACTGATTGTCTTCATAGGATGTCCAAGATGAGACTGTGGCGTTGAATTTACAGCTTCACATGGCTGAACAAGAGTCGGAGAAGCTGAAGCGAGAGAACAAGGAATTGGTAGATCGTTGGATGGCACGTATGGGCGAAGAAGCAGATGCTATGAATAACGCCTCGAAATTTTCGTGATGATTTTCAACTAACGCGGCTATCTTATTGAGCCTACAACTCCGGGTATCTTATGCAAGGAAGCAACTCCAAGACGAGTCTGGCAAGCGCTGTACAACTCCGCTCTTGAAAACCATGGCAATCTGCAAGCAGAACCGGCCTTCTTCGCTATCCACCTTTACTTCTCCTCTTTAAAGAACGATTTAAGCCGGGAACTATCTTTCTTTGCCAAATAGTAAGATCCTGGGGCATCCGTCCAGCTTACACACGCCGAATAATAGCGCTTTTCCATCACGTCCAGTACGTTACAGGCATGGTTGATATTGCGCGAGGTGATCTTGTGGCCAGCAGGCACAAACGACTTCAATGACACGATCTGGCATCCCTCTTTCAAATCTAGAAAAAGGCTGACCAGCCGGTCATTGAGTTCTGGCGTAAATGCTTGATTATTGACCATTACGACGTCAGCCTTCTTCAAAGCGTGTCCAATTGCAGCGTTCTCGAGGAAATCGCCCCTCTGCAGATTAATGTCTCCGATTGCAAGACCCCACAGCCGGCAACGTGCTTTGAATTCCTGTTCTTGGAGTTGCGCAAGGTGGCAAGCGTGCTCCATCACTTCGCACCCCCAGCTTTCACAGCCGATTTCTAGCGCAGCTTGCAGTACGACATTGCCTACGCCAGATCCTAGATCGACGAAAATTTGGTCTGACTTTATTTTGGTATCCTTCCTCAGGATGTCAGAGATGAACTTAGGAAGCAGCTCGCCATAGACATTATCCGTGCCATTCTCATATTGCCGCAGTAAACCCACACGGGGTGATACAGTGCGGGAATATGTCTGCGTCAAGATCCGCTCTATGAGCCTTAGGTCTAGGCTTTTGAGCTCATCGAGAGTTCTAGCAATAGTACCATTCCGCCTGAACTTGGTCAGAGTCTCGTTCCACTCTTTTATGGATGCCATGTAGTCATCCCCTGCCCGCCTGTTTGTTGCTCGCCTTAGTCTGATTAAGAGCCCATGGCTGTCGTTTTTCAGAGCCGAAGCCTCCGGTTCTGGTAGATAGTGATTTGTGATTACCTCTAGAATCTCTCGGATATCTTCTAGGGCGGTGAAGTCGTCCTTTTGAATCGGCTCGACCAGCTCATACCTGTCAGAATTAGCCTTGAAGATGCAGCCATTAGCCGACATCTGCGTACTTTTCTCTTTGAGACGCGGACGGATATTGCAGCAATATTTCTGTTGCGTGAGGAAACTCAGGAAAGACCGCCCTGTACTTTGTAGGCTTACTCAACGATGCAATATCAGCTGCGTGAACCATCGGAAACAATCCACCATCTTTATCGGAAAACGCCTTTCTACAGCGGACCAGCCGCTTCGTGTCCACCTCCGCATCCGTGCTCGTCCGAACACGCTTTCTCGACTCCTCGAGAGCTCCATCCATAGAGCTCTCATCGCTATCGGATTCAAGTCGTGGCTGCGCCGAGGATCGCCGTTTCCTCGACTTTTGGGCCCGCGGTCTTGAGGCTTGCTGTACAGCCACAGGTTTTTGCTTCACATTGAAAGTGCGTGGTGTAATTCGGCCGTTTCTGGGCAGCAGATTCGCATTTAAAGTCTTGCGTGTGTGTGCTGGAGCTGTCACAATCTCTTTCCTGACCTGAGCTGGTTGCGCTTTAATGGCTGTTGAGCCCTTTCTTTGGATGTGGTCAAAGAAACCCATGCCGGTCTGTTTACACGATTTAAGTACAAGCTGGATCCAAAAGAATGAGGAAAGCGTAGCTACATTGTTAGATATGTGTACGGAGTATGAGCTAGAAGAACTGAATGTGTCTTCGAGGTTTGCCCCCCTTCCGCATTATCGTTCACAATTCTCCCTCCTGTCTCTTGCCTCAGAATCTCAGACTCTACCCCGAAAAGGCTAGACACAGCCCTTAACCCCTTCGGGGTTAGGTTACATACCTACTGCACGAGCTTTCACGTAAATCATTCTTTCGCTTTTGTTAACAAAGTTGTTCAATTTGCATTTTAATAACTTTTTACACGATGCTTTTCAAAAATTTCATACACGCAACATGTAATTTACGTGATAAAGGATTCATAATATAACATTACACAAAGTACCGGAATTTGTAAAGCTTGGTCCTTGGACCGGAGGGTGCACCCTGGTCATAATCTTCGTAGAAAAGATGTCTTCAGCTTTTTAGCGCAAAGGAATAATTTCTGACCTTGGCAACAAAGTCTTTTACTATTGGTTTACGGCTGGAACATTGAATTTGGTATTTACGGCCAACAGTCATTGGGAGACATCTACAAAGTGATCAGCCTGCTTCTAACCCCAGGAGTCTCCAGTAACTCCATAATCGCCGGACTCCCGCTCTAGCCTACAACTTTGATCTAATGCCTTCAAGTCGAAATTTGACGTCCTTGAGCACCTTGCTAGATGGTTTCCAATCATCGAATTGCCTTAGCAACTCGGAGGTCTCGTTGGCCAGTTCTGTTCGGACGTATTCCTCTTCAAGAAGGCCGCGGATTGCGAAGGGCAATATGTACGGGTTCTGAGCAGTTCCTGAGCCAACCCGTTGTATCTTCAACTCGACGCTGCCTATCGATGTGGTTTCTAGGGCATGCTCTACTGCGAGGTAGTATACAGATTCGTCGTCGTAGATCCTAGAGTGGCCCTCTCCGCCGTACAAACTACCGGCAAGTGGTGTACTTAGTTCGCGTATGAGGCCATGGTCAGATATCCCGAGGTTCCGCAGCTTCAAAGCAAAGCCGACTAGGTGCGTCAGAAAGTCTGGAGCATGGACTCTTCCATCGACGAACACAGCTCGATAGATATATGGATGACTGACGATACCAAATGTCGATGACTCTAATGAAACCAGCTGGTCATCTATGCTGCCGATGTAAACAATTTTCACGCCAAATTTCAGCGCTGCATCGAGCGCTGCTTCATAGTCTTTGGATACTTGGCTTTCAGACCGCGCGAAATCAAAAAGCTCTCCCGCAGAACCGCCAATCCAGCGGGATTTATAGTCGGCGAAGGGGCCCATGTTGATACCGGCCATCGCACATATGCCAATTCTTGCAGCATTGACACAACCAAATGAGATAAGTTTGGCGACAAGACATATCGCAACAGGAACGCCTTGGCTGTGACAGGCGATCATCACAAAGTCTGCTTTCCTGATGTGCTCGATCCAATTGAGCATGAGCTTCCATAGGAGGTCTATTCGCTCGGCAATCTTGCCTTCGCCCTCTAATGCGACTTTCTCAACTTCGCAAGAGGAGCCATGGTTTTGAGCCCATCGCTGGATAGCACTGGCGGCACCGTTAGCAAATCTTATGGACGTGCCTGTAGGCTGGCCCAAAACGGAGCGTATTAATGGTGCCGGGAAATAGCCATGGACACCCTATTCAGGACGCGTTAACCCAGATGCTCAAACGTTGCGTATTTCTTAAGGCATACTTACGATGGCCAGCGCGCTTTTTATACGCGGAGGATTGAGGATGAGGTCTAGATGTTTCGTATCTGGAACCTGGGTATATTGTAATATACGGCCCAGATGTTGCAGTATAGTGGGCTTTTCTGCAACCCTGTAAGTACGCTTGAAAGGAGGCAAGAGCAAGTTGGCAGCGATTTTCTGAGCTGCTGGCGCAGGTCGATTAGCGGGTTTAATGTTTTGGGATATCTTCGTGGGCTTGATGTTATCACGCCGCTCGACCTCGCCCTTCAGACCATCCGGAAGATTGGTGTCGTCACTGATTATTGCAGACTGTGGCCGCTCCCTCTTTCCCACTTTACTATGAAGGCCTTTCGCTTCATCTACTACCGCATTTTCTGGCTGAGGATTGGACGATGACCCTGCAAGAGCTAATTTACCGACATTGTCTTTCGGAGCATTTGTTGTGTGATCACCCTTGAAGCGGTCCTTTGACCAGAAAGACCATCCTTGGGACTTTGCCGTCTGTGTAGTCTGAACGTAGTTCTGAGACGATGATTGGGAGGCATGACCAGATTGGGCCTTGTCTTGCCCGGACTTTCTTATGTCTGCTATCGCTTCAGAAGGTGCCGCGCTGGCTAGTTCCGTGGCAAGGGTTGCTTTACTCTTCTCTGACTGCACAATTGTGTTGCTCCACAAGCTTAACCACAGGCGAGACCGTTGCACTACTTGAGAGGCCGCAGTGACAGGAGTCGGATCGGAGTTTCGCCGTTGATCCTGAGGTGGCTCCCTTGCTTGCGAAACATCCAGGTTTATGCGTGACGCTTCGTGAATGACGGTACTTAATGGTTGACCCTTTCCTTGCGCATCTCGGGCTGGATCCAAGTTCTGGCCATCCGGTGGGGAAGGCTTAGAGAACCAAGCTAGCCAGCCAGAACTGTCTGAAACCGGCTTGCCATCAGATTCTGTTCCCTTAATGGAGGGTTCTTGTGGAGCAGATCCCTCCTCGCGGACTGCTCCGTGGCCGGCTTTCTCGACCAAATTGTCTGGGGCTGGACTTGAAGTCAGGTTTCGCTCTTTCGAGGCTACTTCATCGCATGTTGCGTCCTGTTCTCCGGTTAAAGTGCCATTTGGGATGCTGGAAGCGTTCGAAGTAATGTTCAATTTTGTCGTAGTGGCAGCGAGCGGTAAAGACCTACTAGAACTGCCTATACTTTGTGAAAGATACGGTGCAGGGTTTTTGAGGGAAGTTGAAGAACCTTTTGGAGTTTCAGGCTGGGGCTGTGGAACAAGATGAGAAGCCGCTCCGCCTGAAGCAGAGATACTCTCCTTGACCACCTGCGTGACAGAAGCAGCTTTAGTCCCGCGAGGCCATGTACCGTCATACAAACTCTTCGCCGACCGAGGCTGAAGCCGTCAGTAAAATTCGTAGCTGTTACCCTACCCAGATCTGCTCACCGTGTTAGGCCCTACATCAGTACGCGAGGCAGCTTCTGTAGCATTTGTTCCCTGGTCTTCCACAGCTGGTTCAAGATCATTCTGTAGTAGTGCTTGGCCTTCAGGCTTAGGGCGATCCGGAAGTTGTGATTCGGCTTCTGCCTTGGGATTTGGCTTGGACCTTTTTCGTGATCCCATGAGGCGAACAAGACTGTGGATTCATAGGTTGAGGGTAATTGCACGTACTTCTAGCCCTGGTAGGCTGTTGCTT
>JAABUS010005121.1_pt1 | contig 17691 bp, 18 predicted proteins | sample 5560161 | NCBI WGS metagenome assembly JAABUS01 (sample SAMN10711885, study PRJNA513376) | rock metagenome | isolation source: Antarctica rocks | place: Antarctica: Victoria Land, Trio Nunatak nord | collected 2016-01-04
CGCTATCAAGATGCATTCAAAGTTTGTTGAACGCTGATATGATGTTCAATCTAGTCAGATGCTTGCAACTCACTATTTTATCAATGATCTCGTCTATCAGCGATAGAGAATATCTATTTCTTTTGAAGATGATATTTAGCTTTTGATAGTTCACGCAGAATTGAAGATCTTCATTTGCTTTAAGAGCGAATAGAACAGAAGAGAAATAGAAGATCTGACTAGAAGTGATGAATTTCTTTGACAGATTCTCGTTCAGATACTTCTTTACTTTCAGAAGTTTGACAGAGAACATTTGATATGCTTGACAGCGAGAAGACATTGAATCACTGATGAGTTCAATTTTATGATCGTAGAAGTGATGAGAAAGTAGTTTATTCAATTAAACTCGATCAAAAACATCTAGAAAATCATGATATTCTGAAGACAGCTTGACTTTAATAGCTTTCAAATTCTGAGTAGTTTTCTCGATGAAAGAGACGTTCAGAGCGTTCAAATCACACTGAGTGTTGTACGCGATTTTTCTATCGATATTCTTCATGAATAGAGCGAATACTTCAGTCTGATTCTTCTTTGAGTGATTCAACAGTGTTTTGAACAAAGCGATGTCTATGCTTCGAATTGTGAATGACTCTTTCTGAATCGTAGTTGAAACAGATCGTTTGAGCATTCTAGAAATCTTTGACTGAGAGATAGAAGTAGACGAAGTTGATCGCGATCAACTTGAGTGCTTTGAATTGAAAGAAATCAAAAAAATTGAAATGAAAGTATTTAATTGATTCAAAAAAACGATGACGTTGATTTGCATATTTAGTAATATTTCATTTTTGTTCATTCAAGATTTTTCTAATATGACTTCGTGATGATCGATGTCAGCTATCAACATAGAAACAGTCAATTTCTTATGACTTTCAATGATGAGATTCAATAGAATTTTATGAATGATAGTCTTTTTAAATATCTTTTCATCATATTCTTTTATTAACTTCTCTTTTGTCAGTGATATAGATTGAATTTTCAGCTCTTTACATACTCTGTCGACTAGATTGATATGTATGATTGTATAGACGATTGAATCACTGTCTATCAAAGAGCAAAGACTGAATGATTCGTTCTGCAAGATGAGAAGAGCATCGATTAGAAACGACTTATCAAAGTAATTCTCTTTCGATAGAATTTCATCTAGATTGCACAAAGATATAATCTTCACTTCAGTGATTGTTGAAGAGATGACTAGTTTTTTGACTCGAACTCTGATTCAGTATTGAGTTCGAAATGATCATAGTTCTCGTCAACTGCATTGACTTTGATAGATTGATTCAAGCATTCTCTGAAACTATGATCTGATTTGTGACATACGAAGCAGATTTCGACTAGAACGTCTGCATTCTTGACGCTAGTCAAAACTGCGCTGCGCAGCTTTGATCAGTCAGACTTCGAAGTTGAAGACTGAACAGCAATAGTTGCTCTAGAAATGATGATCTTTGAATCATCACGTTTGAGTAGTTTGTTCTTGATTTCTCGAACTGCTCTATGTTCATTGTTCAAGCGAATCAGATAGTTTCAAATATCTGATAGCTTGATGAGTGACTTCATCTGAGCTGTTCAAAAGATTTGAAGACGAGAGTTTATTTTATTCTTTAGATCGATGACTAGTACGTTCTTCTGATACTTCAGATAGATGTATAGTCGTTGAAACTGATTAAAGAAATCACTGAATTTCTTTGATTCTTGAATCAGATTAATATATTTTCTACAATAGTTGTCTTTCTTATCAGAATCATGAAATAATTGAGCTAGTTTCTCTAGAAGTTCATTGACAGTCAGATAGAGATTGTCACAGTTGAGATTGCATCTGACTTGAGTGACTTCGACGATGTCATCTGCTAGTCAAGAGTGAATGTAGCTCAGCTTGTAGAGTTCATTTGAGAAGATGTCGACGTTAATTGCTAGCTTCTCTTGTATGTCAAGAGATCAGTTCTTTCAAGTAGAGTTCTTTTCATCAGTGAACATCGAAGAGTCGAGTATTTTGTAATATCTAGATCGTTCGAAGTAAATGACAATCGAGAAAGCAGTGATGATTACATTGACTGTGATAGCAGTGAAAGCTTGTAGTTGTGCTTTCAACTGTTGAATTTCGCTCTTGTCTCGTTGTTTCATCTCGATGAGATGATCTGTTTCTTTATTAAGAGCATAGATACGTTTCTTTCATACTTTCATATCATCGTGTATGATGATTTCAGCGTTTGATTCGTTGAAAGCAATGAATGAAGAAGCGTGTTGTGAGTCAACGATAGAAGAGAGAGCTTGTGAACGTGTTTATTGCAAGAGATCAACAAAAGTTTTATCTTTATCAGATGTGTTCTTAAATGTCATAGTGAAGAAGATGAAAGTTGTTTGAAAGAAGATTGAATGAATGACGATGCTTGATGATTGAAAAAGAAAGATGTATGTTTGTTCAACAAAGAAGATGTTTCTGAAGATGATTGATCTTGAAGCAATTCACGAAGATTCTTTATTGTAATTCTCTTGATCGATTTGATTCTCTAGCAATTCACGAAGATTCTTTATTGTAGATTCTATTAATCGATTTTGAATGAATGCATACTGAATGAGCGATAGATCTTCTAGCAATTCAACAATTTTATGTTCTTGTTGATTCTATGAATTCTCTGATGTTGTTCTTGTCTTTCGAGATTGAATCATCAGATAAACAAATTTCTTTAGACTCGATTCGTCTGTACGAGTTGATTGAATGAGTAATGAAATCAGTATCATGTGATTAACGAATTCTTAATATAATGTCAGAATCGTGTCTAAATGATACAATCAATGAAGATCAGAGTTGATAGTGCTTGATCTTTAAAGATAGCTATAACTGAATATTAAGAATACAGAAGAAGATTGATACAAGAGCTTTTATTTATGTAATGTTCAGAGACTGCACTAGACTCGAAAGAAATGTGTTTGTAACATGAAAAGAAGATGATGTAAATGTTGATGAAAGAAAAGAATGTTGAGAAAGAAAAAAAGTGTTGAGTCATATCTGAGTCAAATCTGAGTCAGATCTAGATCAGATTTCGACTAGATCGTTGACTAGCTCTAATCAGTCTTGATACGCTCGTAACACAAGATTTCATTCTGAGTTCAACAATTCTTCAATTTGATATTTTCATATTGTGTCTTGTCTCTTGCTATTGCTTCGCAAAGTAGCATACAATTCTCATCAATTTCATTAATCTCAAGAATCTGTTTATAGATTGATTTACTGATGTTTTTCTTTAAATCAGCAATTTTCATTCAATTTGAAGTCAGAATAGTGATTCATTGATAGCAAATGCACTCATCTTCTGAATCTTTAGACATGACGTCAGCTTGATGAGTTAATGCATTGATCTTGATGTTCTGTTTATCAAATCAATACATTATTTTGAAGTTGAAATCAACAAGCTTCTGAACTCAATGCATCTGATGTCTGCTCAACTCTTTATCTTTCATCAATGAGATGAGCGCTTGATGATCAATGAACATCTTGATAGAAATGTTAGTTAGCTTCAGTTTAAGTCATCAGTGTTCAAATGCTCAAATGATAATCAGAAATTCTTTATCATATATTTTGTAATTGCATTCAGCAAAAAACATGTTCTTGTTATAAAAGACAATTGAATGTGTACTTCTTTGTCATCATATTAAGAAAGAACTTCATCGTTGATGTAGTCAAATGAGTTGATTTCAAGAGTAGTTTCATGAGTTTGATCAAAGTGACGTAGTATAAAAGTCTTGATCATACATCTCTTCATATGATTGAAGATAATCTGACAGACTTCATTTCATTCAAATATGATCTTCTTTTGAGTAAGTTGAATCATTGAATGAACAATCTTCGAAAAGTTCTTGACGAAGTGTTGATAGAAATTGCAGAAGTCAATGAAGAACTGCATCTGAGTGAGATTATTGAGTGTAGATCAATCAACGACTGCTTGCATCTTTCGTGAATTCATTTTAAGTTGCTCGATTGACATCAAAAGTTTTAAAAAGATGATTTTCTGAACATGAAACTTGCATTTATTGATGTCTATCTGTAGATCAGCTTCTCATAGTCTATTCAAGATCAATTGTACATATTGCTTGTATTTCTTCAAGATCTTGCTGTAAATGATAATGTCATCTAAATAGATTTGACAAAACTGATGTAGATATTTGAACAACATGTCGTTCATATAATGTTGATAAAACGTTGATTCATTGATTAATTTAAAGAGCATTACATGATATTTGTATGAGTTGAAAAAGATAATAAAGATAGTCAAATCTTTGTTATCTGAATGCATGCATAGCTTGTTGAACGTGACAATGATGTTCAATTGAGTCAGATATTTGCTTTCTTGTATATAAGCGAAAGTCTCGTCTATTAATGACAAAGAATAACAATCTCATTTGATCAAAGCATTGAGCTTTCTGTAATCAACGCAGAAACGCAGACTATCATCTTTCTTTTTGATGAACAAGATAAGCGAGATGTATGATGCAAAGCTGAAGAAAATGAACTCTTTGTTCAGATGTTTGATCAGATACTTGTTTATCTTCTGAAGCTTGTGATTGAACATCTGATATAGTTTGCTTCGAGAAAATGTTTCTTCATTGATCAGCTCAATTTTGTGATTGTAGAAACGATGCAATGATAGTTGATTGATCATTGCTCAATCAAAAATGTCTAGATAGTCGTGATATTCAAAAAGAAGCTTGAGTTTGACTTGCTCAAGAGCTTCAGCATGAAAAAGCTCATGCAAATTCACTTCTTCAGACTTGTTTTCAACTGTAGTTATAAGTCGATCGATTTTCAAGATAATAACAGCAAAGATCTTGACATCTGATCATTTAACTAACATTTTATATGTCGTTGTCTCTATCATTGCTATGTTCATTGAATCTGATGTTGATTTAGAAATTTTGACGTTAGTTAAAGTTGCATCACGCAATTTTAACTGTTTAATTAGTTTAACTGACTTCTCATTGAACTGACTGAAAGAGAATGATTTCAGACTGAGTTGAAAAATAGTGAAAGATTTCTTCAATATATGAGTAGAAGTTAAACTCTTTTGCTTCGTGATTATCTTGTTGCTTGTGAGTAGAACAATTAATTTCAAATTGAGAATGAAATTTGAAAATTGAAGAAAATTGATTTGCATATCAATTACTAGATTGATTTTGTTCATTCATGTTTTTTTAAAAAAATTTTGATATTAATTTAATTGAATGATGAACATAAAAGCTGTGTCAATTGTATGATCTTGAACAGTCAAATTCAAATAAATGACATGAGTAATAAGTTTTTTAACATAATGATCATCAAATTCTTGAATTGACTTCGCTTTAATCAAAGTCAGAAACTTGATTTGCAACTGATCATAAACAATCTGCGTAATTACTTCATCAATGAACAAATACTCAGCAGCTTTGATGTCAATCAATGACTTCAATGAGTAACTAATTTCATTGCTAGAAAGTATACATTCAATAGTCAAAGATTCAGAAGCAAAAGAATCATTTGACATGCTCATCATTGAAGAAATTAACATCTTTTTCATCACGTCTTTAATGAAAGTCTCTAGTTTTTTGTCTCACTATCTTTGAAAGAAGACATTTTCTCATTCTTCTTATTCTTCAAAATGACGATCTCATGTAAACAAGAGATGAATGCATGAAATGCAAAAGTATTAATCTTGTTCTGAAAGCAATTCTTGAACAAATGATTTGAAATCTTGCAAGTATAGCAAATAATAGATGATCTTGCTGATTCAGAAATAAAAGAAAGAATAAACTTAACATAATTAATTATCAAAGTCATCACTGTTGACAATGAAGTAGCAGCACATTTATCAGATATGACAGTGATTTTAATGATGACAGTGCAAAGCTGACTGCGTAGCTGATAGTTGACTTGCTGTTTATTATTCACATCTTGAAGAAAGATTCTCAAGCAAGTGAGCGAAGTAAAATTCTCTGAACAGACTGATAAAGCATTCTGCAAGTGATTATTGATTTTATTCTGAAGATCGTTCATCAGAGTGCAATCATCATATTCAAGATAGTTGAATAGCTTCATAAAGTTGAAGTAGAAGACATTGAAAGACTTGTCTGTTTATCTTAAAGTGTTGTACTCACAACGACACTTTCAATTTCTATTCAGTTCATCATATATTTCTTTCAGATGCTCAAATAACTCGTAAATTGAGATGTAAGAATGCAAAGCATCATGATGACATTAAGTGAAGATATGTTCAGCAGCATCATCTTCTAGTTTAGATATCACATAAACAATACAGATATTTTCATTATCGAAGTGATCAACATTTGTCTGAAGCTTGTTGTTTATCTTGACTCTTCAGCTATTTCATGTTGATTCATCTTCATTGATGAATACAGATGAGTTCAAAAACTTGAAAGACTTGTGATGATCATTATTGAATAAAGTGAATGATTCACGTTGAGTATGATTCTCGATAGATTGACAAGATAAAGATTTCATAGAAACTTGAGATTCAGTAAACTGATGAGATTGAGACTGATTCATTGAATGCTGTTTCTTTTTTAGACTTAAGACTTTCTTTCATAGTTTAATGATAATCTCTTCTTGAGTGTTTATTATCATTTGATTGATCTTTAACTTATCAAGTCTTTTGATGTGATTGACTTGAACATTGATTCATTGCTTATTGAGTTTCAAAGTCATGTTTTATTGATCTCTTAGCTCAATCAGCATCTTGATGATCTCATTTGACTGATTGATAGCTCATTGATGAAGTTGTTGATTTATGTTGATGTCTCATAAAATAGCGACATTCTGAAATCTCGCTGAAGCATCAAAAGAAATAAAAGAAACTCGTTTACTAGCAATGCTTCTAAGCAGATGAGCTGTTCATGACTCGATTGATTCAGAGTTGCATGTCATTGTGAAAGATTGAAGATAAAGATAAATAAATTTGATTGTGATAAGATTAAATAATTGATTTAATAAATTTGAGTAAATTTGAGTAAATTTGAAGATGTGTTTTAATGAAAGTAATTCAAAGAATTTCTTGCGAATTTTCTGAATAAAAGTAGATTATTTCGTATCATCTACACGTTGATAGCAGAGTAGTTGATTAGCATTTATCTACTGTTAGAAGTCGATCTAAAGTGAGTCATAAAAGTGTCATTTAATTAATAGATAAATGCTAAGAAAGAAAAGTATGTACAGATAAAAACTTGAGTTCTTATATGTATTCTTCTCAGTTCTGTGCTAGACTTGAAAAAGTTGACATCTTACACATATGATGCAGAGTCTCAATGACATCATCTCTAGATCAGATTTTCGCTAGACTTGATTAGAATGAAATCAGACGAAGATTAAACAAAGAGTAAATGAAAACTAAAATCGTAACAGCATGCAACATCACATCATACTTTCATGTAATAATTAAATAGCAGAAGTGAACAGAAGAATTAAACATTCTTTTTGCACAATTTTGTGCAACGATTATTTCATACTTCAGTTCATTTCTGTATAATTATTTTCTTGTATTTGTAATAAGCTTCTTAGTCAATCATGATGTTTGAAATCTATTAAAATGTGCTAGTTTTTAATATAATTAACAGTTAATTTAAAAGATAAAAATCAATCAGTTACAAGTCAACAGTAATGCATGATTTGCATTGATTTTCAAACTTTAAGCTTAATGATGCTTGAAAGATCAAACTTGTTTTTGATTCTTTTTGCAACTTTCTTAGCAATTCTTTTTGCAACTCTTTTTGCAGTTTCTTTTTTATTTAACTTATTTATCATGTCATCTTCTTGAAACAGAACATTGAAATTGCAAGCAAGTATGAACAGTTTATTCAGTTTTATAAATATATCTTCAGAGAATCTTGATAACAGCGAGCATGATAATGCTTGATCTTTTTCTTTTAATGTTGTTTCTGTCGTGCTCATTGAACTGCAGTCATTACATGATGAATGATATGTGCTATACAATCATAAACAAGAATATCAACATATATTTCTGAATTAATGAAAGCAAACTCAATATGCAATGCAAGTAGAATGAAAAGTATCAGACTATCATCATTCAAAGTGAATTTTACAGACATGAACAGATGAAATATAAAATAACTTTTATCAGACAGCTTTAATTGAAAGTGAAAGACTCAAACTCATTTGTCATTTGTATTTGCATGTTTACAAGCATTTTAACAATAGAAGCATCAATAACAGCATCATGAAACATCATCTGAATAACAAAGATTGTGATAAATGCACAAACTTAGTAACTAAGATCACGAAAGTTTGAGACATTCATAACTTTGTTAAAGTTAAAGCTTTAATAAGTTGCTTTTTAGCTGCAGATTGCAAAATAAATTGCAAAACAGATTGCAAAACAGATTGCAAAAAATTAACAAATCACAGCATCATATTTTTCATCAAGAATATACTTCAGAAGTTTTTGCATTACAACTTCAAAAGACTTTCATTGCTTTGAACATTTCTCATATTGTTGTTGATAATGTTCAATTTCAATGAGCATTTGAAATGACATGATTAAGCATTACTTTGTTGCACAGAATCAAACTTACAATCTCTTTCAAGAATCAAGCGACTGTTGTTCAAGTCAACTTACTCAAGAATTTATTAATGAATTTTAAAATCTTTATTAATTTAGATGAATGAAGTAGTTCTAATAAATTATCTTTTTTAGTCATCATGAAATTTTACTACATTGAGTTCTGAAAGTATCAAAAAGTCTTGTTGAGCTTTGAACAAATTGAAGACAAGTATATCAAAAGCAATCTAAGCAATATTACTGAATGAATATTGCAAGAACTTGATATTCAAGATCAAGTTATAACTGTAATCACAAACAACATCAGCAATAACAACATCATGATGACTGCATTAAACAAGACTTTGCAAATGTTCTCAACTACTTCACATTTATCATGTTTAACATATGTAATTCAGTTAGCTGTTAAACAGTTACTCAAATCGCTGATGTTAAGTCTTGAGAATGAGAATGAGAAAAAGTATTGAATATTCAAAATTAGTCTTCAAAGCATGTTTATACAAAAGAGTTTATTTCAAACACTGTTCAAGATAATTAATAATTTTTATTCATTATATTAGTTTGTTCTGCTATTATTTTCATAATCGATTTTGCAATCGATTTTGCAATCATGATCAAAAATACAGAGTACACTCTTATTCATGACATTATAGTAATGTTTAATTAAATTTGAAAGCTTTCTGTTTATATGAACGAAAGTTCTCAGAAAATAGAGAACTTTCATAAGTCTCAACGTAATTTCAAACTTCATTTCAAGATGATACAAGATGTTAAAATTCGCTGAAATTTCATCTGTCTCATGCTTTTAAAAGCACTTCATCTTCAAGTCTTCATTAAGAGTTATATTTCTACTTATGAAAATGAAAATACTACTCTTCAAAAGCTATCTCTCAATAATGAAGAATGAATACATGTTCAATATCTTGTAGAACTACTCAAATCATTCATGATATTCATTGATTTACTTGAACGTAATTATGAATTCAGTATCAATGCAATTTACATCGTTTATGATGTTTTGTTTTCTCATATTGAAGATCACATGACAGCTCTGAAAAGAAAGTAACGTTCTTGAAAGTGTTTGCTTTTGAAAGTTTTAATGCAAGCTCAAATCAAATTATTTGAATATTACGCAGATGTCAGTCATGATCGAGAGTTAATGTATAATCTCAAAAATATTATAGATGCTCATCAGAAACTAAATTTATATGAGCAATCTACATGACAAGACAGCAATTATAAACAAAGATACAAACAAAAGTTTATAAATTATTATGCTAGATACTACGCTTTCAACTCAACTACATTGCAAGATCAACTTCAAGAAAGAGTTTTGCAACAATCATCTTTTATTGCAAATATAGTCATTAAACGAAATTTCAGATGTCACAATTCATCATCACTTGTTTCAACAAACGAAGTGAAACAATATTTGAATCAAAGTTAGTTTTTCTTCTCTTTGTTTCATTTGTTGTACAATTAATATTATTTCATAATTTCTTTGCAATTAATTTTGCAATTAATTTTGCAATCACATAGTTTGAAATATCAAATTCTAATAAGCTTTAGACATTGTTCAAGACATTGATCTCATTAATTTCTGAAGAAATCATCTCAAAGACTTTGTTCATTTAAGCAGAATGACTTGAGATATTTTAGCAATTTCAACTATCTCAACAGATGTTAAATAAGTTTTCAATTTGAAACAAGATTTATTATCTTATCATTGCAGCTCTCTTGTTGTCAATATCATATTGAATATCATAATGATTAAGCATGCAGATGCTGTGAAGTTAAAAGCAGAATTTAAGTCTTACAAGCTTATTGAAGAGAAAAGAACTTTCAATGCACAGAAACAAGAAAAGAACAAAGATTTAATCTTCATCATCAATGTTAATGAAGATTTAAAGTATATCAGCGATGCATCATCAAATGATGATGTTGATGATAACGAGCATGATAAGTAATGTTATATTGTTCATCATCAGACATTTAATTAACAATATCAGAGCTGAAAAATGATGATACACTTAATGTTGATCTTTTCATATCATCTTTGCAATCTAGATTCTCAAACTTCAAAGAATTCTTATTATTTACGTTATTTAATACAGCAAGATCTACAACAGCAAGATCTACGACAGCAAGATCTACGACAGCAAGATTTATGACAACTTCACTTTCAAATGCTCAATTTTCAATGTTTGCTCATTTTGATTAAATTACATCACACTTGATTGAAAGAAACAGATTGAAGAAGAATGATCAATCATTACAAAAGATAATGAATCAAAGAAATTTGATGAAATTCATTGCAGTCTCTAAATTGAATGAAGAATCTAAGTTGTCATCTTTAACAGTGAAAAAAAAACAGCGCAAGATGACTTCTTCTTTGAAGTCAAGTTCTGTTTCAACATGTAAACATAACTTTGAAATGACTAATTTCAAGAAGAAATCATCATTTAAAAGTAAAGCTAAATTGAATGCATTATTTGAGCAAAAAAGACAAGAAGACATCAATAAAAAGCTTATGTAAATAGTTTTGCAATTCATTTTGCAATCTACTATTTTCATGAAATTGCTCACGCATTTTTCAAGCAGTTTAGTTAGAAACAGTGACTGAAATCTGAGTCAATGATAAAAGAGTCAAAGACATTTCTCTACATACATATAAATTTCTTTTCAACATGTAAATGTTGCAATCGTGCACTTCAAGTTAGTCTAACATAGATCATGTCAGACTATCATAAACTAGTATAGAGTTGATGTTGACACGCTAGCGATCTAGCGTGTCTTCGTGAGTAAAACTCACGACGTGTTGCATCTTCTTTCTTCTTCGACTTTGAACTTCTAGTTAGAATACACTCATATGATTCGCTCTATGCAGACTCATAACATTAGTTCAAAGCTCATTAATCTTGCTATCGACGTGTAAACAATATAAAAACAAGCTACACAATTCAAATCAGAAGTCGAACTCAGAAATTTTGACAGCAGAATCAGAACTCAAGCTCAGAAAGCTTGATAGAAATCAGAAATTTCTAAAGAAGAATCTTGATTTGAAATCAGAAATTTCGATAGAATCAAAATCAAAGAATACGAATGTGTTGTTCTTGATTAACTCTTTATTGAGCTCGTCATCAGAAATCAGAAATTTCAGCAATACTTGAATTCAGAAAGTTCGATAAAGTACTAGTCATTGCTCGAACTCAGAAAGTTCAATAGAGTAACATCAGAATTTCGATCAGCAATTTTCTACTCATATCATGACTAGAAGCTCAGAATCAGCGAGCATTGCTCGCTATGAACTTCAAAATGCTAGAAGAGAATCACTTCTATCACAGAATTGAACAGTCTCAGAAGAAGAAGACACGAATGCATCATTGAATACAGAAGAAGAGAACATGAACACGTTGTTTTTTGATCATGAAATGATCAAGATCAGCATCAACACTGAATTGAATGCTTGAATAAGCACTCATGAAGCAGACGACATCGTTGTCTTTATCAAGTACATGTGTCAACAGCACGACATTGAAATCAAGACTCACAATGACATGATTCAGATGTTAGAAGATGTCAATGAGATAAACATCACATTGAAGATTACACAGACGCGTCTGCAGAAAGAGAATAGAGACAAGAACATGATTATACATCATCTAAAAGCTGCATCAAGTCGACAAAGCACTTTGATTTCTGAAGATTGATTCTCGAAGTTGATCAAGTTACTCGACTCATCTTTGTTCGAAGATTCAATGCAGAATGTAGACAATTGACTGTTTCGAATGCAAAATAAGCTGAAGGCAAATAAGAATCATTTTTCTATCAAAGAGTTGAAAATTGCATACATTGAAAGTCGAGTCAGTGAAGCTGCGATCAAGCACATAGCTTCTCACATGCAAGATATCTTCTTGAACTTGTTTCTAGAAGTTGAAGAAGTGCTATCGATTATCAATAAGATGTACGACGATCTCAATCATCATCACACAACTCAACAACAGTATTTGAGACTGTATCAGAACAAGATCTTCTTTCATGAATTTTGAATGAAATTTCAGAGATTTAGTGCAGAACTAAAGTACAATAATGAGATTCTACTAAATGATCTTCAGCACAAGATCAGTTCAGATCTTCAACGAGCAACGCTCAATGAATGAATCACGAATTTGAATGAGTTTGTCAACATCTGCATGCAAGTCGATGTTAGATTAACTGAATTGAACGCGCGATCAGTTGTCAAAGCATCAACGACTCAAGCTGCTCGCTCTGTCTTTAACACATCGACTGCTCGACTCACGTCATCAGTTTCTTCATGAAAGAAATTCAGAAGATTGAATCTCAACTCTATTCAGAAAGAGTTGTTTAAGAAAGAACTTTGCTTCAAATGCAAGAAGTCAGAACATAGAGCATATGACTGCTTCAAGATGATTCAAGTGCACAAGATTGCTGCAAATTTGAAAAATGATCTGTTCTCATCAAAGTAGTGACTGAGAATGATATACTCATATTCTGTTTCATCAGCATGTCTGACAATTCATTTGATTTCAAGTCGTTCACTGTTGACATCATCTTGAATAGTCTAGAAAAGATATTCAGATTTCTCGCTCTGATAGATACTGAAATCATTAACATGATTTTCATCAATGAATCTTTGATGTCAGAGCTATGTGAACGCTTTGATATTCAGTCAATATCGCTGTCAAAATCAAAGTTGATTCAATCGTATGATGAAATCTCTGATTGAAAGTCGATTACACATGCTCTGTATACATCGATCATGATACAAGAACACAAGAATGAAATGATGTCTCTATTAATAACTCGTCTAGATCAGCACAAGATAATCATTGAAAATTTCTGGTTGAAAAGAAATCAAATTTTGATAGATTCTGCAAATGATTGATTAATATCATCATTGAAGATTTGAACATCGAAATCTGTTGTTTCAAAAGCAAGCAGTCAATCAGCATTTCACAGATCTGAGTCAAGCGAAATCTGCAAAATGAAACGAAAGAACTTGAACTCAATGATTACGTCGATAATCATCTTGAAGCGACTCACGAATCAGAAACTAGTGAATCAGTTCATTGAATCTGTCTTCATATGAAAGCAAAGCACTCAAGTTGATCTCGATCAACTTCGTCTCTTTCAGTCAACTGAGAAAAAGAAGTTCATCAATATTGTCATGATCGAAGTCGCTGTGTATCAAACTTTAGTCAAGAATAAGAAGATCAAGATCTTCTTCTTGATCATTAGTGAAATCAACAAAGCACTTAGCTCAGTCGAAGATTTCGCGAAACTGAATGAAATGATCTCTGTCATGTCATTAAATGAACTGAAGAAAAAGCTTTTGATAGTTTATCACAACTTTTTGAATGTTTTTGATAGAAAAAAGACAATGCAGTTGTCTTTGCATCGATCATATGATCATAAGATTGAATTAGAAAGTGAGAATTAATCTTCTAGAAGTTGATTATATTTCATGTCAAGTTATAAGTTGCAGAAGATCAAAGAGTATCTAGAAAAGAATTTGAAGAAGAAGTTCATCACACTCAGTAAAGCTTCTTTTGCTTCATCAATACTATTTGTCAAAAAGAAAGATGATAGTCTTTGCTTTTGCGTGAATTATTGAAAACTGAATGCTCTGATCAAAAGAAATTGTTATTCAATACTCTTGATAGACGAAGTACTCGCTTGAATTCAAGACAGTAAGTATTTGACTCGATTTAACATTATCGTCACGTTCAATAAGCTTTGCATGAGTACTGAAAGTAAGAATCTAATCACATTCATTACTTTCTTCGATGTTTATAAGTATAAAGTAATGTTCTTTGAATTAATCAATGAATTTGCGTTCTTTCAGCACTATATCAACGATGTGTTGTTCAACTGTCTACATAAATTCTGTCAGACATATTTGAATAATATTCTTATTTACAGTAAGATCTTGAAGAAACATAAAACTCATGTGAAAGAAGTGTTAAACAAGCTTCGCGAAGTCGACTTGCAGATAAACATTGACAAGTGCGAATTCAAGATTCAGAAAATCTCGTTTCTTGAACTATTGATATTCATCAATGATTTACAAATGAACTCTCGAAAAGTAGATGTGATTCGAAACTGAAAAGTGCTTTGATCGTTGACTCATGTGCAGATCTTCATTGACTTCTGCAATTTCTATCGATGATTCATAAAGAACTTCTCAAAGATCATTCAATCTATGATAAAGTTGATTCAAAAAGATCACTTCTTTGAATGAACAGAGATCTGTCAGACAATCTTTGAAGAATTAAAGTAACAGATGATGACAGCTTTCGTTCTGAAGCATTTCAACTCAATCAGAGAAGCTATTCTGAAAACGAACTTCTTGAACTATGTGAACGACAAAGTATTGTCTCAGTATGATGATGAAGACATTCTACATTCAGTGACTTTCTATAGCAAGAACATGATTTTCGCAGAATGCAACTACAAGATCTATGACAAAGAACTGCTGACTATTATTTGCTGCTTGAAGCATTGATGCTCTGAATTGAAATGTACAGATATTTTAATCAAGATCTTCATCGATCATCTGAATTTGAAGTACTTCATGATCATCAAAGAATTGACTTGACAACAGACTAAATGAGCTGAAAAGTTATCTGAATATAACTTCAAGATCATATATCAGTCAGAAAAACAGAATCTGAAAGTTGACGTGCTGATCAGAATGTCAGACGTCAAGTCAATTGAGACAAACGATGATTGAAAACTATATCAGCATCAGCTGCTATTGTCAGAAAGCAAGTTTGAATTGCAGTCAATAAAAGCTGATCAAGAAGATGATCAAAAATCTGACTCAGATTTGACTCAGATCTTACTCAGATCTGACTCAGAGTTGAAACAAGAATCAAAAGCTAACAAAGATTCAATTGAAGAAGTGATTTCTATTCAGAATCAGATTATAGTTGAAAATCGAATGAATCAACTATGTATTGATATTCAAGCATTCATGAAACAGAACAGAAGAACTTGTCAAGATATTGATCTGAACAACTGCAGAGTACTTGATGAAGTACTCTGAAAAGATGATAAACTATGAGTTCTTCAGTCAATGATCATTCAATTGATAAGAAAAGCACATGATTTTTCGATCAGTGATCATTCTGACATGAATTGAACGTTGAACTTGCTGAGACAATCATATTGCTGATCGAAGATGAGAACAATGATCAAGCGCTACATTCAAAACTGTTACGTTTGTTGTAGATTAAAAGCATCAAGAGATCGAATCAATGAATTATTGAAATCATTGCTCATATTCAAGCAGCAATGACAGAACATATCATTAGACTTCATTATCGATCTATCAGAAAGTGATGAAAACAACGCGATTCTGATAGTCATAGATCGATTGTCTAAGAAACGACATTATATATCATGTTGATCAAATGACGAAGAAATCTTTGCAGAATAAACAGTCAAGCTACTGTTGACATGAATCTTCAGAATTCATGAATTATCAAGATCAATAGTGTTCAATCATGATTCACAATTCATATCAATTGTCTGAAAGTCTTTATGTCTGAGACTTAACATCAAGATGAAACTATTTACAAACTATCATTTGCAGACAGATGATCAAACAGAAAGAGCGAATCAGAATGTGAAATGATATTTACGAAGCTATTGCTCATATATGCAAGATGATTGATTCATCTGATTATCTATGATTGAATTCATTGATAACAATGCTATTTCATCGTCAATTGAACAGTCAACGTTCTTTCTGAATAAGAACTTTCACTCTCATATGAGCTTTGATTTGAACTCAATTGAATATGAGATCACTCAAGCTAGAATCGAAGCAGACAAAGCAAAGAATATATTCGAACACATGAAATGATCACTAGCATTGATCAAGCAAGTCTTGACAAAAGTCAGAGTCACAATGAAGAAACAGATTGACAAGCATCGAAAGAAAATGATCTATAAGATAGATGACATGATGTTTCTGAATTTTAGAAACATAATGATCTTACGATCATCAAAGAAGCTAGATGATAAGATGCTAGAACTCTTCAAGATTCTGATCAAGATTGAACATGTTTATCAACTGAAACTATCATCGACTATGAAGATACATTCGAAGTTTGCATCAAATCTGCTGCAACTAGATTCAAAGAATTCTTTGAATGAACAATGAAATGAATCGTCTGATTCTATAGTGATCGACAACGAAGATGAATGAAAGATGAAGAATATACTGAATTTCAGACACTACAAAAGAAATAAATGACTACAATATCATGTCAATTGAAAAGAATACAACGTCGATCTACATTGATACAACGTCAATGAAAGTGAATTCAAAGAATGTTTGAAAATCATAAATGACTTTCATGAACAATATTTGAACAAGTCAAGATAGAAATTAACTTAAGAAAGATTGATTGAACTGCAGCAATGAGAACATTGCTAGATGAAGAGAGAGAGTAATGTTGTGATCGTGCACTTTGAATTAGTCTAACATAGATCGTGTCAGACTATCATAAACTAGTATAAAGTTGATGTTGACACGCTAGCGATCTAGCGTGTCTTCATGAGTAAAACTCACGACGTGTTGCATTTTCTTTCTTCTTTGACTTTGAACTTCTAGTTAGAATACATTTATATGATTCGCTCTATGCAAATTCATAACAGTAAATAAAGATCATTCATATACACACATTTTAAAGTTTCATAATATCATTCTACTAGTACTTATTTCAAATAAGTAAAATGTTTAAACATTTTGTTGAGTTCAAGTCAACTCATCAAATTGATTGAGTTGAGTTGAAAGTCTGATTCAATTTGATTGAATTGAGTTGATTCTTCTCAATTCAACTCAATTCTGAAACTCAATTTAAGTTGAGTTAAACAACTTGAACTTAATGACAAATCTACTGACTTTTAACATTATATAAATGCTTCTTTGTTTCAGACGAAGTGAAATAATCTGCATTGATTTCTTCATTAGGGTTAGGGTTAGGGTTAGGGTTAGGGTTAGGGTTAGGGTTAGGGTTAGGGTTAGGGTTAGGGTTAGGGTTAGGGTTAGGGTTAGGGTTAG
>JAABUS010005122.1_pt1 | contig 17690 bp, 1 predicted proteins | sample 5560161 | NCBI WGS metagenome assembly JAABUS01 (sample SAMN10711885, study PRJNA513376) | rock metagenome | isolation source: Antarctica rocks | place: Antarctica: Victoria Land, Trio Nunatak nord | collected 2016-01-04
TTAAGATTATTATAAAATAATATTTTAATAATTTAATATAAAGTTTATATAATTGTAAATATTTAAAAATTTAATAAATATAATTTTAGTATCTTTTTTATATCTTAAAATAAATTAAAATATTATTAAAATATATAATAAAAATATAATTAATTAATTTTTACAATATTTTATTAATTTAAACAATATTATTGTATATCCGAAATAATTATATTATATTTAAAAAATATTTTTTTATTTTTTATTTTAACAAATACAAATATAATAATAAATATTTTTAAAATCTAGTTTTATAAATTAAATAATATTAATTAAATAATATTAATTAAATAATTTAATATTTTTTTAATTAAAAATAAAGAATATATATTCTTAATAATAATAATAATATTAAGATTACAATAATTAATATATAATTTTAAACTATAATTATTTTTTAATATAAATAATATTAATATATTAATAAAACTAATAGATTTATAAATTCTATTTAGTTCTAGATTTTTCAGAAAATATTTTTACAAAATATTAAGTTTTTTCTCGAAAAAAGAGTATAAAAGTTTGTAAAAAAACTTTTTATTTAATAGTAGATTAATACTATAATTCTCTTTTTTTATAGTTAAAAAGAATAGATATATTCTTTAAATTAAAAATATTATTATAGTTTTTAATATTTTATATCTTTTTAAAAATATTATATAACTAAAATTTCTTATTTGTCTTAAAATTATAACAAATAAAAATAAATATAAAAATAGATTTCTTAAATTTTGAAAATCTTTTAATAATTTTAGAATAGTTATTTTTTTAATAATTTAATAGTATTAAATTAATATATATTAATTAATATATAAATTTATTTTTATTATTTAAAAAAGATTAATAATAATATTATATATAATATTATCGAAAATATAGAAAATATATTTCGAAATATATTTATATTTTTTGCTATTATAAATTTTAATTTCTATAATATAAAATCTTATAGATTAAGTTTTTTAAATTATAAATTTCTTTATTTTATATTTTTAATTTGTAATTGCAACTATAATTATTATAAATCTATTTAATTTTTTAATTTATTAAAAACTTTTTTAATAATAAGTTGCAATAGAAATATTTTCTAAATATTTATTACTAAACTTAATTAAAAGTTTTCTACTATATTTATTTATATTTTTTTAAAAAATTTAAAACAATCTTTTTTAATCTTTTTTAATTTTTTTTTGCAATTATAATAGATATATTTATTTTATATAATATTGCTAACTTTTCTAAACTACAAGAAAAAATTATTTATATTTTTTTAATAATTTGTAGTTGCAAAACTGTTATAAACTTTATTTATTAATATAGTTTTTTTTGTTTTTAACTATAAAAATTCTTTCTAAAATTAAAAAATTCGATTTTTTTTTTTTTTTAATTTTAAGAGTATTATATTTTTTATTTTAAAAATTAAATTATATTATTAAATTATATTATTAAATTTTTTTGAATTTTTTTTCTTAGTTTATATAAAAAATAGTTATATTATTAATATTTAGTATATTTATTAAGATTTATTTTAAATATTTTTAAATATATTATAAAATTATTAATATTTTATAACAATATTTTTTTTAAATTTTTAAATTTTTTAAATTTTTAACAAAATTAATTAAATATTTAGTAAATTATTTTTAATTTAATTTTAATTTTTTTAGTTTTTCTATTGCAATATAGATATATTGCAAAAAATTACTAAATTTAACAAATTTTTATAATTTTTTCTAAAAATTACTTTGTATTACTTTCGAAAAAATTTCTAATATTTTAAGTTTAGTTTTTTTTTCAATTTTTTTTTTATAATATAGATTTAGATTAATCGATTTTATAAACTATATAAAATACTATTTTTTAAATATTAATTTGTTGTTTTTGTTATTAAAAATATTTTTGCAATAATAATATATATTAAATATTCTAATTTTATTCTATTAATTTTTTTTTAAATATTAATTTTTTGTTTAAATAATAAATTTTTTTGATTTATTTAAAATTTATATTTCTTTGTTTATTTCTTAATAAATAGTTTTTTATAATTAATATTTTTATTAAATAATAATAAAAGTATAATATTGTTATTTTGCAAATATTTTTCTTATAATTAAATTAATTGTTAAATTAAATTTCGATTTTAACTATTAGAATTAATTTGATTTAATAGTTTTAATATTAGAAATTAATTTTAAATTTAATTAAATTAATATTAAATTAAAATTAAATTAATTTAATCTAAATTAATTTACGATTTTAATATTAGAAATCGAATTAAATTATTAAGAAATCGAATTAAATTATTAAGAAATCGAAAATTATATTATTATACTAAAAATAGTATAAAAATAGTTTAAATTTAAATTTAAATTCTTTTTTAATAAGTAATATAATTATTAATTAAATTTAATAAATTAACTATTTTTATTAAATTATTACTAAATATAATAAAATTTACTTAAAATAATAATTCGAATTAGTTTTTAAATCGAATTTCGATTTTATCTCTAAATCTTAACTTAATTTAAGTTAATTTTCGATTTTAACTTTAGAAATTAAATTAACTTTTCGATTTTAACTTTAGAAATTAACTTAATTTAATTTAAATTAATTAATTAATTTAAACTTAATTAATAGATTTAATATAATTAGTTTATTTATAATATAATCTTAAAACTTGTAATTAATATAAACTATATTTTTGTATTATTTTTATTCTTAAATTTTTGTATTATTGTAATATTATTGCTATTATCTAAGTTTTATTTCGTATTATATATTGTATTAATTATTTTATCAAATAATTGTTCTTATAAATTAAGATAGATTAATACTATAAAATTGTATATAAATATATAATAGAATATTGCTATATTAATATATATAAGACAAAACTATATAATATATAGAACTATAGTTTAAAGAGATATTAATTTATAAATTTTTTAGAAGAGAATTCTTAGAGAGAAAATTCTGCACAATATTAAGTTACTATTATAAGAGTTTAATATTAATATATTTATTAGATTATTAATTGTTAATATTATATAGATAGACAAGATAAAGAGAAAAGATACTAAAATTAAATTAATTGTTTTTAAGAATAAATTTAATAATAGTAAAAGCTTTCTTAAAACAATATTAAATAAAAAGAAGTTTAACTTTAAAGAGAAGAAAATTAAAGTTATTAATTAGATTGTAGTAAATTAAGAGTATTTTAATTGCAATTATTGCGCAATATAATAATAATATATCTAAAATCTATAGATTAAAATAGTATTAAATAAATAGTTTAGAGAATTGCTTATCTAATTCTAATTAATTTACTTAGTAAACTAGCTTAGATCTAAATTAATCTAGTTTAGATAAACTAGATTTAATTAAAACTAGTTTAGAGACTACAATATATTCTGCAATTTTTGCTCTTTATATATAATTATTAGACTAATTGTTAGATTAAATTTCGATTTTAACTATTAAAATTAATTTAATTCGACAATTCTAATATTAGAAATTAATTTAATTTAATTTAAATTAATTTTCGTTTTTAATATTGTAATAAGATAGAAATAGAATCTCGATTAATAGACAACTATAATAATAGAGATTTATCGCAATATATATATAGATTATATTATATAATCTAATAGTATATTTTCTAGCTAAGATTCTAAAATCTAAGTAAAAGAGATTGTATATATATTGCAAATAGATTACTAGTACTAATAACAAATATTTTTAAATCTATAGTCTAATATTATCTAATTATTCGACTATATACAATTTTCTCTCTTTTAATAATTGTTTCTTAATTACTTAATAAAGAAACTTTTGTTTCTACTTATACAAAAATAATATAAGAAAATAAGAAAATTGCTCTTTTTTTTTTAAATTGTTAGACTATATTTTTTGTTTCTTTTATTAGTTAAGTTAATTATATAAAAAATATAATAAATTAATCTATATAAAGTTTTCTAAAAAATCAAAAAAATCATTAAATCGAAATTAAATATTTAAAAAAATTAATTATTATAAATCTTGTTTACTTTCTAGAGACAACAACAATAGTAATAATTTTTTTTAATATAAATCTAAAAAATTACTTTAAGATACAAATAACAATAATAGAGTAAATTGTTACTATTATATTTGTATTAAATCTTTTAAAATAAAAGATAAGTATATAGTTTTAAAAATTGTTTTTAGTTCTAAGATATTTAATCTAGATTGCTAATTTAATTTTAATTTATAATTTTTTTTTTAATTTTAAATTAAAATAGCAAAATTTTCTCTTTTTTGTTAGAACAAATAGTTAAAAACTTAAATTTTTTAATTTTTTTATAGTTAATCGAATAAGAATTTAAATTATTTTTAATATTAGCTTAATATATATTAAGTATTTTAAAGTCTTTAGACTTTATAAATTATATTTACAAATTTTTTATTATTTAAAATTTTTATTGTTTAAATTTTTTATTGTTTAAATTTTTTATTATTTCAAATTTTTATTGTTTAAATTTTTTATTGTTTCAATTTTTTATTGTTTAAACTTTTTATTATTTAAACTTTTTATTGTTTAAACTTTTTATTGTTTAAACTTTTTATTGTCTAAACTTTTTATTGTCTAAACTTTTTATTGTTTAAACTTTTTATTGTCTAAACTTTTTATTATCTAAACTTTTTATTATCTAAATTTTTTATTATCTAAATTTTTTATTGTCTAAATTTTTTATTGTCTAAATTTTTTATTGTCTAAATTTTTTATTGTCTAAATTTTTTATTGTCTAAATTTTTTATTGTCTAAATTTTTTATTTTCTAAATTTTTTATAATATATTGTATATTTTTAAGTTTTTCACACTAGATAATTAAATTTTTTTGTATTATTAAATAGTTTTTTTTAAATTTTTTATTATTTTTATCTAGTTTTAGAATATATATTCTAAAACTATATTTTTAATATTAGATATAAAAAAAAAGTTAATAGTTGTTTTAAATTAATAAGATATATTAGTTAAAAATAGATTTAATAAAATTAAGTTTTAATAAGTTGCAATAATATTGCTTCTAGTATTTATTTAAAAATTCTTAAAAGTTTCTCTATTATTTAACAAAGTTATATAGATAGAAAATATTTTAATTTTTATATTAATTTCGACTTTTAGTTTGTAATAAAAAATTTGAAGTTGTATAATTTGTAGATTTTTAAATTAATAAAATATATTTGTTTAATACAAATTCTATTATATTAAATTCTTTTTTGTTAACTTAGTATTTAGTATTCTCTCTTTTAGCTATTTTTTTCTTATTGCTTTCTACAATTATATTTCGATCTATATATAAAACTTATCTATTAAATACTTTTTACAAAATAGATTATTCTATATAGTAAAAAAAATTGTTAACTGCAATTGCTAAAACTCTTAATAGATATTCTAATTTATATTAAGATTAAAGTAATATTTTAATATTTAATTTCTATACTTTTTAAAGATTAATAAATATAATATTATTATTAATCTATACTTGTAATTGTCTTAAAGAAGTATATATATTATATAAGAATCTAAATCTATCTATACTATTATTTGCAATATAAAAAACAAGCAATTAAGAAATTACTCTTTTTGTTAATTAGTATTTCTTTACTAATAATATAATATTATTTGCAATTTGTTCTAAAGTTATAATTAGATCTAATACTTTAAGTCTATAATTAAATAATTAAATAAATTTTTGTAGATAATTATTCTATACTAATTCTATTTAGTTAGATTAGTACTATTTATTACTCGAAATTAAATCTTAGTTTACTAAAAATTATTAAATAGAAAAATTAGTTCTTTTTCTTTATAAATATATTATTTTAAAAGATTCTTAGAAATAAACAAATAAATACTAGATTTAAAATTTAATTTAATTCTATCTTACAAATATTAAGAAATTGTTTTGTTTATTATAATATTATATTACTTGTCTTTTAATTTAATTATTAGAAATTTAATTTATTTTTAAAAGAAATTCTAGCTTTCTTTAATAAGCTATATAGATAATCGATTTTAATATAATTGTAACTAGATCTTCTTTCTGCTTTTCTATTAATATAGTTAGTTTAACTAGTTAAAAGACTTCAATTAATATTGCAAGACAATAGTTAATTTAATATTGCAAGTTTATATTTACTTCTATATATAAATAGTTCTTTATATTGTTCTTCTTATTTATTAAAATAAAAATAGCTATTATCTTTAAAAAGATTTTTGCAATTTTAGTAATTAAAGTATATAATTTTGTTGTACTAATAACTTTAGATAGTCTAAGATTTAAAAAAGATAATCTTAATATTAAATTTTACAATTGTAGTAACAAAGAATTTTTTTTTCTAGAAAATTCTAATTTTTTGCTTTTTCTTTTCTTGTTATATTTTTTATAAATCTTGTTATTTTTAGATTTTAACTTTAATTTTAATTAAGAAGTTAATAATTTTAATTCTTTCTATTTTCGTTTTAAATATATTCTTTTTCTATATCTTTTATAGAAGAAAACAAAATTATTTAAATTTTTGTTTAACAAATCTTTTTTAACTTTGTATCTAAAATTCTAATTAAATTAAATTCTCGAGAATAATTTTTTATTTTAATTTTTAAAAGCTTTTGCTCGATAGATATTATTATATTCTTAAATTTTCTAATATTTATCTTATTGTAGTTGTCGATTATATAGTTAGCAATATATTTGGATTCTATAATATAAAATTTAAGTTAAATTTATATAGTTTAATTTAATTTTTTTAAAATTCTATTTAGATTCTTATATTTCTTTGCTATCTAAAATATTATTTTAATAATTAACTAATTTATATTTTTAGATAACAAATTTGTAGTCTCTATTAGTTATAGTTTGCAAAGTTAAACTTAATTATATTAAATTTGTAGTTTTTTATTCTAATTAAAATTTTGTACTGCGTTTTTTAATTCTTGTTATAATAGATTATCTATTTATATTTAAATATTCTTATTAATTGTCTATTATAGATTTTGCGTTTAATTCTCGATTATTTTTAAGATATTTAAAACTATATTTTAAAGATTTTTTTAAGATTTTTTTTTCTTATTGTTAGTAGTTTTATTATATTAAAGTAGAATATTAATTACTTAAATATAAATACAATTTTTAATAATACAATTTTTTTTATAGATTAAATAATTGTTTTTTGCAGTTTAATTTAAGTTTAAGCCTAAAATATTTAATACTACAATATTTGTAGTTGCTACAATAATATTTGCTAATTTTGTGCTTAAAATAATTTAGTCGAAAAAGTCGATTTCTAATTACAAAGAAAATATATAGATATTGTTAAAAACTAACTTGTATCTTGTTTAGCAAATTTAAAATATTATTCTCTACAAAATCTTTTAATTAATATAGATAATAATTTTTATTCTTAGTTTTAATTGTTTGATAAAAATTAAAAATTATCTTTTGCAAACAATTATTTATATTTAATATTTTATAACTGTTATTTAAGATTAATTATAATATATATTTAATAAAAGAAGATTTATACAAAAATAATAGATTAAAAAAGAGAATTCTATTAACAAAAAATCTAATTATTGTTTGCAATATTTATATTATTAATTATACAAAAAAACTATATTAATATTTATCTATATATTAACTTGTAGACAAGTATAAAGCTAATATAAGTTATATATAATATTGTTATCTTTATTGTTAAAAAATATTTTATAAAATATAATCGAATTTTGTTCTCTATAATCTAAAAATATTTTTAAATTTCTTAGAATATTAAGTTAAAACTTTCTATTAATATTTTTAGATAAATTTCTAATTGTTAATTTTAGTTAATTAGAATAGATAAACAAATACTAGTATTGTTTGTCTATTTCTAATCAATTAAAATTATTAGTATTTTAACTTTTTAATATTCTTGTCTTTTATCTATTTTCTTTAGATACTCGAAACTATAATATCTTATAAATTACTCTGCGCAATTGCGCATAAATTCTTTCTAATACTTGTAAATTAGTAAGCTTTATATTAAAACTTTTGTAGATAAAATAAGTATAAAGATTGCAACTTTTTTCTTCTCTCTAAAAAAATCTTATACTTCTATATAATTTAAATAATTATAATAAGATAGCAATAATATAATAATTGCAAATAATATTCTATTGCTCTAATTAAACTAATTTTCTATTTTTTCTATAAAACTATTTTTTATTTTCTTATTCTTATTTTTTAATTTTGCGAAAATCTAAAGATTTTAATTTCTCTTTATATATTTTTTAAGTTAATTTTCTAAATAGATATTTCTAAGTTTTATATTATTAATTTTTTTCAGAATATAAAAGTTTTTAATTTTGTTTTTTTTTTATTCTAAAGAGATTTAATTATTAAAAGAATAGTTTTATATTATATTTTATATTAAGTTTAATATTATATAATTAAATTAAATTTTTAGTTTAAAATAAATATATTTGCAATTAATAATAATTATTAAAAAGATTCTTGTTTTTTTTTAAGACAACAAAGATATAAGATTGTATTCTAAATATTTTTATTTTTTCTTTTTAGTTGTTTTATTTATAGCAATAGTAGATTTATTATTAAATAGACTTTTTTTTAGTCTATAATATATTAGATGAAATATTCTATTTTAATTAATAGTATAGTTTTATATTTAAACTTAAATTAAAATAGTATTGTTTTAATAAATTCTCGAATTGTTGTTCTATCTATTTATAAAATTGTATACAAATATTGTAATTAATTTATATATTTTTTTTTGTTAACTTAGATAAAGTATTAACAATAAATTTATATTCTTTTTTTATTATTCTATTTATTTGTAAATAATAAGTTAATATTATTATTTTTTTAATATTATATTTTTTTAGAAGTTTAGTTGTTATTTTAATCTTATTTTTAAATTTGTTGTTTATAATTATTTTCTTAATATATTTATATTAATAGAAAATATTCTTTTATAGAAATTTTATTATAACAAATATTTTAAATTTTAAAATTTAAAATTATTTTAATTTCTATTTATTTTATTAGATTATTTCGAGCAACTATTAGATTTACTTTAATAGATATTTTTGCAATTAATATATAAATATAGTCTACAACAATCTTTTCTTATAAATCGAAAATATAAGTTAAATATATAGTTTTTTTTTATCTATTAAAAATTCTTTACTAAAATTTATTATAACTTGCAATATATTTTTTGCAGAAATTAAATAAATTTAATTATTAATATTAATCTACCATATATTAATAGATATTTTCTCTTTTTTTATAGTTATTTTTGTTATATAAGCTTTTTATAATTTAATTTTTGTTTTTTGTCTAATTTACTATTTTATATAAAGATATATTCTTATTTGTTTTTTAAAACAAACGCTCTTCTTTTACAAAAAAATAAAAAATATAATTTTTAAATTTGCAAAAATTCTTCTAACTTATATTCGATTTTTGTAGCAAAATTAGATATTAAGCGATTTGCTTAAATTTATTAAAATATTTGTTTTCGAATTTTTTTTTATTCTTTTCTAATATTATTATTTGTGCAAAATAAATACAAATATAGTTTAACTAAATATTAATAAAATTACTAAGATTTTTTTTATTAATTTTGTTAATATTCTCGAATAATTTTTTCAACTTTTTTAAAAGTTTGTTAGTTATTATATACTTTTAGTCAAATATATATTGTATATTAAAATCGAAAAAATAAATTTAGATTAATTAGTAGATTATTAAAGTATTAGATAGATTTGTTATTAAATAATTAAGTTAAATTATTAAATTATTAATATTAATCTTAATTATAAATCGAATTCTATACAATTAAAATTATATATTTTTTTAAATTTTTATAAATTCTTAAAATTTTTGCTTTTTAGTATTGTATTAAAATTCTTACTTGCTTTAAAATTTACTCTTATATTATAAAAAATATTTTCTTTTTGTTATTATATTATTTTATATTAATACAATTTTTTAATTCTTTAGACTAGAATTTATAGTTAGAATAATTTTGTTAGTTATAATAAAGTAGTTTTTAATATATATTTTTAATATATTTGTTAAAACAATCTAAAATTTATCTATAGTATTCTATTGTTTAAAAGTTTAAACAAAAATATATTTAATCTTAATTAAACAATAGATTAATCTTGCAATAATTATAAATTCTAATATTTAAATTTAATAGTAAATATATACTTTTATAAAGATTATCTAAATTGTTTATATTTATTAAATTTCTTGTTTGAGTTTTTTATTTATATATTATATCTATTCGAATAGAAAAGCGCAATATAGTAAAAAATTAATAGAGAATATTAAACTTTCTATTTAATTAAATAGTAAAAGTCTCTTTTATAATATATAATTAAAAAGTTCGAATTATTAATAATTTTAGAGATATTTAAAATATAGTATTAATTCGAATATTTGCTTAATTCTAATTAATTGTATTAATAGTAGATTAATTGTTAAGTTAAGTTTTGGTTTCAACTATTAAAATCGATCTAACTCGAGAGTTCTAATATTAGAAATCGATCTAAAATTCGATTTAATTTCTATTATTTTAGAATTAAATTAATCTAACTCGACTCAATTCTCGATTCTAATATTAGAAATCAAAGCAAATTGTTAAGAATATTAAGAATTCTAAAAATAGTAAAAAATTAGTTTTTTTTAATTATTTTCTAGATAATATACAATAGTAATATATAATATAAAACAAATCTACTATATTTATTAATTAAATTAAATAGATTAATTATTTCTATTAAATTATTAATTAATTATTACTAAAAATAGATAATTATTACTAAAAATAATTAATTATTACTAAAAACAATTAAATTTACTAAAACTAGTAGTCTTAACAATTTAAATTAGTTTTTTCTAATCGAATTTTAATTTTAACTCTAGAAATTAATTCGAATTGTTAATTTTAATATTAGAAATTAAATTAACTTTTCGATTTTAACTTTTAAAATTAATTCGATTCGATTTAGATTAAATATTCGATTTAAACTTAATAATTTAATTCGACGCAATTAGTCTAATTAATAGATAAATAAATACTAATATTGTTTGTTTGTTTTAATTAATCGAAATTTTATTAATTCTTTTTTTTAATTCTATTTTGCAATATTGTTATTCTAATAGTTTTAACTTTTATTTTTAAAAATTTTCTACAATTAAATTTGCAAAATTAAACAATTATATTAACTAAACAATTATCTAGAGATTTAAATGTTTTTCTAAGAATATAATATTTTTATTCTTGTTATTAAAATAATTAGCAAATATTTTTAAAATACTAATATATTTTGTTTTGTTTCTAAAATAAATTATTAATTTTAGAAAGTTATTATTTATATTTACAAAGCTTATTTAAATACTTTATTAAAAAAATTATTCTAATAGAATTTTGTAATTAAATTAAGAAACAACAAAAATAAGAATATAAACTATTAATTTTTTAATTAATATCTTTGTATCTTTTACTATTTCTTCGAAACAAATATATACTTTTGTAATTTCTATTAATAAGATAGAAATATTTTGTCTAATTACTAGATTAGTTCTATTTGTAAAATTCTTGTTAATACAATTAATTTTTGTACTATTATTAAATATTGTTTTAACATTTATATCTTTTAACTATATTTATACAATAGAACAAACAACAAAATATAAAGTTCTAAAAAATTCTACTTTTGTAATAATATTTTTAAAATAAATAATTTTAATAGATCTAACGCTAATTAATTTTATAATAATAATTTTCTCTTTTTTTTTATAAGTTTCTAAGATCTTTTTTTAGTTATTATAGTATTAAACTTCTTATTAAAAAAAGAACAAAAAAAAAACTTAAATTAGAACAAAAATCTAAAAAATCTATTAATTTTATTTTTAATTTTAAGATAAAAATATTTTAAGTTAGAATTTTAAAATTAATTTAATTTTTTATAGTTTATAATAATCTTTTTAAATATTCTATTTACTATATATAGTTTGTAGAAATCTTTTGTTTTTTCTTAAATTTGTTTTTCTAATATTTAATAATTCTTAAATTAGAATTAACTATTGTAAGAATATTTTTTATTATAATATTTTCTATTCTTGTTTCTATTATTCTTTTCTTTATATACATTTCTTTATTTAAGATTTTTGTTATCTTTAAATAATTTTTAGATCTAATATTTTTAACTTTCGAAAAACTTTCTTTTTTTTGATTTTTTTCTCAATTATTTTAATTGATTGTTCTATTAGAAACTTTTAGAATATTTGTTGTTTAGAAAATTTTTATTCTAATTAAGTTTTTCGAATTTTTACTATTGGTTAATTCGATTTATTGTTCTTTTTATCTTTAGACAAAGAATTAATATTTAATTTTATTGCTATTATTATAATTATAGAATATTAAGCACAATTTTGGGCTTTTTATTAAAGATAAATTCTTATAATCTTTCTCTTAATTTTTGTACTATTAAAAGACAACTTTATTTCTTTGTTTTTAGAATTATTAGACTTATAACAAATTTGATTGCTTCTATTTATATAAATTTTTTATTTACTATTAAGACTACATTGGCAATTCTAGGACCCCTACTTAGAAAATGCTTGTTGCGAATTCTGCTAATTTGACTATTAGTCGACTTAGAGTTCGTTTAGCAGCAAAAGTCTTGGCGCTTGCTTGGCAGGAATCCAATTTTGATGTTCAAGATGCGCACGAACTCCCGCAATGCTTCGCTTACGTCTCCATTTGTTACTCGTCCACACCATAGTAATTTGTATAGTAGAATCGAACGATTCGTGAGATTTCTTCGCGTGGGTCATGCGTCGACGAGGACGTCTCTCGTTGTGCGCATGATGGTTGTGGATTGCGTTCGTGAATTGCGTTCATGAATTGCGCCCATGAATTGCGCTCGTGAATCGCGTTTGTAGATCGCGTTCGTAGATCGCATTCGTAAGACTTGACGACGTGCGAAGTCAAGTCTTGGCGAAGCGCGTGTCAATTACGCGTCTACGAATTCTACTAATCGTAGCTTAATCTTGCGCTTAGTTATGTGAAGCGAACACATCGACATATCAACTAATTTAACTATTAGCTACTAATAATACTATTAACAAGAGTTTCGAAATTGTCGATGTATTAATTTTAAACAAATCTATTATATATAAATTGTAATAGAATAGATATTTGTTTAATTCTAATTAGTATTAATTGTACTTAGAAGTAAGAGCAAATTTTTAATAAATATAAGTTGTTTTTTAAAATAAACTCTAAACTATTATCTAAATTTAAAAAAATAAGATATATAAAATCTTTTATAATTGCGTTATTATTGTTTATTAAATTATCTAATAAATCTTGTTTTCTATTATTTTATAAATATTGTTAATCTTAAGATTTTTAAAAACTTATATTAAGATATTTAGTATTTTGTTAATTTCTATATTCTTAATTGCAATTGCTAATAATATTAAAAAAGCAAAAACTATCTTTAATATAATTTCTTTTTTTACTAAATCTTGCTTTTTGCTTATTATATTTATTAATTTACTTGTATTAATATTTGCAACTTACTAAGCAATCTAATTGCTATTAATATTTATTTCTTATATAGTTGTTTTATTCTTAGTTAGTTTTATAATTATCTTATATAATAATTTAAATATTATAGTAATTATATTGTTTAAATTAATTTTATACTTCTATATTATTTTAGTACAAATATTGCAAAAAAAATTCTTTAAATATTATAAAAATCTAATATATTTATTGACTTAATTAAGTCTAATAAGCTTTAAGAAAATAGCTTTAAATTATCGATTATATTTACAAATATTATTTAACTTTGCTCTTAATATATCTTTTAAAATTTTTAGAAAAGTATAAAAGTTAATTTTCTAATTTAAATTTTTATCTCTATTTTTTTTTTAACTTACTTATTATTTTAAACTACTTTTTATCTATTTAGATAACAATAAATTTAATAAAGTTTTCTATAAGTTTGTTGCAATATTAAGACAACTTAATAATTTTATACTAAGAGATAACTTTATATTTATTACAAAAATCCGAGAATTAATTTAGAAAGTTAATAATATTAAATTTATTAAAATATAATACTTCTAATATTTCTAAAAAAGTTATAGAAATTATATAATAATAGAATTCTACAATATTTATAGAATTATTAAGTAAACTTGTTGTTAATATAAATATATTAAAAAAAAAACTACAATTTTTCTATTGTTTTAAAATATTATTTCTAAAAAAATAGCTTAATAATAGATAGTAAAAGTAACAACTACTAAATTAAAAAAACTAATAATAATACTTAATTTAAATAATAATATTTTTAATTTGCAAATCTTTTTCTTTTCTTTGCAAAAATATTAAAAAGCGATTTTTTTTTCTTTCTTAATTTTATATTCTTTTCTTATTTATTACTTTTTTATCTTTTTAATTGTTTATAAACAAATATTCTTAGTTTATTGTTTCTTCTAGTTAGCTAACAATCTACTATTAATAAATATTTTTGTATTAAAGATCTATTTTAGTTTCTATTAAAAAGAGAATTTAAATAGCGTTTTTATTTCTAAGTAGATAGATTAATTATATTATTGTAAGATTTCTTTTAATTAAACTAATCGTTCGATTCTAACAATTGCAATCGAATTGCATAAATTATGAAAATACTAACTATATTAGGTTAAAACTTGATCTAATTAGATATAACTTTCGGGTTAGATTATAGATTTTGGGGAAAAATCGACTCGAACGATTAGTCTACTTTTAATAATATTATTATAACTAATAAGCAATCTAATATTTTAACAATAAATACTAGCTACAATTTTAATAAAATATTCTAATCTTTAAATTTACAACTTTTATTATTATTTTTAATTGTCTAACTTTGTTTCTTCTTTTCTTGTTTTTTAATCTAATAATATTTTAATTTCTAATTTATTAATTTTGTATTTTTAATTTCTAAAGTTTTTAATTCTAATAATTTGGTAGAATTAATCTAATTTTTATATTTATTTTTGGTATTTTTGAGTTTCTAAATTTCTAAGTTCTTAAGATTGTTTTTATAAATATATTAATAGTTTGTTGTTCTAATATTTGTTGTTATAACTAATTTTTTGCGTTAAACTTTAATATAAAGAGAAAGAAATAGAATTTCGATTAGTAGACAACTATAACAACAGAAACTTATCGCAATATATATATAAATTGCACTATATAATCTAATAGTATATTTTGTAGCTAAGATTCTAAAATCTAAGTAGAAGAAATTGCATATATATTGTAGATAGACTACTAGTACTAATAACAAATATCTTTAAGTCTATAGTCTAATATTATCTAATTATTCGACTACAATATTAGAAATCGAATCGAATTATTAAGAAATCGAAAATAACATTATTATACTAAGAATTACTAAAAATAATATAAAAAAAGTTTAAATTTAGATTTATTATTATTATAAATAATATATTATAGTAATATATTATAATAATGCTATAATAGATAGATATTTCTAATATAATTACTAATTAAGTGCAATAAATTAACTATTTCTATTAAAATATTACTAAAAATAATAGAATTTACTAAAATAATAATTTGAATCGATTTTTCAAATTAAATTTCGATTTTATCTCTAAATTTTAATTTGACTTAAGTTGGTTTTCGATTTTAACTTTAGAAATTAAATTAACTTTTCAATTTTAACTTTAGAAATGAATTCGATTTAATTTAATTTAATTAATTAATTCGAACTCGATTAATTAATCTAACGCAATTAGTCTAATAATTATCTTCTAGAATACTAATAATTTACTATATTGTTTATTATACTTTTTAATAATAATATTAAATTTAACAAGATTTTAATACTTAAAGAGATAAATAATATAAAGTATCTTTGCGAATTAAGTAGCTTCTTAAGAGATAGAGTTATTCTTTGCTATTAATATTAAGTCGAAATCTAAGAAGTCTAGAAATATTTACTTCTTATCTAATAAAAAATTAACAAGTTCTTTATTACTTAATCGAATATTTCGAAGTATTAAATATCTATTTGCACAACAATCTTATAGTACTTCTTTGCTCGATCAAATATATTCTATTTGATATAGTATATCTCTCTAAGATAATATATAATTGTCTCGAACTAAATATTCGAAGCACTTTTTCTCTCTCTCTCTTTGCTACAATCTATTTGATTAGACTTTTAAATTATTTTGTTGTATCTCGACTCTTTATTTTGCAGTCTATTGTTAATGTATTGTAGTTTTCGTTAACTATTGTTAGGAAGAACTATTAGATATATAGGATTCTTCTCTTTAAGTATCGAAAGTATCTTCTCGAATTTGTTCTACTTAATATAATATAGTATTAAGAGATAACAATATAACAAACTTCGAGAGAGCAAGTTATGTTTCGACAGAAAGTCTTATATACGAATAAAATTGTTAATTAAGAAGTAAATCTATACAAGTTAGAAGATATTAGTATTGCTATCTAATTTTAGACTAATTGTTCGGGTCGGTTTTTCCTCGAAATCTATAACCCGACCCAAAAGTTATATCTAATTAGATCAAGTTTTAATCTAATATAGTTAGTATTTTTATATTTTATACAATTTGATTCCAACTATTAGAATTGAACAATTAATCTATCTAATTTGTTGTTAGTCTCTTAGTAGAGTCTTCTCGAGAAAAGCTAGACTTAGTTATTTATAACTATTAACAATTTATCTTTAATATATATTGCAAACTTGTATTAATACTTGTTTATATCTTGTTACTAGCTTCGAAGAAAGTTCTCTATATTATAAGATTCTTTTCAATATTAAATATTGTTTATAACTATTATGTAATTGCGCAATACTTTGGAGAGCAATTTTAATATTAGTCTATAGTACTTTTACTTATATAAATTGTGTCTTGTAATTAATAGAGAGATATAATAAGAAAAAGTTTACTTAGTATCTTAAATATATAGATGCTTCTAAATCTTAGATATTTTCTAAAATTTAATATTGCGCAATTAAGTCTACTTCTTATCTTAATTTAATAATATTGCTATAGTAATTTCCGAGAATTAGAGTCTATACTTATTGTTGTTATTATATCTTATTGTTGTTATTGTTGCGCTTTCTCTAGAGAATTAAAGATCTTCTAAGAGATACTTGTTTGCTCTCTTAAAATTTTAATAGCAATATTATTAAACAATAATATTATATTGTTAATAATATTCTTTATATATAATAATTGCAATTAAATATTTATTTAAATTCTTTTTAATAAGTTTTAAAATATCTATTTGTTTTTCTACTTTTCTTAACAAATAAAACAATAGATTTAAATATATATTAAAGATACTTTCTTTATTATAAAAGTTATAAATATAATTAATAATTTTCTTAATTAATTTTAATTCTTGTAATATTCTTATAAAATATTTATTAAAATCTTATAATAATAATATAATTGCTAATTTTTTAGTAATAAATTTAATAATAAATTTTGCTCTTAATAAATTTATAATAATAATAAAATTAAAAAATATAA
>JAABUS010005123.1_pt1 | contig 17690 bp, 15 predicted proteins | sample 5560161 | NCBI WGS metagenome assembly JAABUS01 (sample SAMN10711885, study PRJNA513376) | rock metagenome | isolation source: Antarctica rocks | place: Antarctica: Victoria Land, Trio Nunatak nord | collected 2016-01-04
CAGACAACGCTGCGGGGGGAGGAAAAGCAAGCTCAAGTGCAAGGGAAGAAGATGTTTGATAATTTGACCATCTACCTTAACGGCTCCACCGCCCCAATGATCTCAGATCACAAGCTCAAACATCTCCTTGCCGAACACGGCGCTAATGTCAGCATCGCACTGGGCAGACGCAGCGTCACGCATGTCATACTTGGCAAGCCTAATGGGCATCGTGGTGGTGCGGGAGGTGGATTGGCTGGGATTAAAATACAGAAAGAGATACAAAGGGTTGGTGGGAAGGGCGTCAAGTTCGTGGGAGTGGAATGGGTCCTTGAGAGTATCAAGGCTGGGAAGAGGCTGCCGGAGGCTAGTTTTGCCCTGGGAGAGATCAGGCCGAGGGGGGTGAAGAGTGTTTACTCGATGTTCAAGAAGGTGGAGGTGGCTACAAAGGGAGAAAGTAAAGGTGTATGAAAGGGCTGTTTGCCAGAACTCTGGTCATGATTATTAGGTCTATGAGCTATGGTTGGGGTTGCAACGGGGGATATGGGGTTCACGACATGCATATGAACGGGGCCTTGGAGCATTTGGCTACGGTGTTGGGAGGTATTGAGCCATGAATGAATATGATACCCTCGCTGGCATGCGCGTTAGTTGCATGATTCATGAAGACTAGAGTACGTAACGGACTTTTCTGGAGGATGACATGCCATGAATCAACGTAAAAGTCGACTCTATTGCCAGTCCAAACGCCAGCAATCAATAATACGTACTCCGTCGTAGAACCAAGGACGAGCGTGCGAACCGAACTGGAACATCTACAGCAAGGTTAAGCTACCCTTAAGGCTGTGACCATCTGCGCGTTCAATACGGTGCATATGTACCCATCGATGAGGCTTCTAAACGACGACTACCCAGAAAGCTGTGACTTGTTCCGGATGAGAATCCTTCGTCTCAGTCTGTGGTCATGGGGACGTCCTCTTCAGGCGCTTCCACGTCTCTCATTAGGTACCCCATGATAGCCCATAACGCCCTTGCCGCCTGCATTCTGTCGTCGGCATTGAATAAATCGTACCATTTTGATCGTTGCACCTCCAATGAATACCACTCCGGAAACGTTGGGTCGGAGACATTGACATCTGGACCCTCGGCGATATGCTTGACGTACTTCAACGGGATGCGTGCGTGGAGGATAGAAACGTGGTGGTTGATTGCTGAGATGAGGTACACCTGGACGCGATATTAGTACAGTTGATTCGTAGGCGGAGGAAAGAATGGCGTACCTCTTCGTAATCGCTTTCCCAGTCTTTACCGACTGCTTGATATTTGACATTCTTCTCCCAGGCGCTCGCAGGTGCCTGCATATCCGGCCACGAGCCAACTGTGCGGCGGACCTTTTTTTGCGGAGGCCGAGCGCCTTTAGTTGGAGCCGCTTTGGCTGTCTCGCTGGTCTCAGTTCCTGGTTGCTGAAGACTGTCGGATGAAGACATTTCCACGGATGCAGGCAAGTTGTTGGATGGTGGCACTTCGACCGTCTTGTCCTTAGAGGCGCGTGCTCCTGCGTCAATTGATGCTGAGGCTATGGCAGTATCGCCCTCCCGGATATGTAATCCTCCACCAGAATTTCCGCCAAACCGAGGTGCTGTCGTCCACCATTTCCCTGTCCCTGGAACATTCTCCACCTTTCCTTCTCTTGCACGCCTCTGAGCCTGCATCAGCATTACCCCCACCTCCGTAATTAGGTCTAAGGTTTCATATTTTCCTTCGCCGATCTTGTCCCCTTTCTCTCGGAACTGGAGCTGTTCCCTGGGCAAACCAGGCAGGTGCCTGACATAGATCCCTAACAACGGTCCCTCCTTTGTGCCCTTTTTGGCCTGATTTCGATCTTTTGGAATTCGAAACACGGAGCCCGGGACCGGCAATAGGCTGACAACTACGTCTCGCAGATTGAGCCTCGACTGGTGCTGGTACTGAGGAAAGCCCACTTTGCAACGGAAAGCGTAGCAGATTGTCTCCACAAAAGTAGTAATCGTATCCTCGAGGAACCTTATTGGCATCTCGCTGCCCGCACCAATGCGATGCCCTGTGTATTTTTCCACCTTTCGCTCGCTGTTATTTGCTGCGTTCACTCTAGCTTGATTAGCTGCGTTAAATGGGTCCTCGTCTCCATCAGCCCGTTGTGCGTCGGCGCGCATGTCATAGATGTCCATGGCAGATTTACCCTTTTGTGAGGTGTCGTCGGCGGAGTCATCAGAGGGACGCAGAAAGTAATTGTCAGCACTGCTGTCCCAGAAGCTAGCTACCGTCATGAGGCGCTCCCAAAATTTGCGAAAGTACATAATTCGAGCAGGCGGGCGATCTGGCAAGGGTGCCTGGCGTCGCAGTGGGCGAAAGGCATCCTCCTTGTAATACAGTAGCTCTTTGACCATATCGTAGTACGTCTTGCGGGTTGGTATGGGAGTGCCATTGCTCAAGTACGGTGAAGAGCTCAAAGGGAGAGCAAGCATCTGAGTGCCTTCGGACGGGGTGTGCTCGTGCGACCAAGACAGAGGAGGAACGTAACCACTAGGAAGTAATTGATCTAGTGGGGTATCTGGAGCGACCTTGAGGTTCAGAGCATTGAGATGCTTCTTGTTTGCCTTCCTAGACACGTCGGCGAAAACCTGGACAAGGTCCTCACGCTCATCAAGTTGATTTCGGGGCATCCCGCGTGGGGTGCAACGAGGGAAGTCAAGCGGTGTTGCTGGGCTCGGGGGCTTTGGCTCTTTCATGGCCTCATTGCGGATCTCGGAGGATGGATTGGTCGAAGGAGCAGTGGGAGGCTTGGGAGCAGCAGCTACAGGTTGCCTTGTTAGTTGTTTGTATTTCTTTATCGTAGCCGTCTTCGCTTTTTTCAAGAAGACCCTCACTCGTCGAGGCGAAGACTTGAAAGGGACCTTCATGATTGTGATATGATGAAAATGGTGAATGCTGGGTAGAAAGAAGGAGGAACGTAACGAAAGAACAGAAGAGAATCACAGTTCGTCAAGAAAATCCGTTCCAATTCGACATACTAGTAAGGTAAACTAGGCTGTACAAGGAGATCGCCAGCTTGACCTGACAAAGATATCTATCTAGCTTATCACTGTCTCCCGGTCTACTAATGGAATAGTATATTAACGCGTTTCTGATTATTGATCTTCCCGGTAGATAGGTAAAGCAGAACGTCGATATTGCATGGAAGAATGAACATAGAACCTTCTTTGGCCTCAAGGGAGGAGTACACACATCGAAATAGTAGCTCTTGTGACCTACCAAAGGATGCGAAATTTCCAAACATATTTACTTATTTATTGCCTCAATATCACCGCGCCCGGTACCTTCTCTTCTCTGTCATTTTAAGTGACTTGGGATACCTATAATCGTAGCACCTAGGCTTGCAGCTTAGTCTCACTCACAGAAAAGATAAATGATATATATATTCAGCTAGCTAAAGAGGATGGAAAGCTGGAGATTAACTTCTGTCAAATAATAGCGTAGTCTCTCCCGGAGCTAGACGCTTTCTGGTCTAACCTAAGAACCTTGCCCTAGGCTATCACCCAAGCCTTCCGTCCCGGACTAATATATGCTCATCTGCAGTCCATACACTTGCAGATGAGGATATATTAGTCCGCAAATCCGCCCCATTGCCATTGTTTTGCTGGAGACATAGGATTCGCGTAGGAATATTGAAGAGAGGCTGGAGATAGCGATCACCATCGGTGTTGGTGACTGCCTTGATTGCTCCTCTGTTCATCAAGACAAAATTCTCTCTGGTGTATGGACTAATAAATTTTGTCGAAACAGCACCACGGTGCGCGTATCAAGACTCAGTGTCCCAAAACACTTGGTTGTGTTATGTACGGTGCTATAACACCTCTTTCCTCTAAATTAAAAAAGTCATTACGTACTTTCCAGGTCTCGACTTCCTTATGCAACTTTCCTCGAATAGTCATCTTCAAAAGACTAACACCGAGCACTCCAATTTGTCTTGCAGAATTGGTCTACGAAGAAGCAAGGCGATCTTGGCAGCCAAGTCAGCCTCTCAATTCTTTTCTGTCGGCCAGGGGAGTATAGACACGAGAGAGCACAACAGTATTGAGCAGCCAATGGACAACGCATTGTCTAGGCTTCCCCTCGAGCTACGCAGCATGATATGCGGACTCCTCACACAACCCGATATGCTCAGCCTTCTACGGATAGGTAAGAATAAATACGAGGCTGCTCATCCTTGTCTATACAAGGATGGAATTATCAACTCGGGTATGGTCCTCCCCACCAGAGGCTCGTTACCGCACCCTCAGCACCCAGCGTAGGAGAAGTAGTGGATTTACCAAGACCCCTCATCCACACTTCTCGCCCTCGAGGTCCCGTATCCAGAACACCAACCTGCCCATCAACCATGGCCGCGGTCCTGAGATGTACGACTCCGGTATCTACTATCGTGTATGATCGACTCACAGCAATTCATCATCTCGGAAGCTCTCATCCAACAAGTGGTATCTGTGAGATCACCCTTGAGTTGAGTGGTTTCGAGGGTGTGCCTCGTGTCGACAGCGTAGTCATGCGCTCTCTGGCTACGCTCACTTGTTTCGAGAAGGTAGTCGTTCCCGAATTTGACAGCTTCGGATTTGCAAAGCGATAAATCTCCCTCGAAGACTTCATCGCTGTGGAGGTAGTTAAATTATCGTTGGGACCGGCGAAGTACTGCGATGACGAAGCTGCGCTTAAATGTTTGTGGGACGATGTCGGGGACTGGCGCAATGAGGACGATATTCGGGGTTTCGAGCCTTTTCTGGAATTCTATCCACAGGAGGGTTGTTCAAAGGAATCGTTTGACTTGAGGTATGGATACGAGGTGTTTTTTGCATGGAAGGCGATGTGGAATCCGAGCATTTACGCTGATGAGTTTTTTGGCCCTCTTGTGGGCACGACCAGACTGCGTCTCGTGTTGTGACCCGAGGAAAGCTCTTAGGACAATAATACTCTGACCTTCTTCGGTTTCCCCGCTACTACCTCTTCATTACATACACAAAGTAATAAAGAAGATTTCTGACACAGTGGCAGATGACAAAATTCAACTATTGTCGCGGCGTTGAAATTGGCGCTCTTTCTTGCTCCTCGATGACATTGTGTATCCTCAATTTGGCTTGGCTCTCTGTTATGGCGTCTTCTGTCCGTGAGAAAGAAAGAAATATGCCGAAGCTGCCGTGGCGGGATCACCGTCGTTGGCGGAATTTGCGATTGTGCTTTGAGTATTGGACATTTACGCTTCGGGAAATCAATGAGTATAATTCTCGATAAATCTTACTCGAAATTGAGGTCGATTCAAAGCGATCATTGGGTCCTGTTCACACGCTTTCGAGGGCAGTAGGTGACCATGCTAACAATCTTTCACCATTCATGCATTATTGGATGGCAGTCTTCCTCGCTCAGAGACAAAAGCCTGCTAGCCTTGGTTTTCGGACATTCGATTTAGGCGTTCCTTGATGTGGTAATGAAAGACACTCTAAACGGCGTTCGTGGCTAATGAGCTATGATCGGGGACGAAACAGGAGTTGCAATGGTCTCCAAGCATTCTGAAGCCAAAAGAACAATAGAACAAAGAAATTCAGTTAACTATATTCACAAAAACAATATTAGACATCTGGAAAAGTCGCACCAATGGTTCAACTGATATCAATGCACTGTGAGCCATATAGTAGAATCATTCAGTAGAGGGGAATTGAGTCATAGAAAGATTGTAAACCACAGTTCTGTATCCAACGCAACCAGGCATATACTCAAGCAATTGAGTTTTATGTATCATCAATCGCATTCATCATACATTCTTCGCCATTTAATCATTAATCATAAGCATGCTTTTTGCAATCCTTCCAATCACAGTCCCGAGCGCCAGCGCTTCATTCCTACCCAATACTGGTAAAACTCTGAGAATCACCACCAACGTCCTTGAGAGCAAAAAGGGGAAAGGCTGGAGCGGCTGGATAGGATCATACCAGTCTGAGGATTGTAAAGGGAGCTGGCTACCCGGTAAAGATACTCGGCCGGAAATCAAGTTCCACACATGCATCCCATTTACGAATTTGGTTGGCATTGACGTAAGCGCACGCTGTGACTTTTTCATCCCGTTCCAGCACATCTTCGTCCATATAATGGACTGTGCAAAGGAGCAGGGACTCTCCTCATTGCAGAGGGGTTCTCAGGCTTTTACGATCATCTTACCAAAGAAGGACTAATTGCAAAGTCATGTAGTGGGGTGAAGATTCAACAATGAACTTCGTAGGGATTCAGTCAATACGAAGTGGGTTACAGCAACAACCTTACGAACGCAGGCGTCAAGGAAGGGGCGAATGTTTGCGTCCAGGTTGACTCAAATAAGAGGGCCATTGGCGAGCGTGAAAGACGATTTCATTTCACAACTGTTCTTCTGATCCCCTCTCACATGGTATTACACTTTTGCCTTTCCTGACAACACAAGCTCGATATGTGTTATCGCCGAGGAAAGTCAGGGGCTGTATTAGCAATTCTCACATTACAGACCATCTTGTACGACGCTGAATTGCATTTTAAATACCCAATGTTCTGAAGTTGAAGTGTGTCTTCTGATGGCTTATCCAACAATGTTGAATGATATGGTAAAACAGCTGTAGTACTGGCCATCGTAAAGTTCTATTGCAAACCATCTTTGATCCAGGGCAATGAGAAGGTTCCAATCCACTCTTCCACCTCGCGTCGAAGCTCAACAATCTCTCTAACCTCACTCCCATCACCAAGAAATTCCAAGAAAGCCTTGACACTCCCTGGGTTCTTGCGGTCTTTGGCCTCACTCTCCTCCTTCGCCTTCTTATCCAGATGCTGAGTCATAGTAACTGCGCGGTCAACTATCTCTGCGACCCGTGTGAAGTCGTCGGGCAACAGGCCTCGGGTTGTCATCGCAGGGGAGCCCATGCGCAGTCCGCCTGGCTTCATTGCCGACTTGTCACCAGGGACGGTGTTCTTGTTGCTAGCAACGCCTACAAGCTCTAGTACACGCTCTACACGTGCACCGTCGACACCTTTGTTCTTGAGATCTATGAGCACCAGATGATTCTCGGTCTCGTCACCTACTACGCTGTAGCCAAGACCGCCCTTCTCTTTCGAATTGCCTAACCGCTCGGCCAAGGCTTTCGCGTTCAGTAGCACCGTCTGTTGATATTCCTGAAACTCGCGGCTTTGCGCCTGATGGAGTGCAACTGCAAGAGCAGTAATGGTGTGGTTGTGAGGTCCTCCCTGATGGCCAGGAAAGACAGAAGCATTGATAGGACCTTCGAGATCATACATCTCTTCTTTTCCCTTCTTATCAATTCTGCGAACGCCTTTTCTAAAGAAGATCATTGCTCCCCTTGGGCCACGCAGTGACTTGTGGGTGGTAGTAGTGACCACGTCTGAGTGAGGGAAGGGTGATGGGATGACACGACCAGCAACAAGCCCAGATATGTGCGCCATATCGCTAAGGAGATAAGCTCCTACCTTTTGAGCTATTTCTCTCATGCGTGCGTATTCGATCAGCCTGCTGTAAGCTGAGGTGCCGGCTATGATAATGCGAGGACGGTAGAGCATAGCCATTTCTTCAAGCTTCTGGTAGTCTATTAAGCCTGTCGATTCGTCAAGGCGATATGGAAGGGTCTCGAAATATTTCGATACGGCCGAGATCTTCTTCGTAGGCGTTTGGTATCCGTGAGATAAATGTCCGCCATGCGGTAGATCGAGACCCATAATGCGGTCATGGGAGTTTAGAAGGGCAGAATAGGCGTATAGATTTGCAGGAGATCCGGAGAGAGCTGTGAACGATTTCTTAGCTCAATAGCATAAATGATTTGCGCGGTTATACAAACGTTGTACGTTGACCCCCCATTCGCTCTCATTCAACCCAAACGTATCCAGAGCCCGTTTTTGGCAAAGACGCTCTGCTTCGTCGATGTGCTCATTGCCACCATAGTATCGGGCGCCGGGATATCCTTCCGAGTATTTGTCTATTATTTATGCAGCTTTAGCTCTCAATGTTCATATTCAGTCATCCGAAGGACATACTCTGCATGACGCTTCCCAACGCATCGAGCACTGCTTGAGATGTAAAGTTCTCAGAGGGTATTAGATTGATGAAGTGTTTCTGCCGCCTTTTCTCCTGCGGGCCAGTGTGTTAGCAAGCAGTCTATCTGTGGCTCTACGTACGTCGAGCTGGTTGCAAGTAACATACTTTTTGTAATATGTTATATATCTCAGGATCTGCGTCCTCGAGGCTCGCAGCCAGCATCTACTTATCAATCAGCTACTGCCAATGTCGATTTTCCGCAGGAGCTCTACCTTGTGCTGGCTCTCGGGACCCATCGAGGCCATGCCCCGCGTTTGCCGTCGGCGAGATACCTGTGTTCGGATAGCAAGGGCGGGTTTTTGCGCAGGGTGGCGCAACATCTGGTACCAGCATCTAGTACACATCAACGTAGCCATATTGTGTATTGCCGCACAAAGAAAATTTTGAACCGAGTGTGTAAGAAGTCAGAATAATGTAGGTGGTGGTGAACTTTGGAATCCCACTTTCGGTGCCGGAGGTCGGTGGTCGGTGAAGCAATTCCCGGCTTGGCGATTTCGGCTTGTCATCTCACACTCACCCTCCTCTTGCCAAAATTCAACAACTATAATCCAAGATGATGGAGATGATCTATACGGCTGCTACAATGCTCACTTACGCAGCACTTGCTGCTCAACGTGGGTGATGCTGATATGTTCTGGGTCCATTCACCACCTTTCGAGGGACAATTTGAGACTTTCTGATTGGATTCGTTGTTGATATCACTATCGAAGCTCCGAAGCTGCGATAAACTTCCCCTGAGCTGTTTATCAGGCTGCCTACATCTCTTTCTTTTGGCTTTGGGTCCCTGTTGGTATAGCATTGGCTAAAGGATTGCGAAAGGGCCCTGATTCAATTGAGTGTGCATGACATCGGGAGGGACCCAAAAAATCTTGCTGGGATTGTGCCTGAGCATTTCTCCTCACAAAGCCTTTTCCCAAGATGTTGTAAATGATAAACAGTACTCTGATCTATACCCCTTACTGTATCTCACTCCCTGTCTTCCACAAACACCATTGATTTCCATTTCTCGAGTCCCACCTTTACCGGAGTTCAATGTATCACTTTGTCCCCCAAAAAACAATCATACTAATCAAGAATGAGCTTCCACCTGGAGTGTCCTAGTGTATCTAAGAGTAGACATTACGCTGATCTAACAATCGTCGGAGAGGGGCTGAACCCGCAATTACACAGCGTAGGCTCCGCGTGCTCTCACCGCCGAGGGTAAGATGAGGCTAGAGGTGAAGAGTGACGAATATTGCACCATCTTCAACGCTACCGACTGTGCGGGCAATACCTAGGTATAGTTGTAGCTCGGCATGGTGAGTGCTCATTAGTCCCATTCAATGCTATCTCCTAGCTCTAAGAGCATGTCAAAGGATGTCTGTGCTCCACCTGTTGTAATCGAATAGCTCAAAAGTCATCCACGTAAACGTGTTTTCAAAGTGAGAATCTTGGGCCTCGAAGTGAAGGAAGTATCAGGGAACGAGTCTAGGAGCAGATGCCGGTAGCTCTTCGAAGGGTTGTTGAGCACCAAGAATGGCTCTTTGTGGAGCTGGTAGGCGCTATCATTACCAACCTTTCCTGGCAAAAAGCAGCTCTTCTGCTGTGAATAGTAAGATAGACTCCTCTTTGTTTAGCATGTAATTCAACCAAAGAGTGGTGTCCACAACGTCTCGAAGGTTAAGTTCAGGGTCTGAGGAACAGCAGATGTCACCCATAGAGTCGCTTCCATTCACGGCTTTTGCTATGTTCTCTAGCACAACAATTGCTCTACCCCACTATCCGAGCTATGCCACTGATGTAGTGGCAGTATCCCGTTACATTACACATTGCTATATGGGCAAATAAGAACCATGAAATTTCCCGTTTTAAATATTTACGTGAGCCATGCCGCCCAATAGAGTCACTTCTCTCGTCTCCCCGTAGCCAGATTCTCGGATGATGCAGCGAACACGTGCAAGATGACTATGGAATACATCCTCCTTCTTTATAGCTTCGCTCTCTCCTCAGTAGCTTTATGCAAATCAGCCCCCTTGGTTTGGAAGTACTCTTTGATCTTCCCCCTCGCCACCTCCACGACCGAGGCATCCTCCACCGTCGCCGGCACCTGGGCCTCCTTCTCGAAATCTCCATGCACCGCATTCTCGACCAATTCCCTCAACACCCTTCTCAGCGTCTTCCCCGACCTGGTCTTGGGGATCATACCCTTCCCCTGAATCATACCTCCAAGCGCCGCAATTGCACCAATCTGCTCACGCACATACCCCTGCACTTCTTTAAACAGCTTATCGTCTGGGACAGCGGACTCGGGATGTTCTGCTGTTGATAGTGTGATGAAGGCGAAGGGTAGATGTCCTTTTAGCGCATCGGGGATACCGACAACGCAGCATTCCGCGATGGTGGGGTGCGAGGATATAGCTTGTTCGATTAACCCTGTGCTGAAGCGATGAGCAGCGACGTTGATGATGTCGTCGGATCGAGACATTACATGCACATAGCCATCTTCATCGATCATACCCGCGTCGCCGGTGTCGATCCATTGACCACCGAAGCGCTTCAAGTAGCCTTTATAAAAGCGTTCCTCGTCGTTGAACAGCGTGGTGAAGCCTGTGGGTGCGAGGGGGATAGCGAGGACTATGTTGCCCATGTTTCCTCTCGCGACTTCTTTGCCTTCGTTGTCCACTATTCTGACATCGAAGCCGGGCATAGGCTTACCTGCTGATCCTGGCTTGATAGGCAGAGCTTTGTGAAAATCTTGGGTGGTGAAATTTTTGCCTGCTGTGGCTCGAAGGGCGAGACCAGAGATGGGGGAGCCGGATTCAGACGACCACCAATTGTCGATTACTTGGGCGCCGGGCTGGCAGTACTTTTCGAGGAGACTTTGATAAATTCTTACTATATTTGGTTCGCTCCTCTCCCCTGCGAGAAAGAGTGCTCTGAGTTGCTTCAAGCCTCCTCTTTGGCCGGCGGCTTCGAAGAATTTGTTGTTGGGGTCGTCTCGTCGGATTGCTCGAAGAGCTGTGGGTGCGGTGCTTAGAACGTTGACTTTGTGCTCTTCTAATATCCGCCAGAAAGTGCCTGCATCTGGTGTGCCAACCGGTTTGCCCTCGAAAAGGACTGTGGCAGCTCCCGCAAGTAGAGGCGCATAAAGAATGTATGAATGCCCGACTACCCATCCAATGTCTGAGGCGCAGAACATGACATCTCCAGGGCCATGAATGCTGAAAAGGTATTTGATTGATAAGTTCAATCCAACGGCATGACCACCAGCCTCTCGAAGTACTCCTTTCGGTAGACCCGTGGTGCCACTCGTGTAGATTATGTAGATTCCGTCGTTGCTCTTGACTGGGACAGCTTCTGCTTTGAGTCCCCTGTTCTTCGCACTCTTCACCAATCTCTGCCAATTTCTCTCTCCTTTCTCCTTAATAATTGGATCCCACCCTAATTCATCCCTTTGCCATACGATCACCTTCTCAGGCTTGTGTGGGCTCTTCTCCAATGCCACTTCTATAATCGGCTTGTAGTTCAACGGTTCTTTTGATCCCTCGATTCCACAAGAAGCAGTCATCACAGCCCGAGGCTTCGAGGCCTCAATCCGTTGCGCCAACGAAGCTGGCGCAAAGCCCCCAAAAACGACTGTGTGTATGGCGCCAAGGCGGGATATGGCGAGGATAGCGAACAAAGCAGATGGTATCATGGGCACTTCACAAGGTCAGAGGAACTCTTCATTAACCTTGTATGAAGACAGACTGTATACGAGAACAACATCTCCCTTGCTCACACCCTCTTCGCGTAGGGCTCCAGCGAGGTTTTCCACCTCGCTGAGCAGCTGGTTGTATGTGTATTTTTCCTTATTACCTGTGACTGGAGAATCCCAGATAATAGCAGTCGAATCGCCATTGCCATTCTTCACATGGCGGTCGACGCAATTGTAAGAGGTTGAGATCTCTCCATCTGGGAACCAGGTGAAACTCTTGTGTTCCGTTCCGCTCTTCAATTTCTTCGTTGGCAGGCCCAATGCCCGCGAAGGCTTCTTGTGCCAATATAATTGCTCAGCTTGGTGGCTCCAGAAAGACTCCGGATCGCTGAGACTGCGGGATTGGACTTCGTCTTGAGGGTGGGGTGCCATTGTCTGGGGGCTCTTTGACTGTCAACTGAACGTCGAGCTTTTTAGTATCAGCGTCTGCACACGAAGACGAAAAGCAGATACAGCAGTTGCTGCAAGCAAGGAGAAAGACAGCCATTGCTGGAGAATAATGTGAAGTAACCTTTACCCCGGACCAATGGTTTATTTCCAGGAGCGCCAAGACCAAAAGGCGTTCCCCGCATTATTTGCCGCCAAAAAGGGTGCAGGACAAGGCTGCTTCCTCCCACCTGGGAATCAGGCTATAGCGAGCATTAAGAGATAAGTTCCACATGTCTGACGGGATCATGGCCTTTGCTACGATGGACAGAGTTCTAGCAAGCGTGAAATTCTTGGACACGAATCTCCATCGTCAAAAAGTGGCCGCATTACTTTGGCCCCGATTACGCAGTCTAGACGTGCAAGACCCAGCTCTGTCTGCTGCTAGTCAAGCCCAGTCGTTCCATATTATTGCCGCTTCAAGCAGCATGTTTATAGAGTTCAAGGGAACCTTAACGTCCGCGTATAATGCTCAGACTTGATACTTCAACAAAGTCAATGGAAAGCAATGTATGTCAGGTGGATCCTGGTGTTTTGAACATAATCACCTAATTGGAAAACATCTTTCCGGTAGACGAGTTGCTTGTATCATATATATGCGCTCCCAATGGTTTTACAGTAAGCGTCCAACACAAAAGCAGCTCCGAATAATGACACTGGCATTTGTCCTTTGATGCTGACCGATTGCTCGCAGGAGATTGTGGTCAGTATTATCGCATGGTTCGGCGATCCTCTAACTACAAAGGAGGGACCTGTCGATCCATGGAATAGGTAGAATCATTGTCAAACGGGAGTGACTTTTGTTTGGTGGTGTTTCTTATGATAGGCGTTTGGACATGGATTGTCACAGGCAAGCTAGGTCCCCAAACGGAATTCTCTGCTGACACGGTCTAGATAACCGAGTAAAAGCTTTCGACTGGAGACGAAGGGGGCCCTTTGAGAGATGTGCCCTACGAAAAGGCCTTTTGGAAAGCCTCGGTATCAGAAGCAGCTCTTTGAGACCGGGAAAGTGAAAATCACAGTGGCTTGCTGCTGCGCTCTTCGGACACCGTCGTGATCGGCCGCCACGGGAAAGGCCCAGCGGGCTGTGGAATGTCAATTGTCAAGCACGTGTAGGATTGATAAGCTTGGCTGGACACCCACTTCGCAAGGCTTTCTGCATATCCATCACTACATAGTATGGCATGAAGGATTTTGATATAATCACGTAATCCGAAAGGGGAAACTTGGTAACGCGTAGGACACCTGTGGCATAGAAACAGAGAGTGGTTCTCATCCATGATTCATGAAAACGGATTTAGCGAGGAGAATATTGGCCACGATCTATGTTCTTTCGGATTGTACGCAGGCGAACTTTTGTGATTGCTTCGACTGCGTGTTGCCGCTTAGATGGACTTACCTGCCGAACGAGTGATTGCTGCGATCCGTCCCTTCGGAGGCGTGCCGTTTCCAGCCAGTAACATCGTCATTCATGTTGCCAAATCTCATCGAAATGAGAGAGCTTATTAATTCAAGCTCTACCATGTACGCGATAAGGGGCGATCGCCTGGGCTTTCCAGTGAGGTTGATGCAAAGGCACTCCTTCCGTTCTGAGCAAGCCAGCCGTGGAGGTCTGCGTGAGGACGTAATTTCGATAGCCATTGTAGAGACAATACCCACTTCTTCGCTTAGGATTGTCGTTCGATCTTGTCGGGCTCGAAGAGTTGGAGAACTCCCCCAGATCTGATAACATCCAGCCTCCACGATTGATCTGCGGAGGGTAGTAAGCCACATGATTGCCACAGCAAGCTCTGTCGATGAAAATTGTTCGATTGAGTTGCGGGATTTCGAGGATGAACGTGGAGTGTGGAGGCATACTGAATTTTGGATGGACACTGTTTCGATGTTGCTCTTCCGGACTGGGTTGATGGCAACGCAACAGCGCCCATTCACAGAGTGTCAGTCTGTCAGTACGTAAATGGACAGCGGGATGAATCGGGCGCTTAGAAGTAGACTTTTCTGGGTCTACCCAAGCCATTGGAAGCAGCACCAAGCCCAAGCGCCTTTGGAGAGCCTAGTTCAACATGCAAGAAGCAAGAAGCACGAAGTATGAGGGTGGAATGTAGAACCCGAAAGCCTAGGGCCAAGGGCCAAGGTAGCTGCGAGTCTCTTGCTCGACGATTTGGACCCCCAAAAGCCCCGCACCTTCACACGGCTCCCACCACGACATTGATGTCTGAGTATGGATGTGCAGTAAGCCTGACCTCGAGTGGTGACTTGCCCACATTGCTTTTGCCCTGTGGTGGTATCTTTTCCCTTTAATGGCAAGACAGCCCCGAGAGGCTGCTGAAAGGGAAAAGATCAGAGAGATATTTCAATCCTTGCCAAACATCCCACGTGCTGATCGCGTGTTCTAAAGTAAGACTTGACTTGCTCTTGTCACTTGAGCAGGGAAGCTTCGACCACAAATAAACTTCTTCACTCTCAAAAAGCACAGACCACACGAACACACTTCCGCCCAAGACCTCTCCACAATTCTCATCTCCATTCTTCTTTGCATACATCTTCAGCCTTCAAGCAACACATTCAAGCCCAATTGCTCTTGTCGGTCTTGCGGCAGACCTTATGCTCTTTGTACACTGGACTCTTACCTGGCCGGATCTCACCTTTGCAGAAGTATACCACCGGAAGTTCACTACAACTAAGCACACGCGCACCGGACAAACTATACCTCGTCTATTTCCTACTTAATTTGGCTCCTGCTGAACGCCCATCCAAAAGTCACAAGCGGATACCTTCGACCTGTGTCGCTGTTCTGGACAGTGGACCTCGGACCCAGCCATTGACTTGGAATTGGACCAAAGCACTCTATACCTACAGCCTTCAAAGACCTCGAACACGACTGTCCTGCTGCTTTACAAAGCTTATCATCTCTCAAGGCACTGCTCCGCTCACAGAGAATTTGCAACAATAGCTTGATCGTGTGACCCAAGGCAATCGTTCCAGCAATCGCCCCTCCCAAGTTGCTTAATCTGAAACCAGGACTCGTGCTTCAGCCTTTTCGTGACAATCGATTGGCTTCCAGCAATTGAGCTCAGGATTCGCTACTGCAGCCCAACATGGCGGGGAAAATGACGTTGTACAAATTGGTCGTGCTGGGAGACGGTGGGGTTGGCAAGACAGCCCTTACAATCCAAGTAAGTTCCTTGCCGTTGCACGTCAGGGGATGCAACTGATAGTGACCTAGCTCTGTCTAAACCACTTCGTGGAGACATACGACCCTACTATTGAGGACTCCTACCGAAAACAAGTGGTTATTGATTCACAATCATGCATGCTGGAGGTTCTAGATACAGCAGGGCAAGAGGAATACACTGCACTACGAGACCAATGGATCAGAGACGGCGAAGGATTTGTCCTTGTCTACAGCATCACTTCACGCTCGTCTTTCACGCGGATACGAAGATTCCACAATCAGATTCAACGTGTCAAAGAGTCATCAAGTGCTAGCTCTCCCACAACTGCCGGCTATCTTTCCTCACCAATCTCACAGACCATGTCGATGGGTGGCCAAGCACCTGTGATGCTGGTGGGCAACAAGAGCGACCGGGTGACTGAGCGAGAAGTTTCTACACAAGAGGGGGCAGCATTGGCAAAAGAGATGGGTTGTGACTTCGTGGAAGCTTCAGCCAAGAATTGCATCAATGTGGAGAAAGCATTCTATGAGGTAGTCCGATCACTGAGGAAGCAACGACACGATACCCAGCTTACGAGGACTGGCACAAATCATGGACGGGGCAGTGGGCCCACCGGTGGACAGACCACACGAAATGGTAGAGAGCGAGGCCCTCGAGAATCGAACCGCGGCCATAGGACGCGCTGCAACATATTCTGAAAGCGACAACACTTCATCACATTACAGATTCACGAACCAAACCCCTATGACGCCTATCCAACGTTTTGCCAACACAGCTGGCTTCCACATCTTGAGTTTTCTTCATCCACTGAAATGGCCGAGATGCGATGCGCATGTCATCTTCGACGCCCTAAAATTTATGACTTCGGAATCATTACACCAATCAACGATTTTTCCTACGCGGTTGCACTGTACATATTCTGCACCGCGACAAATTTATCCTGCTTCGCCCAAAGCTGGACCACAACATAGAAGGGCAACGCTTTCATTACGACCAATCACAAGCACATAACTCAAACCCTATCCATACGGCGTCAATCACAACTCGAGGAATTACGGGGAAAAGCGCTTGCATCTACACATCATCCAAGGCGTTCTAGGAGTATGGGCGTACGAATGGACCACAGGATAGATTTCGGTCTCTTCACAAAGGGAATCAAGGGGCGGCATATTCCAAATGTTCTCAACGGTTCAGCTACTTTACGGGGAGGATACCACTTCCAAGAAGATACCCAAGACCATTCCAAAAAGCGAGCTCTAGATTTTAGTACCTTCAATGGCTTTTAAGCGATCAAAAGAGATCCCACCCACAAATCGCTGCATCTCTTCTATGAAGCCGAATCTTTTCTCCGCTGCCTGTCTCAGCATTGTCCCAGCTTTTTTCCCCATTGAAACAGGTTAGGTTTCCCTCGTTATCAGCTGGAACGCTAGGCCTATCAGGCTATCACACTCCCTCCTGATCATCCCACATACCCCCACGCCTACCCACGCTGTCAGAGCTCTGGATTCTACTTTTCCACGTGCGTGGCTTGTCACTGACTCGAGGTTCAGGTTTGGTTTCGATTACGATAGCACGATAGGAATTAGTCGCCAAGCACTTCGTGATAATTTCGGCTGATGGATGAAAGGGCTTCTAAAAGCCGTCTGGTCCTTGTCGCTCAGCTCCGCAGTTATTACGGTGGAGGTATACCAGAAGATAGTAAAACAAAAGGTAGTCAACTGGCGCCCAACCGCTCTATATCTATGCTCATCGAAACCCTACCTCCCAATATTCGACGCCCCAAACCCTTTAATAGTAGTACACCACCATCGATCTTACAGCTCACTATGCTCCTGTGGAGGCGGCCTCCCACTATCCTTTGCCAGATCCACTCCAATCTTCTTTCGCCACTTCTCCCACAAGGCCCAAAACTCCTTCTCCATCGGCTTCTCCACCTGATCTGGCAATACAACCGTGTATTCCACATGCAGCTTTCCATATTCTTCTTCTCCTGCTCGCTCTTGTTCTTGCTCTTGTAGCCAGACAGGCATACCCTCTCCCTGTATTATCTCGACTTGATTAGGCTGCACAACTTCGCCTCTTTTCCTCGACAGCCGCACAATATGTCCATCAAGATGCGTCAAATTCCGCTCCCAATCCCCCATCCACGCCTCCCTCAAACTCAGCACTTCCTTCCAAAAAACATCCCTCCCCTTCCTTCTAAAGAACCCCCCATCATCTCTAC
>JAABUS010005124.1_pt1 | contig 17687 bp, 19 predicted proteins | sample 5560161 | NCBI WGS metagenome assembly JAABUS01 (sample SAMN10711885, study PRJNA513376) | rock metagenome | isolation source: Antarctica rocks | place: Antarctica: Victoria Land, Trio Nunatak nord | collected 2016-01-04
GAGCGGCGATGCCCGGCCATGAATGGCAGCGAAGCGAGCCGGGCTCAAAAACGGCGCGGAGCGCACGGAACGACCGGTCCAGTGCGGACAACGATATGGCGGACAACCTTTCTGACCCCCGCTGTAGGGCAACCGTCGCGACTACGAGCACGATCCCTTGACGAAGGCGGCCAGATAACCGGACGCAACGTCATTACCTGCTACCCCGGTCGCCGTTCAGTGGCCAGGCGTCCAGTACCGCTCTTCGCCCGGCGGGAACAACTCGGTCATCGCTAGGCATCGGCAGCAATGACGTACCGGTCGCAGTTGGAAACCGTGGTTGGAATCGAGAAGGTTCCCAGCGTTCCAGGAGCGATCCGGGATTGGGTCGCTCCACCAAACGCCGCCGCGGTGATCGTCCCAGCGTCGTCGAGGCAGGCAATTGCGATGAAGGAATAGATCGCCGGCCCGGCCGCCATGTTGGTCACCGTCCCGATGAAACGGTCGCCTGTCGAAGCCAGTTCATTGATGACGAGCTGGTTGTTCCCCGGCGTCCCGTCGGCCGCTTCTGCTGGACCAGGAGTCACCGCGAACTCGACCGTCGCACCCTCGGGTGCCGAATCCAGCCCGTCATACGTCACCCGGCCGAAGGCGATACCACCATCCGGGATGAGGTTCGGATGCAGGGTCACGGTGGAACCGACGGCGAGTAGCGCACCAGTGGCATCCCGCATCGTCGCAGTTACCTGAACCCGCGCCACCGACCCCCACTGGTATTCCTGACGATGATGAGTTGACCATCGTAACTGGCAGCGGGAAGTGGGCCAATCGCCACGATGGCCACCTGGCCTGGCTGACCGGCCGGAACCAAGTCGAGGGCATCGCCGGCGATGCCGGTGCCGAGTGCAGTGCCGCCGGACGCGATGGGTGTCGCGCCGCTGGACACCGGCGTTGCGCCGATCAGTACCGGCGGGGATCCGGACGTGGCGGCACTCGGGGTGCCAACGGCCGGTGTAGCCTGCCGGTTCGCCCAGGGGGACGCGGACGCGGTCGACACGGCGAGCAACAGTATTGCGGTGACGATGATCCCGAGACGGCGCACGGATACCTCCTCTGGCCCACTCAGGGGCCCATTATGGCGATCGGAATCCAGAGGAGGCTCGAGTCGAAGCTACCACCTCAAGCCGGCCCGTCTCACCACATGTGCCGGCACAGAACCTTGTCGTGCCTGAGTCAGTTTTCCGACGCGAAGTGAGAAATCGTTCGATCCACCACCAGTGGAACCGTCCACTTCTCTTTCAGCGGCGGGAATCGCTTGTGAGAAAGTAGACGATTCCCATCGGCCGCTCCGAGATCACGACATCCGATTCCTTCGGCGACCTGAAAACCCGGATCAGGGATCAGGGCTTCGGCTCCGGTTCTCGCGAACACCAACGGCCCCCGACTGTTCGTCAGGGGCCGTTGGTGTTTTTTGCTCCTTGTCGTTGGTACTGTCCGTAAACCCATTCAGCTCAGCCATCACCGGGACCGCTAGAGCAGCTGGCCGAAGACGAACGCGAAGCCGAAGAAGAGGATGAACGCCACGATGATGATCAGAAACACCCGGTAGAATCCGCCGCCCATAGTGAGTCTCCTTCCTTTCCCTGCGCTCCACTACTCAATCCGCACGCCAGCACCAAGGCGATCCGTCCCCAGCATGGGGCACAGCGGCCCACCAGGTGACGGGGCACGAATGGGACGCTACGCATCGCATCCGCGGTGGATTCCGAGTCTCGAGTTGAGGTTCACCAGGCGACCGCCTTCATCGCGCGCGTTGCCACCTACCGAGCCCTGGAGCGACATGTCAGCAGGAAGACACGTATCGCGACTGTCGAGCGGTTACCAGCGCCAGCGCCAGCGGTCGTCCGTCGTGTCGGCGAGGAACCGCAGGACGACCAGGAGCCGGGCCATCGCCGGACCGGGCGGCCGCGGCGAGCCGGTCTCCGGGACACGCCGATCGATCGCCGCGACAGCCCAGTGGAGGTGATACCGGAAGGCCCGGGCCTGCCAGGAACGGAGGTCGTCTCCCGACCAGTCGTCGTGCCCCAGATAGCCCTCCAGCGTAGCCGGAAGCATGGCGAGCGGGAGCTTGGCGAAGTCCATCGCGGGTTCGGCGAGGGCAGCGTCGCCCCAGTCGATCACTGCACGGAACTCCCCGGAGGCCGGGTCGACCATCAGGTTCCGGGGAGCGATGTCGCCATGGATCAGGACCACCGGCGGGTCGTCCGGAACGAACGGCGCCAGCCGATCGAACCAGCTACGCAGCCACTCCGCCGTTTCCCCATCGAGACCGCCGTCTCGAACGATTGGCGGAAGCAGCAGCCGCGGATCGTGACGTCCGGTATCGACCGGGATGAGGGACGAGGCGACCCTCTCGTTGACCGTCGCATTGTGGAGCACCGCGAGTTGCCGGCCGACCTCCCGGTAGATCGCCTCTGATGCCGTCGCTGGCAATGTCAGGCGCTCGATGTCAGCGCCCGAAACGCGCCGAAGCACCATGTATGGCACGCCGAGACCGGCTGGATGCTCCTCGAAGGCGACGATCTCCGGCGTCCGGACCCCAGCGCCACGAGCGATCGGGATGACGACGCGCTCCTTCCGCAGGTCGTCGGCGAGCGGCCCACTGTCCCGCGGGATGCGCAGGACCAGCTCGTCACCGAGCAGCCAGGCGTGGTTGGCCTCCCCCGCCGGAAGCTGACGGATCCCGGACGGCTCGACGCCGAACTGTCCGGCGATCCTCGCCAGAGCCCCCGCGTCCGGGGCCATGATCTGCGTCAACGCACACCTCTCGTTCGCCGTCGCGGCGGCTCCAGAGTAGCTCACCCAATGCGAGCACATCCTGCCCTCGCCCGGCCTCGCAGCCAACGGCGGTACCGGGTGGTATCCCTCGTGCGCCACGGAACCATATCGTCCGTGAACCATGACAAGGAGCAACCATGAGCGACGACATCGACGTCAACACGGCTACCGAACTCCCGCAGCAGGCGATCGACGCCGGCTGGCGCTACGCCCGGGGCGACAACGCCGATGACCTCGACCGGGACGAGGCGGAGGTGGTGAAGGACTACGAGCTCGCCTACGAGAACGTCGGCTCCGGCCTGATGATCATCGGCCGGGGCCACAGCAACGACGAAGCCTACCGGGACGCCCTCAACCAGATGGGTATCGAGGCGTCGTAGCGGTTCGGGATCGATCACAATTGAATGGCACATCGAAAGCAGGTCCCCTCACGCGAGGGGTTCTGTCTTGCTCGGGTCATTGCGACCGGGCATCGCCGTTCAGCCAGGTCCGGGCCGCGTCGACCTCGGCCACGGTGATCCGATGCCCGCCGGCCTCCCAGTGCAGGCTGACCTCGGCATTCGCCGCCTCGAAGAGCGAGGCCAGCGCCTCGACCTGGGCGACCGGGACCAGTGGGTCGGTCTGCCCGGCGCCGATGAAGATGCGGGTACCCTCGAGCTCCGGGAGCGTCTCCAGCTCGAACGGCAGCATCGGGCTGAGCAGCGCGGCGCCGTGCAGGGTGCCGGGGTTGCGGAACAACAGCGAGGCGGCGATGTTGGCCCCATTCGAGAACCCGACCGCGACGACCCGGCTGGCGTCGAACCGGTACTCGATCGCCGCCGAGGCGATGAACCGGGCTAGCTCAGCGGTCCGGAACGCGAGGTCTTCCTGATCGAGGATCCCCTCGGCCAGCCGGCGAAAGAACCGCGGCGCTCCGCCTTCGGAGACCTTGCCCCTGGGGCTGAGCAGCCCGGCGTTCGGCGCCAGCGACTGCCCCAGTGACAGCAGGCTGTTCTCATCCCCGCCAGTCGCATGCAGGAGGAGCAGCGTCGGACCACTGGCAATCTGGCCGGCCGGCGGGTCGTAACGGTGGATGAACCCTTCGATGTCGGCCACGATGGTCTCCTGTTCGCGTTTCAGTGTGGGCCGTCCACGCTGCGGCGACGTCCCCGGCGATCACATGCGTTCTGGCATGATGGCGGAAACGCGACCGTCCTGTCCGCCCCTGCCCGGCGTCCGTAACACGGAGACCACCGATGACCGAGATCCCCGCCAGTTTCCACGATCTGCTCATGACCCCCGGCATCGCCACCCTGACCACCAACGGCGCCGATGGCTACCCCCAGTCGACCGCGCTCTGGTATCACTTCGACGGCGACGCGATCCGGATCGTCATGGAGGCTGGTACGCGCAAGGCGGAGAACCTCCAGCGGGACCCGCGCTGCACCTTCGTCCTGATCGATCCGCGGGACAGCCACCGCGTCATCGAGGTCCGGGCCGACGCCGATCTGACCGTCGAGCAGGGCGACGACCGTCCCCTCTCGACGATGATCCTGGCGCGCTACGGCACCAGCCCGGACCGGATGAGCAACGTCGGGGCCCCGCGTGTCATCGCGACCCTGCGACCGGTCCGGGTCAATACCGTCGGCTAGCGGACCCGCGCCGCACCCGGAGAGTGAGCCACCGTGCGAGATCTGCGAATCGGCGTGATCGGCTTCGGGCTACGCGGCAGCCTCGTCGGGCACGCCCACCGACCGGGCCAGGGCTCGGCGGTCGTCGCGCTCTGCGATCCGTCGCCGGCCGCCGGTGAGCGGTTCCGGGAGCGATTCGGTGCCGGCGCGACGATCGATCCCGATCTCGACCGGTTCATCGCGCGCGGGCTCGACGCGGTCTTCGTCCTCTCGCCGGACGACCTGCACGAGCAGCACGCCCGCGCCCTGCTCGAGCACGACATCGCCGTCTATCTCGAGAAACCGATGGCGATCACGACGGCCGACTGCGACGCGCTGCTCGCGCTGGCGCGGCGGCGGTCCGGCCGGCTCTACGTCGGCCACAACATGCGGCACATGCCCTTCGTCCGGGAGATGAAGCGTCTGATCGATGACGGCGCGATCGGCACGCCGAAGACAGCGTGGTGCCGGCACTTCGTCTCGACCGGCGGTGACTTCTACTTCAGCGACTGGCACGCCGAGCGCCGCAACACGACGTCGCTCCTGCTCCAGAAGGGCACCCACGACATCGACGTGCTCCACTGGCTGATGGGCTCCTACACCCGGAGCACGACGGCGGTCGGCGGCCTGATGGTCTACGGCGACAACCCGGATCGGTCCAGCGCCGAGCGGCCGGCCGTCCCCTGGCGCGAGCGCGAGATACTGCTCGACCGCTGGCCGCCGGCGGAGCAGACCGGTCTCAACCCGGTGATCGATGTCGAGGACGTCTCGATGATGCTGATGACGCTTCGGAACGGGACGTTCGCCTCCTACCAGCAGTGTCACTTCACGCCCGACTACTGGCGGAACTACACCGTCATCGGCGACACCGGGCGGATCGAGAACTTCGGCGACGGCGGCGAGGGCACGACCGTCCGCGTCTTCGACCGCCGGACCGACCGGTGGGCGCCGGACGAGGCGACGATCATCCCGATCGACCCCGGCGCCGCCGGCCACGGCGGCGCCGACCCGGCCATCGTCGCCGAGTTCCTCCGCTACGTCCGCGAGGGCGGCGAGACCGAGACCTCGCCCGTCGCGGCCCGCTATGCCGTTGCGGCCGGCTGCGCGGCGACCGAGTCGATCCGCACCGGCGGCGGGATGATCGAGGTTCCACCCGTGCCGGACGACCTCGATTACATCGAACCCTGAGGGCAGATCAACGACTCAGCATACGGCCGATGGGAACGGCGCTAGCCCTTGAGGCCGGAGAAGGTGATGCCGGCGATGATCTGGCGCTGGAAGATCAGGAACGCGATCAGCGGCGGGAGGCTGGCGATCGCGAGCGCCGCGACGATCAGGTTGAGCGACTCCGACTCGCTCAGCCGGTAGAGCGCGACCGAGATCGGCTGGATGTTCGGGTCGTTCAGGACCAGGAGCGGCCAGAAGAAGTCCTTCCAGGAGTTGATGAAGGCGAAGATCGAGACGACCGCGATCACCGGCTTCGACAGCGGCAGGACGATCTGGACGAAGACCTGCCAGGCGTTGGCGCCATCGAGCGTCGCGGCGTCGGTCAGGTCCGGTGGGATCTGGTCGAAGAAGCTCTTGAGCAGGAAGATGTTGAAGGCGCTGACCGCCGACGGCAGCCAGACCGCCCACCATGAGTCGGCCAGGCTGATCCCGAACAGTGGGACGTCCAGCACGACCAGGTAGCGGGGGATCAGGTAGGCGTCGGCCGGCACCATCAGCGTTCCAATGAACAGGAACAGGATCGCGGTGCCGAACATTGGCCGCAGGCGGGACAGCGAGTAGGCCGCGGTCGAAGCGACGACGATCTGGATCAGCCAGGAGCCGAGCGCGATCAGGGCCGTGTTCCGGAAGTAGAGGGCGTAGCGGAGGCTGTCCCACGACTCCTGAAAATTATCCCAGCGCCACGTCTGCGGCAGGAACGTCGGCGGCGACCGGAAGATCTCGGTCGAGGTCTTGAGCCCGCCGAGGAACATCCAGATCAGCGGCACGACGGTCGCCAGCGTCGCGACGAGGAGCACACTGAGTAATGTCCCGTAGGCCCACTTGCCCGGTGGCTGGTTGCGGGACAGCGGCGAGGTCAGCGTGCGCTCAGGCGAGTCGTCGGCGGCGCGGCGGGGTAGCCGGAAGCGGCGGGTAGTCGGTGCGGCGATGCTCATCGGGCCTCCTGAGGTTCGGGCCGAACGGCGACGGGAGTCAGCTGGCGAAGCGCCGGGTGACCCAGAGGTAGACCAGCGAGAGCACCACGAGCGCCCCGAACAGCATCAGCCCGAGCGCGCTGGCCGCCCCGTAGTTGCCGTACTGGAAGGCGTAGCGGTAGAGCAGTAGCATCACCGTCAGCGTGGCGTTGGCCGGTCCGCCGTCGGTCAGCACGAAGGGCTCGGTGAAGACCTGCATCGTGCCGATGATCTGCAGGATCAGGGTGATGAGCATGATGAAGCGCATCTGCGGCAGGGTAATGTCGATGAAGCGGCGCCAGAGCGAGGCGCCGTCGACCTCGGCCGCGTCGTAGAGCGACGACGGGATCCCCTGCAGCGCCGCCAGGTAGATCAGCATCGTCGCCCCGGCTCCGCCCCAGGTCGCGAGGATGACGAGGGACAGCATCGCCGTGTCGGGCGACTGCAGCCACGGCTGCGGTCCGATCCCGACCCAGCCGAGGGCGGTGTTGGCGAGCCCGGCGCCGGGGTCGTAGATCCACTGCCAGAGGAAGACGGTCACGATCGGCGGCAGCACGACGGGCAGGTAGAACGCCAACCGGAAGTAGCTCTGCAGGTGGCGGGCCTCGTTGATCGCCACGGCCAGCACGAACGGGACGAGGTAGCCGAGCAGCAGGCCGTAGAGGGCGAACTGGCCGGTGTTCCGCCAGGCCCGGTAGAACAGCGGGTCGTCCAGCAGCAGCCGGAAGTTGGCGAGGCCGACCCACTCGGCCGGCCGGACGAGGTCCACTCGCTGGAAGCTCAGGACCATGCCATTGACGATGGGATACCAGGAGAACAACAGGAACAGCAGCAGCGCCGGCAGCAGGAAGCCCAAGGCGACCAGCTGATGCCTCAAGGCTCCGCGCATCACGCTGCCCCGGGTGGTCTGCACCGATCCGGTGACCGACCCCGGGACGACTCCTTCGCGCACGGACGCATCTCCTCGTTGGCGCCAACGGCGGCGCGATCCAGGTCTGCCCGGACGGGCAACTGGCCGCGCCTGACCCCTGGCCCGCGAAGCCGTGGCGGCGGGCCGGCGATGACTCGTGCGCCATCGCCGGCCAACCGTCCCCGGGCGAACGGGTCCAGCGTTACCCGTTGATCGGATCGAGGACCTGGGTCTGGAACTGTTGAGCGGCCTGGTCGAGCAACGTCCTTGGGTCGGCGCTCTCGTCGGTGAGGATGGCCTGCACCGCCGCGTCGATCGCGGCGTAGAGCTGCTGCGTCTCGATCGGTGGTTCGGCCTGCAGCGTGATCCCCGCCGCGCCGTCCACGAATGGCCGGTAGTTCTCGACCGGCGCGTTGGCATACTTGTCGAAGACGGCCAACCGCTGGGCCTGGAACTCGCCGGTGAAGATCGGCAGTTGCGGCCACCCGATCAGCGCGCCCCGCTCCTGATCGGCCTGGAGCGATGCCTCCAGGTTCTGCAGATCGAACTCACGGAACAGGCTGAAGTCGACGGCGGCCGCCAGGACCTCGGGGGCCGAGTTCGGGTTGAACATCCAGACCGAGCCGCCGGTCAGGGTGGCATTGCCCCCGTTCTGTGGCAGGCTCCCGAGGCCGAACTGGTTGATGTCCGCGTCCGAGAACGTGTCACGGATGTACGGAAGGGCGTCGGCGGCCTGGATCGACATCGAGACCTGGCCGGTCGCCATCAACTGCCGGGTATCGTTCTGGTCGAGCAGCTGCCGCTCCGGCATGGACTTGTCCGTGTAGCGCATGTCCTTGAGGAACTGCAGCACCTGGACCCCGACATCGTTATTGAAGATCGCCTGCCAGCGTCCACCCTCCTGGGAGATCATCTGGCCGCCGGCGGAGTACATCCAGGCGGTGAAGTGCCAGCCGCCCTGGTTGTTGCTGCTGGTCTCGACGAAGCCCGCGCGTCCGTTCGCCGTCAGCGCCTGCGCCGCGCTGCGGAGCTCGTCCCACGTCGCCGGCGGCAGGTCGGGGTTGAGGCCGGCCTCCGTGAAGTGGTCCCGGTTGTACATCAGCCCGAGCAGGTAGCCCCCGGCCGTGAAGCCGAACAGCTCAGCCGAACCGTCGCGGACGATGGCCAGCGACTCCGGCGTGAAGCTGGAGAAGTACGGCCACTGCTGCAGGTAGCTGGTGACGTTGGACGCCTGGCCACGACCGATGATGCCCTGCGGTTCGGTGTAGGCGGCGATGAAGGCGTCCGAGAGGGTTCCTGCCGCCAGCCGGGCCGGGAACGTCTGCGGGTCCCAGGTATCCTGCGACGCCTCGACGGTGATGCTGGGGTGCGCCTCCTCGTATCGGGCGATCGTCTGCTCGAAGGCCGCGACGGCCTCCGGCTGATTCTCCGCGGGCGCGTTGTTGACCGTTATCGTGACCTCGGCGTCCTGCCCGGCGGCAGCGCCGGGCCGAATCGAAGGAGCTATTGCGGCGCCGAAGCCGATCGTCGCGCCGTACCCGAGGATGTCCCGGCGCGAAATTCGGGAGGGGGCAGTCGCCGGGGTCGTGGGGACGGAGCCGGAAAGTTCGTCGGTCATCGACGTGTTTCCTCCAAGGTATGGCTCCCGTTCGACGCCGAACGGGCGGACAACCGGCATGGGTGTCCATACGCCTCTCAGATTATAGGGGAACCTGTGTGTCGCCGGGACCACTCTCCAAGAGACGGCCCCGGCCAGCACGCGGGAGGCTCCTCCCGCGCCGAACGCGATACCGAAGATGTCCGGGATCATCGGCGCGAGAATGACCGGTTATTAAACCCCGTCCGTGCCAAGCCAGGACGGCTCCAGCAGCGAGGAGAGCACCCGGAACGGGTCCCGGACGAACTCGCCGGGGCCGTCCGGACCGCCCGGATCGGTCATGGCGACGAGTTGCCAGGTCAGCGCCCGTCCGATTCGGCCCATCCGGCAGGCGAGTTCCAGGTCCCGGACCAGATCCGGCAGCGGGGCGAGATCGGTGAACGGCTGGAGGTAGGCGTCCCGGACAGCCACCAGGCGTGGGTCGTCGGTCGCGATGCCGTAGTAATCGACCAACACCCCGAGGCAAACGAGCATGCTGGCGAAGGGATGAGCGACGCCGCTGTCACCCCAGTCATAGAAGCGATAAGCGTCCGCGGACGTCTCCCCTGCCCGGATGTTGGCGGTATGGAGATCGTTGTGATCCAGCGACACCGGAACCCGCGAGGCGGCGAGACGGGCGCTCCCGTCGACGACCGCTGGGCGCAACGCCGCTGTCCGTTCCCAACGCTGTCGATCCTCATCGGTGCCATGACGGTCGACGTATGTCCTGGTCGCCGTCAGCATCCTGTCGAAGACGTCCGGCAGCGCCGCGGGCCGCATATCGCGCACGCCGGCGGCGAGCATCGCATCGACGTGGGACATCATCGATCGCTGGAGGGCGGCGTAATCCGGCAGCGCCGTTGAGAGGACGTCCAGGAGTACCTCGACCGACGCTCCCGTCGGCAGGACGGGTTGTCCGGCGTCCGGAAGCAGCAGCCAGCCCCGGTCGGCATCGACCGCCAGTGGATGCAGAACGAACCGTGGGGCCGCGTCGACCAGAATCGGGTAGAGCCCGGCCTCGTAGAGCGTCGCCTCACCTCCGGCCTTGCACCAGACCGGCCCATCAGCCGTCGGCGCCGTCAGGACCGTGCCCCACGGGAAGATCCGGGTCTGCTCGACCGGTCCCGTCCGCTCCCGGCCGGCCGTCGCCAGACCGGAGTCCAGCCAGGCCGTCGCCGCATCGCGCCACTCGGCCGTCGACCAGACCGCGACCCCGCGACCCTCGCTCATGACATCCCCCTGACCCAATCGACCGTGGCGGCGAGGAGGATACCATCGCCGCCACGGTCATCTGTGGGGACTGACGTTGTTCAGACGCTAGTCGATCGGCTTGAGGGCGGCGACGATCTCCGCCCGGCGCGGCTCAAGAAAGGGGGCGAGGACGACCTTCTCGCCCAGCGTCGCCTCGTCCTCGTCGACCCCGAAGCCTGGGCCATCGGTCGCCAGCTCGAACAGCACGCCGTTCGGCTCGCGGAAGTACAGGCTGCGGAACCAGTAGCGGTCGATCTGACCGCTACTGGCAATTCGGTGCTCCCGCAGCCGAGCGGTCCAAGCGTCGTAGGCGTCGTCCGGGACGCGGAAGGCGACGTGGTGGACGGCACCTGCCCCCTGCTGGGCCGGCGCCAGTCCCGGCTCGACGGCGACGTGTAGCTCGGCACCCGGGCCGCCCGGACCCATCTCGTAGACGTGGACCGTCGTGCCGTCGTCATAGGGGTTGGCGTACTGCCGGACCGGCCGCATGCTCATCGCTCCCTGCAGGACGGCAGCGGTCGGCCCGAGGCTCGGCACGCTGACCGTGATCGGGCCGAGACCACGGAGCTGGTGCTCGGCCGGGACCGGGCTGCGGTCCCACGAGAACCCCTCGCCCACGCCACCGTCGTCGATCAGCGACAGGCGCTGTCCCTCCGGGTCCTCGAAGTCCAGCACCCAGCGGCCGTCTCGCTCGACGACCTCGCCGGCCTCCACGCCGTGCCCAGTGAGATGCGACGACCACCAGTCGAGCGTCTCTCGACCGGTGACGCGCAGTGCCGTCCGGATAATGGAGCTCGTGCCGCGGCGCTCCTTCGGGACGGGCCAGTCGAAGAAGGTCAGGTCGCTGCCGGGGCTCCCCTTGGCGTCGGCGTAGAACAGGTGGTAGGCGCTGACGTCGTCCTGGTTGACGCTCCGCTTGACGAGCCGCATCCCCAGCGTCTGTGTGTAGAACCGATGATTCTCCTGGATCGCCGCCGAGACCGCCGTCAGATGATGGATGCCGGTCAGTTCCATTGGTGTGCTCCCTGTAGCCGGTTACGAACCAGATGCCGCCACCACGACCGCGCCAAGAGGTTCACTAAATTGCTTACGATATGTTAGCACAGCTTGGCCCGATCCGATCCGATCGCTGAGCATCGGGGGTGTCGCAGAAGCTAAAGGAGACTGGTCATTCCGCGATCCCTGTCCCTCGACTATGATCCTGAGTATTGCGTTTGCCGGGCACCCGGAACGTCGCGGACATCCGGCCCCGATCTCACCCATTCGAGGAAAGTAGCCATGAACGTCTTCATCTCCATCGACATCGAGGGGATCTCCGGCGTCGTCCACGCCGACATGATGATGCCGGGCCAGACCGAGTACGGCCGGGGTCGCCGGCTGATGACCGAGGATGCCAACGCCGCGATCGAGGGGGCGGTCCGGGCCGGCGCCGACTACATCCTCGTCGCCGACGGCCACGGGCCGATGCGCAACCTGCTGGTCGAGGAGCTCCACCCCGCCGCCCACCTGATGACCGGCAGCGCCGACGCCCGGCCCTATTGCCAGCTGGAGGGTGCCGACGAGCGCCCGTTCGATGCGGCGTTGTTCGTCGGCTACCACGCGATGGCGAAGACGTTCCGGGCAATCCATCCGCACACGATCGCCGGGGCGGTCGTCCACGAGCTCCGGCTCAACGGCGTGCCGCACGGCGAGACCGGCCTCAACGCCGCCATCCTGGCGTCGCTCGGCGTTCCGACGGTGCTGATCACGGGCGACGAGACGACCTGCGTCGAGGCGACCGCGATGCTTGGCGACGCCGTCGCGACAGTGGCGGTCAAGCGGGCCACCGGCCGCAACGCCGCCATCTGCCGGCCGCTCGACGAGGCGCGAGCCGAGATCGCGGCAGGGGCTGAGCGGGCGCTCGGCGCGATCGAAACTGTCTCGCCGTACCGCCCAGAGCAGCCCTTCCGGATCGAGGTCGACTTCCTCACTATGGCGCAATCCGACCGCGCCGCCCGGACCGCCGGTGTCGAGCGGCTCGGCCCGGTCACGATCGCGATCACCGGCGAGCCGTCGCCGTGGGCGCAGTACCGGACGCTCTGGGCGGCGCTGCGCTCAGCCCTCTACGAGCCGGCGTCCTTTCTGGCCTGACGAGCCCCGGCCCGACAAGGAGCCGAAATGACAGGAGTCGAATCGATGGCGGACGTGCGCATGATCCGGATTCCGGACCGCCCGACGGCCGACCTGGTCTCGAACCGGACCCGGTTCCAGCTCCGGCTCCTGCTGGCGATCCTGGTCGTCATCCTGGTGATCGTCATCGTCCGGATCGCGCAGGGCGAGCTCGACCTGTGGCAGATGGCCGTGGCGCTGCTGATCGGGACGGTGATCGGGATCGCGCTCGGGCGGATCAACCGCGTCTCGTGGGACCAGTCAACAGGCAGCGTCGTCTCCCAGATGGACCTGCTCGGGGCGGCGATGCTGGTCGTCTACGTCGGCTTCGCGCTGTCCCGGAACCGGATCGTCGGCACCTGGGTCGACGACGCCCACACGGTCACCGCGATCGGCCTGGCGCTCAGCGCCGGGACGATTGCCGGTCGTATCCTCTACCTGCTCCGCGGGGTCCGGAACGCCCTGCGGGTTGCCGGTCTGCTCCGGGACCGGTAGCCCGCAGCGTGCATGTCCCACACTGACCCGGAGGGACCGCACGTCCTATCGAGTCATCCCGCCGAGAATCAGGTCGTGCGCCATGTGGGCCTTGTCGGCCCCGCGGAACTCGAACTCGAACGACTCGCTACTGACCCGGAGTTCCATCTTGCTGCTTGAGAAGAATCCGCGCCCCGTCAACAGGCCACTCTCATCCTCGGCCGCGATCGAGGTGATGCGGCCATAGGGAACCGACACCATCGACTTCGTCTTCCGGGCGAACGCCTTGTCATAGACGATGATCCGCAGCGATGTCACTCCGAGGAATCCGGTTCCGCCCCCCTTCATGTCGAAGACCCCAAGGACCCGCTCGCCCGGCAGAAGCGCGGCCTCGATCTTCTGGAACTGCTCGCGCTTGTCGAAGTACGGATCGCCCTGGGCCATTGCGTCTGTCCTGTCTCCTTGAACTTCGAATCCTGTCCGGTCATTCCCGGCTGGTCGCCTGACTCCGACATCCTGGCGCCGACGATTCGGCGGCAGGGTTCGACGGCCATTGCGACGCCGAAGATGCGGTACGGTTCCGGGCATCGATCGATCGACCAACTTCAGGCTCGGTCGACGTCACACAGATGGAAGGCTCGTCCACCGGATGCCGCATCAGCCCATCGTCTTCTCGACCGATCCTGATTACTTGGCCGCGGCTCAGCGGGAGCTCGCCATGGCCTTCCCCGGCTCGGCGGTCGAGCGGCTCGGGCCGGACCTCGGCCGCCTGACGGGTGGCCCGGACGAGCTGCCGGCCCTGCTCGACCGGCTCCGCGAGCAGCCGGTCGTCTTCGTCCGCCATCTGATGCGGGACGTGACGATGCTGCCGCTGAACAGCGTCCGGCGGGACAAGCAGTCGGTCAGCAAAGCCGTCATCGATCTCGTCTCCGCTGGCACGCCGCTGGCCGTCCAGATCTGGTCAAGCGGCGAGTCGCCGCTGTCCTACGGTGCCGAGGAGCTCTGGCACCATCTCTCCGATGAGTTTGGCCGGCGTGGCAGCGCCGTCACCCGGTCCGGCGCCGACACGACGCTCGGGCTCGCCATCACCGGCGCGGGGATCGTCGTCGGCCTGACACCGCCGCTGGAAGGCTACGCCGACTGGCCCGGCGGCCGGATCCGGCTGCGGCGGGACGAGGGGCAGATCTCCCGGGCCGAGTTCAAACTGGAGGAACTGCTCGCCCTCGGCGTCATCGATCTGCCGGACCACGGGGTCGCCGTCGATCTCGGCGCGGCGCCCGGCGGCTGGACCCGGATCCTGCGCCGGTCCGGGCTCCAGGTGATCGCCGTTGACCCCGGCGCCCTGGACGAGCGGCTCGATGCTGACGATGGGATCACGCACATCCCGCAGACGGCCGCGCCGTTCCTTGCCCGGACCGCCGAGCCGTTCGACCTCGTCGTCAACGACATGCGGATGATCCCGGCGATGTCCGTCGACCTGATGCTGGCCGCCTCCCGCTACCTCGCGCCCGGCAGCCTCGGCATTATGTCGCTCAAGCTGACGCCCCATTTCGCGGTGGAGACCGTCGATCGCGCCCTCGCCGCCCTCAGTCAGGCCTACGAGATCGTCTTCGCCCGGCAGCTCTACCACAACCGCAACGAGGCCACCGTCGTCGTCCGCAGACGCTGACCGGAACCGGCGGGAGTCGGTTCCCGCCGAGCGACATCCATGTCCGAAAACCGCCAGACATCGAGTCCCTGGCGGCGTATCCTCAGGGTATGGAACAGACCACAGACACCCTCTACCGCGCCTACACCACCCGCGACGCCCGCTTCGATGGACGGGTCTTCGCCGGGGTCCGGACGACCGGCATCTACTGCCGGCCGGTCTGCCCCGCCCGGATGCCGAAGCGGGAGAACATGACGTTCTTCCCCACGGCCGCCGCGGCCCAGGAGGCCGGGTTCCGGCCCTGCCTGCGCTGCCGGCCGGAATCGGCACCGGACTTCGCCGGCTGGCGCGGGGCGTCGCCCGTCGTCTACCGCGCCCTCGCACTGATCGAGGACGGCTGGCTGGAGGACCGCGACATCGACGAGCTGGCCGGGCAGGTCGGCGTCAGTGGCCGTCAGCTCCGGCGGCTGTTCCGGGAGCACCTCGGCGCCACCCCGGTCGCCGTCGCCCAGACCCGGCGCGTCCTGCTGGCGAAGCAGCTCATCCACGAGACCGATCTGTCGATGGCGGAGGTCGCGATGGCGTCCGGCTTCGGCAGCGTCCGGCGCTTCAACGAGACCTTCCAGCGGCTGTTCGACCGGCCACCGGGCGAGCTCCGCCGCCAGCGACCGCGGGAGCGCACCACGGAGTCCGGCATCGCGATCCGGCTGCCCTACCGGCCGCCCTACGACTGGGCGGCGATGCTCGCCAGCCTCGGCCGGACGGCGATTCCCGGCGTCGAGCGGATCGACGGCGACCGCTACGCCCGGACCGTCCGGTTCGGCGAGCACAGCGGCTGGTTCGACGTGCGGCCGGCCGTTGGTGACCGGTTGCAGCTGACGGTGCGCTTCCCCGATCTCGAAGCCCTGCCGCGAATCATCGGCCGTGTTCGGCGCCTGCTCGACCTGCCGGCCGACCCGTTGGCGATCGACGCCCAGCTGGCCGAGGACCCGATGCTCGCTCCGCTGATCGCCGCTCGCCCCGGCCTTCGCGTGCCGGGGATCTGGGACGGGTTCGAGGAGGCCACCCGGACGGTGCTCGCTTTGGACCGGGTTCGACTGGAGACGTTCACATCGGATCACGGTCATCCACTCGACCAGGCAACCACTGACAGTTCAGGGTTGACTCGCAGCTTTCCATCATCGTACGAGGCGAGCCGGGCCAGTCCGGGAGACGTTCCGGGACTGGCTCCACCCGGGAACCAGGCGATCGCCTCGCTCTCGGCCGCCATCAGCGAGGAGCCGACACTGCTGGATTCGCACAGGAACCCGGACCAGACCTACGAACGGCTCCGCGGACTGGAAGGTATCGATGACGGACTCGCGGCGGCGATCGTCTCTCGGGTCCTGGAGGGGTACGACGCCCTCCCGCCTGAGCTCGGACCGGTGTTGGCCGGGAACGGGACGACCACTCTGTCAGCCGGCGAGATCACGGAACGAACCCGGGCCTGGAGCCCGTGGCGAGCCTACGGCGCCGCCCATCTTCTCGCCGCCACTCACGATCAGACGACCTTCGACGCCAACCGAATGGAGACTTCCCATGACTACTGATCCAACCCCGAGCCTCTTCTCGATCCACGAGCTCGGCACCCCGATCGGGCCGCTGTTGATGGCAACCGATGAGGACGACCAGCTCCGGGCGCTCGTGTTCGGCGACGACCGAGTGAGGCTTCACGCCCTGCTCCAGCGGTCCTACGGCGATGTACCGACGACATCGATCAGCGAGCCTGGCCCGGTCGGGATTGCCCTCGGTCGCTATTTCGACGGCGACCTCGACGCGCTCGCCGGGATCCGGACGGCCAGCGCCGGCACCCCTTTCCAGAAGGCCGTCTGGGATGCCCTCGCGTCCATCCCGGTAGGAACCACGACGAGCTACGGGGCGATCGCGGCGGCGATCGGTCAGCCGAACGCGGTCCGCGCCGTCGGGATGGCGAACGGGGCCAACCCGATCAGCATCGTCGTTCCCTGCCATAGAGTGATCGGGACCGACGGCACCTTGACCGGTTACGGCGGCGGAATCGAGCGCAAGCGCTGGCTGCTCGACCATGAGGGCGTGTCGGTTCCCCGCACACTTGTCCTGGTCTAATGGTTCGTCAGGGGTGATTTGCGATCCCGGAGCAGTCCCCACCCCTAACCCGGGGGGACCCGTCCCGCTCGGATCGGCAAGAGGCGATCGTCGGCTGTGACGGGCTCGCTTCGCTGCCCAGGGAGGGGAGCACGCTCGTGCCCGGCACGACAGGATGAGGAAGAACCCATGTCATCGATCGACCTGCAACGCAAGGCCATCGCGTTCCGCGACCTCAATCTGGCGGGCGGGCTGATCCTCCCCAACGCCTGGGACGCCGCCAGCGCCCGCATCCTGGAGCTGGCTGGCTTCCCCGCCATCGCGACGGCGAGCGCCGCGATCGCCTTCGCCCGGGGGTTCGCCGACGGCGAGCGGATCGGCCGTGACCGGATGCTTGCCGAGATCGCCCTCATCGCCAGCCGCGTCGCCGTCCCGGTCTCGGCCGACATCGAAGCGGGCTACGGTCCGACCACGGCCGACGTCGAGACAACCGTCGAGGGCGTGATCGCGGCCGGAGCGGTCGGGATCAACCTCGAGGATGGCCAGCCGGACGGCGGCGAAGAGCCCCTGTTCCCGCTGGTGGACGCGGCCAGCCGGGTCGGGGCCGCCCGGTCAGTCGCCGACCGGCAGGGGCTGGCCATGACGATCAACGCCCGGACCGACGTGTTCCTGCTCGGTCTCGGTGACAGCGACGCCGAACGATCGGCGATCGCCGTCGAGCGCGGCCGGGCCTACCTCGCCGCCGGTGCCGACGTGATCTTCGTGCCGGGGCTGCTCGACCCCACCGTGGTCCGCCAGGTCGCTGGCGGCATCGGTGGCCCGATCAGCCTGCTGGCCGGACCCGGCGCCCCGCCCGCCGCCGGCCTGTTTG
>JAABUS010005125.1_pt1 | contig 17684 bp, 2 predicted proteins | sample 5560161 | NCBI WGS metagenome assembly JAABUS01 (sample SAMN10711885, study PRJNA513376) | rock metagenome | isolation source: Antarctica rocks | place: Antarctica: Victoria Land, Trio Nunatak nord | collected 2016-01-04
CAAAAGTTACTGGCGTTGGGGGTAGTTCCGGGGGGTCGCTGCCGTCGATAGGGGCGATCATGGAACATCATATATACGCATATGTATAGGCCATAAATGGGGGTATGCGCGCATCTATGGGGGTAAGAATGGCCATATATACGCGTATCTATGGGCCATGAATGCGCATATCTATGGCAGTAGCAATGGCCATGTATGCGCGTATCTATAGCAGCAGTAATGGCCATGTATACGCATATCTATGGGCCATGTATGCGCGCATATCTATGGGGGCAAGAATGGCCATGTATACGCGTATATCTATAGTAGTAGTAATGGCCATGTAAATAAATAATCCTGAGCGACCCTAAGCGGCCTTGAGAATCCTAAATAATCCTGAGCGAGCCTGAGCGGGCCTGAGAATTCTTAGCTGGCTCTGAGCTATTTTAGCGCTCGCGAGCGGGCCTAAGCGCTCCGAGCAAATTAGGATTCTCAGAGTCGCTTGCACTTTTGTAGATGTAAATTAAACCTACCTCTTTTACCGCCTACTAGTTAGCCGTTAACTCACTAATATATACTATAATAAATATACGGCCTAATATCGTTTACGCGGTATTAGTAATAAATCGCTATACTTCTAACCCCGATAAATCTTATTAGGCGGCTATAAAATATATCTTCCGCTATTTATACGGTATACTAAATTTAAAGCTAGTCTTCTAGGGTTAACTCGCCCTATTAGAGGGCTATACTAATATTAATTAAGCGGGTAACCACGATATAAGCCGTTCTACCTCTAGCTATATATTTAATCTCGGTAATACGACTATTAACTAGTAGTCTAAATATTAACCGACTATTATATTATTATCTTATAAAGCCGAATATATAGGCTAGACCTAGGTTATTAAAGAAATTATCTAGCTTGAAAGGCTACTTAAATAATTAATACTTATTACGCGTATACCCTATTCCGGTAGAGATTTAAACTAGTATATATTAGTAGTACTCGCTACTATATTATTTACACTAGCCGCCTACTCCGCTCTACTAGCTTACTTTATATTTATAATAATTATCTTCTATAATAATTAAGATATTATAGCCCTAGCCAAGAACCCCTAGGACTATAACCGTATTAAATATATTACGATCTAATATTATTTCTAGCGCGAAAAAGTCGTAGTAGGCGAAATCGAGTTTCGCTATATTCTAATAACGGAGTAGATCGTTAACGGCCTAACTAAGACTCTCTCTAAAATTAAATTTAATACCTTTTATATAGCTCTAAGCCTATAATAATTACCCCCTATAAATATCTATTAACGCTTTTATAAGAGTTTATTTACGCTCCTATAGGAGCTATTCTATACCTATAAGTATAGAATACGGCTCTACGGGCCTATCCGGAGGCTCTACGGGCTATATCTTAATAACCTAACTAGTAATAAATATTAATATTCAAATTAACATTAACTAATAACTACCGCATCGAATACTATTAAATTTTTAGGGCCTTATCTAAGGCCCTTATAAAATATACTCTTTAAGTTTTAGTTAAATCGCGTCCGTACGTATAACGGTATATCCTAATCCGCTCTAGGCACGTTTAGGCTATATACGGCGATAATAATACCGCTCTATAACTTATCGTTCTTACTTAGCCCTCTTATGACCCTTATTAATAAGTATATACGTCGCTAGAATATCCTCTAAATATTCGTTATAATTATATATCGTTATACCCGTAGTACCTAATATGGTCTTTATAATATCCTAGGCGGTCTTTATACCCTTAATAATCGATTCCCCGTAGAACCCTATAGTATCCGACTATTTCTAGTAATCTTCTCGTAGTATTTATATCGTTTATTAATACTCCGACCTAGTTACTACCCGAATTTGGCGTATATAGTATAACTATTAAATAAATTTTTTAAAATACCGTATTTTATTAAAAAACGGAATTTTACTCCTTTAGCCCCTACCGATATAACTTAGCCCTATAGCTTGGCCTCTACCGACGTATCTTAACTCTATAACTTAGCCCCTACCGATATGACTTGGCCCTATAACTTAGCCCCTACTAATTATAACTTAGGCTCATAACTTAACCTCTATAAACTATGGTTTTAGCCTCTATAACCCATTATAACGACCCTAAAATAGGGGGAATACGGGGCTATTTTAGAGACTTCTTAATAAAGGATTTCGTTCGAGTAGGAGTATTGAAATATAGGAGTACAGGACTACTTAGTAAATAGATACTTAATAATAGTTAATATCAGGGTCTTATATACATATTCGCTTTTATCCTCTATAAATAATCAATCAAGAAGTATTTCTACCTACTACAGTTCAATATAAAGGTAATGAATATAGTAGTCGCTATATTCTTTAACGGACCTATAACTGCGAAAGGCGCTAAATACGCCTATTTTATTAGGTATGAAATAATAGTAGTTATACTTGAGTTTATTATTAATATAGGTAATTATAAAGCCGAAGCCATAGGCCCTAAAATTAATAATATTACTATAAATAATATTATATTCGAAACGGCCCTTTCGTAGGCTGCGTTTATACGAATAAGTATATATCTTTATAACGTTATAGGTCTTATAGCCGTTATCACCTTTAATTTTTAATAAGTCGATACCGTTAGTTATTTTAAATAACCGTATTATATTATCTTTCTTTAAATAACCGAGTCTCTCGTACTATTAAGTTAAGGCTTTAGTGTTAATAGTAGTTAATATTAACTACTATTAATTCATATATAGAATATAGAGGTTATAGTTTTATAGGATTATAGTAATTTCTTTGGATCCGATAGAGATCCTCCTAGAAATAAAACCTAGGGGGTAGCTAGCTAGTTAAAGTTCAATATAGAAAATAAAATTAAAACCGTTATTAAGAATATATATAACGTTATTAACTTTAAAATACTATATACTTTTATCGCCTAAATATAGTAGCCGAATAACACTGTTATTATATAGCGTTAGGTCGTTTTTAAAGTTATTAATACTATCGGCGCCCTAAAGCTTATTATACTTTATAAAAATAAAGCGATCGTAGTTAATATAAACGGTAGTACCGGTATCTAAGACCTAGAGTTTAGAAATATTAACTATAATACTTATAAGGGCGTAGTAGTATTTTATATTTCCCGAGTTAGGATTACCTTCGGTATTAGACCTTTGGCGGTTATTTAATTTATCGGATTTATCGTCCTTACTCTTATTATTTTGGTTTCTATTATTATTATTATTATCTTTAGTATTATTATTACCCCTACCGCCGCCTTTACCGCGGTTATCTCGACCGCGCCGGCTACGGTCGCGCTAGTTATTATAACTAAGATTATTATACTAGGGTTTACTATAAACAGTATAGTACTATACCCGCCTAATAAAGTTAGCGTAGTAGGGGTACGATCGAATTATTTTTTCTTAATTAAGTCCTTAGACACGCTGTAGTATTAAAGTATATATAATAAATATTAAATAGTTATGACTAGTACTACTAGCCTATAGGTATAGTAGATTATAGAAGCGAGAGATCGCTATATTTAAGGTAGTCTTAATAGTATTATCGGTATTAAATAGGTCGTGTTATCGGTATTAAATAAATCGTGGTCTTTAGCGAATATTTTATAGTAGCGCTAATAATTAGAGTTAAGGTTACGGTAAAATTATTAGACTATAAAGTTATTATTAAATTTAAAGTAATTAAAATTATAAAGCTCGTTATAGGCCTCCTAAAATTTATTAACATAATCGCTAAAACTATCGTATTAACTAGTAGTAAATTAATTAAGTTTAGTTAATACCTTATATAGGTAACCGGAGTTATAAGGTTTAAATTCATTTATAATAATCGTCTAGGCTATAATAGCGACCTTATTATTCTTAATTTTAGCGTAGGTTATAGGGGCGACGGTATAACGGAGGATATTATAAATTATCTTATTATCAGTGAATTATTAATACGTAGTGTCGATATTCTAGTTAGATTTACCTACGTCTAGTTTTAGGGCTATAATAAATAAATCTTCGAGGTATTTTTATAGGTTTATTATATTGAAGTTATTATATATATCCTACTTTTATTTAACGAAGCCTTTTATTAAATTTAAAGTTTCGACTTTAATAAATACTTAAATAGTTTTTACGAATACCGATATACTAACGGTAACCTAGGTATAAGGTCGAATAATTTAATATTATTAGGCGGTTCTAATATTAATTTAGAGTAACTAAAACTAGCTAGGGAGTCGGATCGATAATAATATATATACGTTATATTAACGTCTTTTTTATCGTCGTCCGTATATACCTTATTACGGAGGTAATCGACTATTTATTTAATCTACCGAAAGGTGCGGAGCTAAAGTCTTTAAAGAGTACGTTACTATTTAGTAATTAAATAAGGAGGTTTAGTTTTAAACTACTCTAGATTTTACTTTCGTTTTAATAATCGTTATTATTATAATTATTCTAAACGACGAGGCTGAAAGCTTGGAGGATAGTGTATTTAGAGTTTAGCTCGCTATTACTTTATACGAGAGAATGAGAGTAAATAGCTTTAGTAGTTACTTTAATAATAAGAGTTATAGTTATAACTACGACCTATAGTTATAGTTTATAGTATTTTTCCCCCCGATTACGGAGTTATAGGTTTATTTTTAACTACTAGCGCTACTAACGCTATTAACACTTATTTTTTAAGGCGGTGAGCGAGCTATAACGGTAATTAGTTATAACTATTCTAGGCTTTAAGAAGACCTTATAAACTTAAAATTATAATACGCTAGTAACGATTATAATAAATTATATAAAGGTATTAACGATAATAAATAACTATTGTATATAGCTACCCCTAAGGTATTTATTAAGATATATATAAAATACGTTAATATTAACCGATTACGGCGATTAGCTATTTCCTAATATAGTAATTAACTACTTTCTAGTAGCGTACTTCGTTTATTAGCTATTTTCTAGCGGTATATAAATTTTTTATAAACGATTTGGCCACTTTCTAGCCTATACTATATAGTGCGATTAACCACTTTCTAATAAGTATATACGGTCTTCGGGCTATTCCCTAGTAGAGGCGGGGCCGGCGGAACTATATTCTAGGTACTAAGACCCTTATTTAAAAAAAATTAACGGGCGTAATCTAGTACGTCCTAAACGTAGTTACAATAACGCGATAACGTAATAACGCCGTATTGCTACTATTAATACCATAATAATATAACGAGTACGTAGCGGATATATATATAGAGCCCGGGCTCATTATCCTATTAAATATAAAATAGGTAGAAACACTTCTTAATTAATTATCTATAGAGGATAAGAGCGAATATGCGTACAAGACCCTAATATCAAGTATTACCAAGTATTTACTTAATTAGTAGTAACTAAGTAGTCCTATACTCCTATATTTCGATAAATAATATAACTAGTAGAGTTAAGACCCTAAATAGCCGGTTTACTACTAGATATAAATCTCTTCTTAAATAGCCACTTTTCGGCTAAATATAAATATTTTCTAGGCGCTCCTAGCGTAATAATAATAATAAACTGTTAGGATCGATAAGATAAATAGGATCTATAGGAATTAATAGTAGATATAGGAATTAAAGAGCTTTTAAGGCTCGAAAGGAGGTTATTTATAAATAATCTTTAGCGGAGTCGGAGGTAACTTTATAAAATTAAAAAGTAGGAGCTAGTAGAGAGTACCGTTAATATTAGCGAGATTTAACATATATACTACTTTAATAAAAACAGTATTTGAATAATTAGTACTATCGTCGTAGATAATAGTAAATCTCTACGTAGTATTAATATTTTTCTTAGAAGTAGGCGTTATTCTAGGGGCTAGTTAGCGGGTATAATTCTAATTAATTATAAAGACGATAAACTATGATTTAGCCTATCAGTCCTAACTTTTTACTTAATTTTATACTATATACCCCGGTAACCGGTAACTATTATCTAATAAATTTACTTATTATTTAAAGGTTATAGTATTTATACATTATAATATAGTAGTTATTAAGCTCCGTAGAAGTAAGTTAAACTATAAACCTCGCTATTAAAAATACTATAAATAGGTAGGTATACCGGTTAGATATAGGGTATCTATACCCTAGAACGGTCGCTATATAATCCGGGCTTATAATCTATTAAAATTATAGAAAAATACTTAATTATTCTATAGAACTATGGGAATACGTAAGACTATATACTATAGAGGATCTGTATATAGATCCTAGATCACGTGACTAAGTCACGTGACATACTAAGCCTTAGTATATTTCAATAGTTTTTTTATAATTATTTCAATAAATCGTCTATCGTAGGCGGGATCGGTCGAGTTATTATTACTTTTTATACTATATCTACTAGGGGCTAATTATTTACTATAACCTAATTAACTCTCTTATTATCGCGTATTATAGAGGTTCCGTTATTCCTCGTATTTCGATCGCTATTATTTTTATCCTTAAAGTTATTAGTACGTCGGCAAAACGAAAAGTGGCTCGATCGTGGCTCAGGGCGCTCGACGGGCGCCCCGGGAGCCTTAAACGCGACACCCATCTACCGACTCGACGTGGGCCCGAGGCATGCAGCCAAGGGGCCTAGGGCCACTCGGGCGCATACCGAGCAAGCCTAAAACCAGCACTAACGGGCGCTAAATTAGGGGTGCGCCACCAACTTTGACCCCCGTCCATGGCCCTATTCCATTCATGGCCATAGCCCTGTCGCTGTCGCAACCCCATAACTGTCGCTGTCGCACCCCCATAACTGTCGCATGCCATGGCGCATACCCTGGCGCATGGCCTGCGCGTCACCCCCGCGAGGATTTCGCCTGAATCGATCGATTCCGGGGATCAAAATTTACTGGCGTTGGGGGTGGTTCTAGGGGGTCGCTACCGTCGATAGGGGCGATCATAGAACATCAAGATTTTTCAAAATTTTAGGCCCTAAATCACGTGATTTTCTAAGGTTAGGGCCCCTGAAGCTCCGGGCTTAAATTACGCTTGTAGGGAGCCCGACGCTTATTTAATAACGGCCTCGGGCGCCCGTCGAGCGCCTATCGAGCGTAAAACCGCTCGAAGGGGCGCTCGACGTGCGCTCGGGGCCACTCGGGCGCTCCGAGCCTATATCGAGCGCCCGAGGTAGCTTGCCCTTAGGCCCGGAGCCGCTGGAGCCGGTTTTCGATTTACCGACGTAAGGGTTTATAAAGATTACTTAATCTTTATTATTTATACTTATTTTAAAGTTAATTAAATCGTTAGGGGTTTTAATAAAGGAAACGTTATATAAAACTAACCTAAAGTATATATTAGGATTAATAGGTTAATTTTCCTTAATCGGGAATATACAATATATTAAGATAATTACTTTTCGGTCGCTTTTATTCTCGATATTTATCGAACTCGCTTTATAAATTTATTATTTAATTAATATCCGCTAGTAGTTTACCTAGTAGTTATTTTTATTTACCGCCTTTATTTATAATATTTATTCTACGTTTATATTTTCCTAACCTTAGGCCACGGATTTTATTTTCAAAATTAATTTCTATTATTATTTCTACTACCCGATATTACTCGTATATTATAAATAATATCGAGAAACGGAATAAAAATCTATTTATCTTAAGACTTTATTATCTTTATTAAGGATAGAAGGAGTTATTAAATTAATTCTTAATTTATTAATATAAGTTTAAATATAGGGTTAATATTCTCGTTATTAATAACTTCTTTAATTACTCCGCGGAGTTAACGGTTCTTTAATAGTTTAACTATAAATCTACTTCCTTAATACTTAAACTAAATTTTTAATAATAGCGAGGTGTTTAGCCCTAGATCTTCGCTTAAATATTCAATAAATATTAATGATATTATATTTAATATTACTTTTCTTAAATTTAACGCAGGGTCGGTTAACCTAATAATATCCGGAAAAGTAAATTTAATTATTAAATTATTATACCTTATTTTAAGAATAACGTCTAGTAGATTAAATCCTTATACGGCCGCGTAATTAATCTACCGCTTTAATATAACGGGTAATAATATAGTATCTTTTATCCACATTTAATCTAATACCTTATTAAGAGATAAGAAAGATTATTATAATTAATTTAATTTATATAACGATCTTTTACTAGTATTTTTTAGTTACTATCTTATATTATAAGCGATATATTATATTAAAATAAAGAGGGTACTCTAAATATCGTTATTATTTAAATTATTAAAAAGTTTTAGAGTATTAATTGATTGATTAATTAATTTATATACCTACTCTAGTAAAACTACTTTACTAATAAGGGAGTTCCGCGAATACTCTCCTAGTAAGGCTACTAGCGGCGCCTATTAATTATTAAAGAAACCTCGTCGGTTAAAGACTCTAATTTATTAATAACTTATTTCCTCTTTTTACTAGTTAGTAACCGATAATTATAATTATTTTAAAATATTATTTATCTTTCCCTTTATTTCTCTTTTATTTTAATTTAAGATTTTATTTACTTATTTTATAAACCTATAGGCCGCTTTATTATAAACTTATTAGGCGGTCGATATCTACGGCCCTCCGGCCGGCGGCTTCTTCCTTTTCTTCCTCTTTTTTATAGGTTTAGGTATATTACTAGGTCCTAGCGGTAATTTAAATTATATTAATTATTCTATAATAAAAGAGAATTAGCCGAGTTATTCTATTTTTATTATTTACCGCGCGGTTATATATATATTATAGGCCTATATTAATATCTTCCTAAAATCGTATATATTTATTTATTTTATTAGCTCCGCTTTATCCCTAGCTAGTTCCGAGTAAAATAATAATATATAATTTATACTTTATTTCCTTTATCTATACTAGTAGCTAGCGCTACGAACTATAAATACTTTTATTCAGTATAAGAATTTATTTAATCCGATTTTACTATATTTTAATTATACCGCTATAAAGCTTTTAGCCTTTTTAAGTTAATTATAATAATCGAATTAGTCCTCGAATAAATCTCCCTTTTAAGCCGGGTTAATAGTTTATATAAGAATCGTTATTTTATAACTCTTTTATTTATTTAGTTATTATTAACGGGTTTAATATTTTACCCTTTAATCGATAACCTTAATATTCTAATATTCTTCGATATCTTCGATTAGGTTTATCTAGTCTTTTCTCCTCTTTATAACTATAATTACTTTATATTATTTTTTAAATCTTAAAATATAAAATACTTAGGTTTCTTTTTCTATCGACGATATCGGAGGTATTTATTATTACCTACCTCCTCTATATTAAAGTTTATTCTAGATCCGCGTATTTTTTATAATCGTAATTAAATAGGTCCCTCGATTAATTTAATATCGTATTATTAGGCGGTTTAGTTAAAGGTCGATTAACGCGATTACCGATTTAACCTTAAATATTAGAATCAGAATAATTTTAAATACTCCTAGGACCGTTTTAAAGTAATTATTCTAAATAATTACTAGTCTCTTTATATATCTCTTTATAACCTCCGTCGTTCCCCTTAATTAATATTATATCGGAGCCGTAAATATTAATATTAATATAATTATTATATTATATACTATCCTATACTTCGCGAAGGTAGCGCCCTATATCGAATTAATTAAGTATTTTCTAGCGCGGCTTTAATTAATCGCCCTAATTTTAATCTAGGCTAGGTATAATCCTTATTTTAGTTTTAAATCGACGTATAATCTTAAAACTTTAATACTCGCTTTAAGTTTAATAACTACGTTCCTAAAATTTATCGTTATTTCTATATTAAACTTCTTCGGCGTTCGAGATATATAGACTAGCTCGTATTTTTAGGGGGTAAATAATACTTTATAAATAATTATTTATTTTAGATAAATATTATAAACCCGCTCTAAATTCGTATAATTCTTTTTTATACTCTCGTTATAGGCGAGTAAGTAAATATCGTTTATAAATCCTCCGACTTATATTAATAGGTTTATTTTAGCGTACTCCTTAATTAATAATATATTAAAGAATAAAGAAAGTACCGGTAAAATAAGCGATTTTTATAGGATACCCGTTGTTATTATTTTTATTATACTCGTCCTTCCTCTAAATATTACGGATATAGTTTTATTTAATAGAAAGTTTACTATTTAATTAACGATTAGGCTAGGTATACCTTTTATTCGTAGGTCGTATAATAACTTTTTATACGAGATATTATTAAATACTCCCGCTATATCTAGTAATAATAGGTTTATTATCTTTTCCCTCCCGTTCTTACTATAGTTTTATATAATATATATTATATTTATAAGGATCTCTAGCGCGGTTTATATTAAGTACTTTTATCTAACTTTTATTTATTATAATAATAATAGTTCGTACGTTTCCGCTATATTATTTAATCTTCTAGAGATAACTACTTCTAGCGCTTTATTAAATATATCGAGGAGTATAATAAACTTATATAATTTTAATTTTAAATAATTACCTTTCTTCGATTTCTTAAAGATTATTATATTAATCTTTTTAAAATACCTCGGGTAATATCTCTATCTAAAGTAGACCTAGAATAAATAAACGATAACGTTTATTACTCCCGTTTCTATTATAACTTTTAAGAATCGGTTCGGGATTCTAGTTATTCCTAGCGTCTTATCGGTAGTTAGGTACTATATTATTTTATATACTTTTATCCTAATTATTTCTTAGTTTATTCTAACGGGCTTTAAATACCTCGTTCCGTCGATATTATTTAAATCTATTATCGGTAAAGAGGGGAATAATACTCTTTATAAGGTTTTTATTTTACTCTCGAAGTCTTTAACTTTTCCTCCTTTATTATCTTTAATAATTAAAAATTAAAAAAACTCTTTAAAATAGTTATTTTTCTCTCTTCTTTATCTTATAAATTTTTATACTCCCGCCGGCTTTAACGAGGCTTTATATATATATTTTTATTAATTTTTTTTTTAGTCTTCGAATTATATATATTCTTTTCTTATTTATTATATCTAGGGCCTCCCCCGTCTAGGTATTTTAATTTTATTTATACTCTTTTATATATTCCTTTACCTTTAATATAATATTAATATAATAGGAGTTCTAGTAAGATTTAGCTCCTTAATATAAACGGGCCTATAAGATTATAAATTTAATAATTTCTTAAAAACCTCCTATTATTTTATTTAAATATTAATTAATATTTTTTTTATTTTCGAGCTTTAACTTCTTTAGTACCTAATAAAAAAACTTTATACTTTATTATATTTCCTCTTAAATAATATTATCCTTAATCTTCTTCTAAATATAACGAATATATAATATTATCTCTTTTTATACCTACTCGAATTCCGTTACTACTAGTCTATAATCGGAGTTATAATATAGGTCTTCGCGGATTATAAAGTTATTTATAGCCTAATATACTACTCTTATAAAAAATAATAAATCGATTATACTTTCTTATTCTTAGGCTTTTTATATAATAGATACTTCTAGTAGCCCTAATTTTATTTCCCTCGACTTTATTATCTTTAAGAGATAGTCGGTTATAATATAATATATATATCGCCTAGTATTATTTTAGTTAGGGTAATAAAGGTTAAATTCTTTAAAAAGAATATACTCGTTTTCCTTCGCTAGCGCTTCCTCTAATAATAATAATATTAACGAATTATTAATCGAGGTATATTATATTAATAATAAATTATATATATTATAAATTTATACCTCTTTATAATAAAGGATTCCTCGATTAATAGCCTCTTTCTCCCCGATTTTATCCGACCGAGATTTCTTTTTATTTCTTCGCTCTTTTAATATAATTTTTATAAAGTATAAATCGCCTCTATAATAAACTAGCTCCTAATTATTTATATCGATTCTTTTATTTATATAAAAATATATACGGGTCTTTAGGCCTACCTTATATATTAAGTAGAAATAATTAATATTATTATTATATAGTATTTAGGTAATAGGGTTTTAATTAAACTCCTAGATAATTATAATATTAATATCTTTAATTTACTCGTTTTAAAATAACCCTATTATTAGCTTTAATTCCTTTTTAATATTATACTATATAATTTTAAATTAGGTATTATAACTTATTATATATTAATATTATATTCGTAAATTCCTCGTTTATTTCTTAATTACCTAGTAGTATTAGTTCTAGCCGGTTTTCGTTTAGTTAGTCGAACGTTATTATTAAAAGATTATTTAGGATTTAGAGGAATATTTACCTAAATATTATTATTAGTTTATTATTCGACCTCGGCCTCTTTATTTTCCTAGATATAATAATAATATTTTAAACTTTATTAATTATATTTATTATTATTTTCCTCTTTCTCGTACCCCTAGCCGGTATTAATATAAACTTATCGCTAGTTAATTATACCTAGGAGTTTAAGGTTATTATCCTCGGTAATATTACGAATTATCTAGGTTTATTCTTTAATCTTTATTAAATTCGGTTTTCTTTTTTTTACCTAATTAAATACGCTCTATTTTAGAATTTATAACGTCCGGAGTAAATCGTATAATACTTTTCCTTCGGGCTTTCGGTACTATATTTATATAATTAATAAAGTTCTATATATCCCCCGTATTTAGGCTAGTTTTTATAAACTAGAGCTATATAATCGTACTCTTAATAATTAAAATACTACCTCGGGTTACTTATTCTCTCTTATTTCTCGTATAATAATAATTATTCGTTTTTTAGGAACTCGTCCGTTATTAGTTTATTTATTATATCTAGGTCCGGGATTTTAAAAAGGAGTATTAAATATTTCTTTTTACGGTCGTATTCGTCTAGTTTAAAAACGAACTTTAATTATTTTATATTTACGATATTTAATCCCGGGTATAATTTATAATTATCTTTTTTTAATATCTTTATTATTATTTTTTAATTATTTATATCGACGGCCTCCTTCCTTATACTATATATTATTATTATATAGGTTTATTTTAATACTCTCGTCGAGGAGTTAACACTTTTTATTTATTTAATTACTTTCTCTAGCTTTTATTTTATTATTACCGTTATATAATAAAGAATGAAATCCCCTTTTATTATTTATTTTACTCCGATAATCGACTCCGCTACCGAGTAAACTCCGTTCCGGAATATCTTAATTAATTAAAAATTAATTACCTTCCTAAATTATCCCCTAGCTTTAATATTATTTATTTTAATTATTAATTACTTCGTTTTCGCGCTAGTTATTATTACCGGGGGAGGAGGGTTCGTTTCGGCTATATATCTCGATAGGATAAGTATATATCTACGGGTAATATTAACCTAGTTTATATTAATAACGTAGGTTTACTCCTCGCCTTAAATTTTTAAATTTTTTATTTTAATAAATCTATTTAGGCCTCCTAGAGCCTACGCTCTTCTATTAATTCTTATATATAATTAAAAATTATTCCTAGCGCGATTTACGTTAGTTATAACCCGCGGTATATTATTTATTATACCTTCTTATATTCTATATCTTTTATAGTCTTTATTATAATTATTATTAATTCTTTTAAAGTTTTTATACCCCGTTTATACCCTCTTATTTAATTATTAATTTTATTTTCTTATTATAATATCTTTATTACGTTAAAACGTATTAATAGCCCGTGTTTATTCTTTATCTTAATACTTTAAGTTTTATCTCTACTACTCTTATTCTTTTTTATCTTAATTAATTTCGTAACTTTAAAACTTTAGGGTAGTGAAATCCTATTAATTTAACTTTCGTCTAATCTTTTCAAATTTCGAGTTTTTTCTCATTTAAAGGGTTTAATATTAATCGTTAACGATATCATTAAATATATTATAACGGTAAATTCTAGGTAGTATTACTACTATTTTATTACTACTATAATAGCGAGTAATTTTTAATTATAGATTTTATAGTATTATTTTAAAAGATTTAATTTCCGTAACTAAAACGATATAAAGTATTAATAATTATTTTTATTTTATTATAATAATATAGAATTAAGGCTAAAGTTAGAAGTATTTATCTCTATACGTAATTATTTAGTTAGATTATAATAGCGTAGAAAAAGTGTATTTATAAATATATCTCTCAAAATCTAAAACGCTTTCGTAGCGCCGTTTATTTATTTTAATAAATTTACTTTTTTACCTACTTTACTACCCTTAAATAGGCTAGTAAATAGTATAATTATATTAAAATAATTATAAATAAACCGCCTATAGAAATTAACGAAATCTATAAAGATTTATATATTATAATTACTAGTATATAAGAGCTAGTACCTTAGTATAAGATAATAATTTATTCGTACCGCTAGATAGAAGAAAGAATAGAATATATAATACACTGAGACTGAATCTTAACTACTGTTTTATTTCGTTAACACTACAATTCTTACGTGTTTTATTTCGTTGATATTATATTCTTATTATTTAGTAGTAACGGCTTAGTCGAATTTTATTTATAAATAAAAAGAGACCGGCTATTAGCCCTTAAAGTACTAGTTATAAAGTACTAAATCCTCTATTAATATCTTAAAAATATAACTATTATCCGCACCACTATTCCCTTATATAGGTCGAATTATTCTAAGGGACTATAAATTAATTATAATTCGTCCTCGTATCTACTATTAACTATAACATTAGTACTAACCCTTTAACCGTTAATATTCTACGACGACGAACGAAGCGAGCCTCTTCGTTTTCGTTTTAATCTTTATATATAATAGTAGTATTTCTTTACGCTAGCTACGCCTACCCTAAATCTTAATAATCGAGTTATTATACTAGGTTTCTATAGTTATATAAATCGGTCTATAAACGCGCTTTATAAACCTAAAGGAATATTTATACCCCGGTTATAAAGAGTACTTTATATTTCGGCCGTAGGCGTAGGGAACGATTTATATTAAATTAAAACGTCGCCGCCGTTTATACCGTATATTATTATTTTCGTTTATATAGAAAATCCTTACCTTTTCTTAAAGATCTCGGTCTAATCGTAATTAATTATTAAGAAAGTTAAATCGCGCCGGAATTACGGAGTTAAAAACGGAGTTTATTTTTTTTATAATTTAAAGCCTATATTTACCCGAAAGCGGAGAAGCGGTATTTACTTTATTAAGAATTATAGCGAAATCGATAGGTTTTCCCCGCGTTAAGATAGGAACCCTAAAAATTTCCTTTTAATCCCTTACTTCTTATCTTTTACTTCGTTATTTCTAACTCGCGTAATCGAGGTTTAAATCTTCGATATTATATAAATAAACTTTCGAACTATATACTAGTAAAAGATCTTTATAAATATATATAATTTATCCTATTTTCCCTACCTATAAGTTAAGCGGAGGTAAAGAAACCGTTTTTATTAAACTTTACTATCTTTCTAGCGTTTTAATTATTTATATTTTCGAAAAAGTATTTCGAATAATATAGTAAGAATATTAGTAGATTAATTTAAGAAATAATTCTTTTTATTATCGACTAGTACGATCCTTTATTAAATATACTAAGAGGTAGCGAGTTATTCGTAAAAAAAAGACGTTCTACCTCTATTAATATTTAAGAAAAAGAAAGTTCCGTAAAAGAAAACCTTTTTATATTTCCGATTTCCTAGACGTACTCTTTTTTAATTACGGAAGTATTAACGGCTTTCGTTAAAGACGTTAAGTACTATACCGATTCGGCGTACTTTAATAATTAAAAAAAAAGAAACGAGGAAATTTTAAATCTTTAGTTACCTCGTTCTTAAAGAAAGATTAAAGACCGGATTTTAATTACTCTTATTCATTCTCTTTTAATTATATCTTTTTCTTTAACTTTTAGTCTAGTTAAATTTATAATTTAATTAACTCCGAGAAAATTAATACCTTAATTCCTCTTATAAGAATTAATTTTTACTACGGACGACGTTATACGAAGGATTCTTTTTAATTAAACCGATAATATAGTTAATAATAATAAGGGCTAGTTTAACTCTTTAGGATAAAACTAAAAAGATTTTAATAATTTTAAAGGAAACTAATTTACCTTATTTAACTCTTAATTTTAATAAGAATAAGAAATTATAGGCTAGCTACGAATACCGCCTCCGCCGGTAAAAATCGATTTAAATTTATATAATACTATAATCTAGGCTATACGATCTATTATACTAAATACTATTAAAACTACTTTATAAGATTAGGGTTAAGTTTTTAGAGGGCCTCCGGGACCTACTAAATTATAAAAACTAATTAATAAAGACGGGTATATTTAATAAATATAATAATAGGCTAGGTATTTCCGTGCCGGCGAATTAAATTTCTTTTATCTAGATTACCCAAAGTTATAAAGCGCCGGTAATATCGTCTTTAATCTTAAAGAGTTAATATTTAAAGAGGTCTACACTTTTTATAATAAGATTTAAAATTTCGTTATAATAAAAAGTAAAAACGTAATAAGGAGGAATCTAAATAATTATTTCTATAATATAATTATAAATTAATAGCTCAAAATTCTTTCCTAAGATAAGAAAAATATAATAATATAACTACCGAATAATTTATAGCGCTAAATTACTAGACTATAAAATCACTTTAAGATTATAATATTTATAACTCTAAAAGAGCTTAATCGCTAATTATATATATCGAAGGACGTGGCCGAACGAAATAATTTATTTATCTATATCTAGAACGTAGCTAAATACGCCGTTTAAGCCGGTATTACCGAAGAATATATATAGGTTATATAAGTATAGAATTACCTCGATATTAATTTCTAGGCTATTATCCCTCCTCTAACGAACGATACTTCGATTAAATAATTTATCGAATAATTTAAGAGTAGGAAGGAGATATAGTATAGGATATAAACTTAAAAGGATAAAAAAGGCTATAAAGATTATCGAAAGGAAATTAAAGAGCGAGAAAAGAATCGCGATATAAAAAAGAATAAATAACTACCTAAGGATAAATAGTCGTTATAACGATAAGATAAATATTGTAATTTAATACCTTATCGGCCTTAATAATAGTATCGATTTTTTTAATTTTAAGGTTTTTAAATACTCTAAGGTCCTTAGTCTTAAGGTTTTTAAAGGTAGAGACTATTTATTATAAAACCGAATCTTTATAATTCTCGTTCTTTTTTATACTAGTAGATAGTTGGACCTTCTTTCCCTTATATTAACCTTTATAATTAACCGGTTTATTTTTAAAATCGGTAGATTATATCTTAGATATAATAGTAGTAATAATCGTAGTAAACTTAAAAGCCTCCCCCGTAAAAATCTTTAAAAAACGCTCTATTACTACTAAAATAATTATTTATAATTACCGCCGGAAACGCTCAGTCTAACTAAAATTCATTCGCTAGAAATCGGGGCTACGGGAACTAGAGCTATAATAACTAGAATTATAAAAATCGTAGGACACGCCTATACTACCCGCCGAGACCGTATAATACTTTCGGTAATCAAATATAAATATAGTCTACTTATTTTAATAAGTTATATAATGATTTTAATAACGAAAATACGGATTATAATATTTTCTTTAGATTTACCGATAATTATTTCGGCTCTCCCGAAGCTCCGCCGATAAATTATTATAATTATTATATAAACGCCGATAAGAGTTATTATAATACTAAGGAGAGTATTATAAACGAAGAAT